>CAAGKR010476324.1_pt1 | contig 49028 bp, 51 predicted proteins | sample 2556971 | NCBI WGS metagenome assembly CAAGKR01 (sample SAMEA5207829, study PRJEB30636) | soil metagenome | biome: forest; feature: boreal; material: soil | place: USA | collected 2011-09 | depth 1 m | reverse complement strand
GCGCCGACCCCGGCCCCGACGCCCAGGCCGACCCCGGCGCCGACGCCGCGCTTTGCCATCACCTCGGCCGGCGAGCTGGTAACCAAGTCAGCCCGGAACAATGGCAATGGCAACGGCAACCAGAACCGTTGCTCTCAGACCACCGTGACGAGCACCGGCACCTTCACGACCAACGGCGCCGGCGGATATGTCTTTTACCAGTGGATCCACTACGACATCAATGGGAACCGGACCGGCGTGACCTACGAGGCCCCGATCCGGATTGCTGCCGGCGATACGACTCGGCACGCGGTTGTCCCGGACTCGTTCACCCCGCAGCACAGCGGGAGCGATCAGCTGGTCTTCCTCAGTCCGGCGTACACCGTGGCCGGCCAGAGCTGGAGCTGCGTTGGCTAAGCGCCTCGCCATCCCGACGCTGAAGATCCGGACCCAGATCATCCTGCCGTTCTTGTTGCTCATGCTGATCCTGGGATTGGTCGGCACCTATCTCACGACCAGCCTGGTGGCCACCTCGCTGGAGGCACGCATCGGCGAGCAGCTGGTCCAGTCCCAGAACAGTGCCCTCGATGCGGCCGTCAAGCTGCAAGGGCGCCAGGTCGCCGCGCTTCGCCTGATCGCCAACACCGAGGGCGTCGACCAGGCCGTCCGAACCGGGGACCTGACGGCGCTGCGCCAGCTGCTGGTCCCGATCGAGGTCAACAACCGGCTTGGGACGCTGATCATCTTCGACATCCGCGGCAAGGCGATCCTCCAGATCGACCAGCCGGACGCCGCGAATCCCACCGGTCTCGTGTTCAAAAGCGGCGCCGATCTCTCGCTCGATCCGATCGTCATCCCGGTCCTGCATGGCTCCTACGACGCGCTGGGAGACAAATACATCGGCTATGAGGGGACGCCTCCGAGCGCGCTCGGGGCCGCCGGGCCGATCGTCGCCGGGGACCAGGTGGTGGGCGGCGTTCTCCTGCGTACGCCCCTTGCGGCGGTGCTCACTGAAATGAAGGTCAAGGCCCAATCCCAGGTGCTGCTGCTCGATGCGGGCGGCCATCTGATTGCCACGACCCTCCCTGGCGTGAAGACGGGCGTGTTGGACGACCATACGCGTGCCTACCTGGACCTGGCGTCGCCGGGTCGGGCCTCCCGCCAGACCGTCACGATCCAGGGCCAGCCCTACGAAGTGCAGTTCACTCTCTTTTCCCTCCGGCAGAAACCGACGGGCTATCTGGGGGTTGCCGTCTCCCGGCAGGCCGTCATCGACGCCGGATACCATTCCGCGGTCCAGATGACCGCCCTCTTCGCGGGCGTCGTCCTGGTGCTGCTCCTGATTGGCTACCTGCTGGCACTCCGCCTGACGCGGCCGATCGAGGAGCTGGTCGCCGGCACGCAGGCCGTCGCCCGTGGCGATCTGAGCCAGCGCTTGCGGGTGCGACGCCGTGACGAGCTGGGCGACCTGGGGAAAGCCTTCAATGCCATGACCGAGGACCTCCAGGATCGCACTCGGGTCCTCGGGGAGCAGATGCGCCGGATGGCCGCCCTCTATCAAACAAGCCAGGGCCTCGGTCGGGAGAGTGACCCGGAGGCGATGGCCGAGGTCATCCTCAGCGTCAGCCTCAAGGCGCTTGGGCTGGAAAAGGCCCTGCTGCTGGCGCGGACCCCGGACGGGAGCGGACTCGACGTCCGAGCCGCGGTCGGCCTCACGGGTCAGTACACGGACCAATTGTTGCGGCTCAACGGTGTGCGCCTGGCGGAGGGGTTTGCGGCCGCGCCCTCGGGCGCGATTGAGGTCGTCACGGCCCTGGATCAGGATCCCCGCCGTAGCCTGCGGCTCTTCGCCGAGCTGGGCAGTGTGCAGCAGGCCCTCCTCGTTCCGCTGCTGCGTGGTGAGCGAAACGCCGGTTACCTCGTGGCCGGCGTCCCAAGTGGATACATCCTGCCGCAGCAGGATATCGAGCTCTTGCAAACCATCGCGACCGAGATGGCCCTCACGCTTGAAAACGCCGATCTCCGCAAGAAGACTGAGCTCCAGGCCCACCGGCTTGACCAGGCGATCACCGCCCTCGAGAAGATCTCGCAAGCCCTGACCGCGGTCACGGTTGGGACGGACAACCTCCTGCGCGCGGTCGCCCACGCCACGGCCGAAATCCTGGACGTGCCCTATGCCTCGATCCACCTCCGCAAGTCGTCGTGGCGGGAGGAATTCACGGACGTGATCGTCCGCGCCACGACCCGCCGGGAATTGGCGGCGGTGCGGGCCAGCGGTAATCTCGTCACGCAGCGGCTGGAGCGTCCCGAGCAGGTCCTCGAGTTGGATCTTGCCGACGACCACGGTGCTCCGCTCGCCGCTGCGCGCCGGATCGGCCTCGAGCGCGTCATCGGGGTCCCGATGTGCCTCGCAGGCGAGATCGTCGGCGTCCTCGCTATCCACATGCGGACGCCGAGGCGCCTGGAGCGGAGTGAGATCCGCGTCCTGCAGACGCTCGCCAACCAGGCCGTCATCGCGATCGAGAACGCCGCGGCCTACGAACAGACGAAACAGCTTGCCACCACCGACGCCGTGACCGGGGTGGCCAACCACCGTGAGCTCGAGGCCTATGTCGAACGCGAGCTTGCCCGGGCCCGGAAGACCAAGGAGCCGATGGCGTTGATCATCTGCGACCTGGACCATTTCAAGGAGATCAACGACACCGTCGGCCACCCGGCGGGCGATGCCGTCCTGCGTCACCTCACCAAGAACATCCTGGTCCCCGCGGTCCGGCCCAAGGACCTCGTGGCCCGCTACGGCGGAGACGAGTTCGTCCTCGTCCTTCGTGGCGCGGATGGTCGTGCGGCCATCGCCGTGGCCGAGCGGATCCGCAAGGCGGTCAGCAGCCAGGCGATCATGCACGAGGGGAAGGTCGTCACGAACCTCTCCCTCAGCCTCGGCATCGCGGTGTTTCCTCGGGATGGCCAAACCCGGGAAGCGCTGGTGCAAGCCGCCGACCAGGCCCTCTACGTCGCGAAGCGCACCGGCCGCAACCGCGTGGTCCGCAGTGAGATCGCGGCGGGCGACACGCGGCTCTCGGCCTAGCCCGGCCGGAACGCCGCCTGCCGTTCGCTAAGCTTTCGGGACTATGGCTCCTGTGGCGCAGCGTGTTCGCGGCACCCAGGACATCCTGCCCGCAGACCAGCCCCACTGGGAGTTGATGGAACGAGCGGCACACACCACCGCGACCCGCGCCGGCTATCAAAAAATCGCCACCCCAATTTTCGAAGCGACCGACCTATTCGTGCGGAGCGCCGGAGAGGCGAGCGATGTGGTGGCCAAGGAGATGTACACGTTTACCGATCGGGGCGGCCGGTCCCTCACCCTGCGGCCGGAAGGCACCGCGTCGATTGTCCGGGCCTACTTCGATGGCGGCCTGGACCAGGAGCCGCAGCCGGTCCGGCTCTTCTACCTGGGGCCATTTTTCCGTTACGACCGCCCCCAGGCGGGGCGCTACCGACAGTTCCATCAGTTCGGGGTGGAGGTGATCGGCGAGGGCCACGCCCTGCTGGACGTGGAGGTGATCCAGGTCGGCTGGCAGTGGTTCAGCGAGCTGGGGATCGGCGACCTCGGGCTCAAGCTCAATAGCATTGGCGACGAAGTCTGCCGGCCCGCCTACCGTGAGCTGCTTCGCGATTACTACCGACCGCATCTCGACACGCTCTGCGAGGAGGACCGGATCCGATTCGAGCGCAATCCGCTGCGGCTTTTGGATTGCAAGGTGCCGCAATGCCAGCCGCTCAAGGCCAAGGCGCCGCGGATCGTCGATCATCTCTGCGGGCCCTGTGCCACGGCCTTCGCCAGCGTCAAGGGCGCGCTCGAAGCCACGGGAATCCCCTTCGAGCTCGATCCCAGCCTTGTGCGTGGCCTGGACTACTACACACGCACGGTCTTTGAGTACCAGCACGGGAGCCTCGGCGGCGCCCAGAACGCCCTCGGGGGCGGCGGCCGGTACGACGGGCTGGCCGCCGAACTCGGCTATCGATCAACGCCGGGAATCGGGTTCGCCGTCGGGATGGATCGCACCTTGCTGATCCTCAAGCAGCGGGGCCCCGTTCAGCCGGAGGGCCTGGACGTGTACACGCTCGCGCTCGAGGAGGTCGATCAGGTTCATGCCCTGAAGCTGGCGTCCGCCCTGCGAGCGGCGGGCCTTCGGGTTGTGCTCGACCCGGGAGACGCGAGGCTGGATGCTCGCCTGCGAAAAGCCGCGCGTCGGGGCGCGCGTGTTGCCCTCATCATCGGCCCCGAGGAACGAGCCCATGGGGAAGCCGTCATCCGTGACATGACCGCCAAGACGCAGGTGACGGTGCCCGAGCGCGAGATCGTCGCCGCCGTGACCCAGGCGTTGGCGGGCGCATGAGCCAGACCGCTCGCACCCGGGGTGGCCAGCTTCGCGGTAGCAACGTAGGGCAGGCGGTCGAGCTCTATGGCTGGGTTCATCGCCGGCGCGACCACGGCGGCCTGATCTTCATTGACCTCCGCGACCGCAGCGGCATCGTGCAGGTGACCTTCGACCCGGCACATCCACAGGCCCACGCCGCCGCCGCGGAGCTCCGCCTCGAGACCGTCATCCATGTGAGCGGCTCGGTGCGGCGCCGGCCGCCGGGCTCCGAGAACCCGGAGCTGGAAACCGGCGAGGTGGAGGTGGAGGCGGACCGCCTCGACATTCTCAACCGGGCGAAGACGCCGCCATTCGCCATCAACGACGAAGGTGCGGTGGATGAGCAGCTGCGGCTGCGTTACCGCTACTTGGACCTCCGCCGTCCCCGGATGACGAAGAACCTCTGGTTGCGTCACCGCATCTCGAAGGCGATCCGCGACTTCCTCGACAAGGAGGGCTTCCTCGAGATCGAGACCCCGGTCCTGATCCGCAGCACGCCTGAGGGGGCCCGCGACTACCTGGTGCCCAGCCGCCTCAATCCCGGCCACGTCTACGCGCTCGCCCAGTCCCCCCAGCTCTACAAGCAGCTGCTGATGGTGGCCGGGGTCGACCGCTACTTCCAAATCGTGCGTTGCTATCGCGACGAGGACCAGCGGGCCGATCGGCAGCCGGAGTTCACGCAGTTGGATCTCGAAATGTCGTTCGTCACGGAAGAGGATGTGATGGACGTGATCGAGCGCGCCTTCGCGCACACCTTCCAGCAGGTGGTCGGCGTCCCCGTGGCGACCCCCATCCCCCGGATCACCCACGCCGATGCGATGCTGCGCTACGGCGTGGACAAGCCGGACCTCCGCTACGGGCTGGAGATCGTCGACCTGGCGCCCATCTTCCGGGGGACTGAGTTCAAGATCTTCCGCCAGGCGCTCGATGGCGGCGGCGCCATCCGTGGCATTCGGGTGCCCGGGGGTGCGGGCGCGGCGGGCAAGGAGATCGAGGCCTGGACGGAGGTCGCCAGGGCGGAGAAGGCCAAGGGCCTCGCCTTTTGGCACCTGGAAGCGGGCGGGTGGCGTTCGCCGATCGCCAAGTTCTTCTCAGGAGCGGAGCTGGCCGGGCTGCGCGAGGCGACGGGCGCCCAGCCGGGCGACCTGGTGCTCGCCATTGCCGACCGTGCCGAGGTGGTGGCCCCGGCACTGGGCGCCGTTCGCAAAGCGGTCGCCCGCCAGCTGGGGCTGATTCCCGCGGGCGCCTTCCAATTCGTCTGGGTTACCGAATTTCCTCTATTCGAGCGCAGCGCGGAGACCGGGGAGATCACGGCGGCCCACCACCCGTTCACCTCGCCGAGGCCCGAAGACCTCGGCATGATGGCCACCGACCCGCTCCGCGTGCGGGCCCGCGCCTACGACCTCGTGCTCAACGGAACCGAGCTCGGTTCGGGAAGCATCCGGATTCACGATTCGGAAATGCAGCAGCAGGTCTTCAGTGGGCTGGGCATGTCCCGGGCAGACGCTGAGCGACGCTTCGGCTTTCTGCTGGAGGCCTTCGGCTACGGGGCCCCGCCCCACGGCGGCTTCGCCTTTGGTCTCGACCGGGTCGTGATGATCGCGGCCGGCGAGGAGACGATCCGGGAAGTCATGGCGTTTCCGAAGAACCAGCAAGCCGAAGAGGTGATGACGGGCGCCCCCGCGCCCGCCGACCCGAAACAGCTTCGCGATCTCGGGCTCGAACTCAAGGTCCCGCCCTCCAAAGGGTCGCCGTAAGGTCCTCGCCAGACCGTAACCGGCGTTTTTCCGGTCCGTGACGACATGCCAAACTGGCGCCATCAACCGCGTAAGGTACGGAACTTACAGTAGGGCCCATGAACGCTGCAAGCACTCTTACCGCAAAAGCAATGGCTCTGGCCCTCGGGGGCGCGCTGTCGACCGTCGGACTCTCGCTGACCGCAAACGCCGCCGGCGCCACCGCCACGACCACCCCAACCATCGCGTACACGACGGTGGACATGGGCGCGCGGGCCTCGTACCCGCTTGGTGGCACGTATCTCAACCCGCCGATCGGCGCGGTCACCATGGCCGGGGTGCAGTTCAACCTGGCCAACATTGCCCTGATCACCAGCGGGACGAACATGCCGCTGGCCTCCACGGTTCACAAGCCGCTGTCCGTGTCGCTCTTGATGAACTCAGCCTACGGCTACAACTACTACAAGAATCAGGTTGTGGGCCGCGTCCACTTGACCTTCAGTGATGGCTCATCCCAGGACACCGACCTGGTCGCCGGCGGCCAGATCCGTGAGTGGTGGCTGAACTCCGGTTACCTCATCGACACGCTCAGCAGCCCGGCTACCAAGCAGGTTTGGTCTGGCCAGGGCCAGGCGGGCACTGGCGTCGCTGCCGGCGCCGTCATCGACATGCTGACCGTCGCCGTGGCGCCGACGGCCGCCGATTTGACCGGGATCAGCGTCTCCGACAGCGCCAGCTCGCCGTTCGACATCCTGGTGAGCGGCGTGACGGTGGCGTACGACGCGACGCCGAAGCCGACCCGCCCGGGCAACTCGGGGAACACCCCCGCGGCGCAGAACAGCCAGGCGCAACAGCACGCGAACTCGGCGAACTTCACGGGCCAGAGCCCGGCGCAGGGCAAGTCGGCTGCGAGCGCGAACGCCGGCCTCGCCACGCCCGCGATCAGCAACGCCAGCCCGGCGGCGACGGAGACCGACAAGCATACGAATCGTAGCCACCGTTAACTGCGGTATCGAGAAGAGGTCCGGCTTCGGCCGGGCCTCTTTTGTTTGTGGCGCGGGTCCGCGGCATCCGGTAAACTCGCGGCGGTGCTCGCCGCCATCCCACCGGCCTTCGTCCTGGCCGTACTCCTGATCCTGCTGGGGACCCAGTTGGCGTATGTCATCGCGCCGCGTGCCCCTCATTACCTGGTCCGGCTCGGCATCAGTGCCGTGGCGGTTCTCCTCGGCGAGGTCGTCGGTTCCGGCGGCCTGGGCCAGGGACTGGCGGTCGGAGATCTGCACCCGGCGACCGATCTGGCGTTCCTGGCCATCTTCCAGTGGCTCGGAGGGCGGTTGGGCAGGCGTGAACAGATCGTTTAGGCGCCCGCCGACTGCGGTACAACATAAGCAACGCGCCCCCGGCGGGGCTGTCGGGAGGTTCGATTAAGTGCTATGGCAAATTGGTGTCCTGTTGGTCGGAATCGGGTTTTTGCTCTTGAGCCTGTTCGCCTGCTTCATCCTGGTCAACATGACCAGGAGCCTTCGAACCATCGAAGCGATCCTTACCGTGACCCTCGACGAAGCCCGGCTGGCCCTTCCCGAATTGCGCCACAGCCTGCAGCAGGTCGATGACATGGTCAGCGGGGTCAACGACAAGTTCAGCGCCGCCGACCGCGCCATGAACGCCACCGGGGCCGCCATCACCGGCTTTCGCGACCGGATCCGCCAGCGCGTGGGCGGGTTGGGCCGCCGGCCCGGGGCCCCGCCAAAAGGGGAGACGTCATGAAGGAGAGCCGCCTGCGGGGCCACACCACGCCCGCCACCAGGGCCCTGGGCACCGACTCCCACATCACCGAGTTGAAGCTGCCGGCCGTGCCCGATTACATTGTCGTCGCCAAGCGCGCGGCCGCCTCCCTGGGCCTGGTCGTGGGGTTCTCCCTGCACGAGATCGACGACCTCAATATCGCCATCAGCCAGGCCTGTGAGAATGCGTGTGCCGCCGCCACGCAGCAATGGGGAAAGGGAAATGGCCAGCTGAAGCTCACCTTCAAGAGCGAGCCTCGCCGCCTGGAAGTCGAGGTCCGGAGCGTGCCGCCCCGGGCGGTCGAGCTGCAGGCGATGCAAGCCGTCCGGCGGGCGCGCCGGGAGGCCGAGCTCGACTATGAAACGATTGGGCTGAATATGATCCGGCTGTTCGTGGACGAGTTGCGCTATCACGTAGACAACCAGACGGGCAGCATGCGGATGAGGATGGTCAAATACCTGATCGAGTAGACGCTCCGGCGGCGCCCAAGTCGTCTGTCCGACCCAACCGCGAGCTCGTACGCCGGCTCTTCCTCAAATATCAGAAAACGAAGGATCCACAGGTCCGGCAGCAACTCGTCGAGCTATTCAACAACCTGGTGGTCTTTCTCGCCAAGAAATTCAGCAACCGGGGGGAGCCGCTGGAGGATATCGTCCAGGTCGGCTATATCGGCCTGCTCCAGGCGATCGAACGGTTCGAGCCCCAGCGCGGGCTCGAGTTCTCGACCTTCGCCACCCCCACGATCGTCGGCGAGATCAAGCGCTACTTTAGGGACAAGAGCTGGGCCGTCAAGGTGCCACGGCGTCTCCAGGAGACGATGCAGCGCGCCGACCTGGCCCAGCAACGGCTCCAGGGCAGGCTGGGGCGCCAGCCTTCGGTGAACGAGATCGCCAAGGAGCTGGAGCTCGAGCCGGAGGAGGTCCTGGCTGCGATGGAAGCGGGCCCGGCGCAACGGACGATTCCCTTCGAATCCACCGGTCCGGCCGCCAAGGAAGAGGACGGCCTGCAGCTGACCGAGCGGCTGGGTCGGGAGGACGAGAACCTGGATAAGGTCGAGCTCCAGGACCTGCTCGACCAGGCGATGCGGCACCTGACTCCCCGCGAGCGGCGGATCATGTACCTGCGCTTCGTCGACGAGCTCCCCCAGGCGGAGGTCGCCAGGCGGCTTGGAATCTCGCAAATGCACGTGTCGCGCCTTCAGCGGGCCGCGGTCGAACACCTCAAGCGGGAGTTGCCGGTCGGCTAGGTCGTTACAATCAAAGGGCGCGCAGCCAAATATGACCAGCGCCGAGATCCGCCAACGTTTTCTCAACTTCTTCAAAGAGCGGGATCACAAGGTGTTACCGAGCTCCTCCCTGATCCCGTTCGGCGATCCTAGCCTCCTGTTCACCAGTGCCGGCATGGTGCCGTTCAAGCCGTACTTCCTTGGCCAGGCGAAGCCACCACATCCCCGCGCCACCACCTCCCAGAAGGTGTTTCGGACGGTGGACGTCGAGGTGGTCGGGCACGACGGGCATCACCTCACGTTCTTCGAGATGCTCGGCAACTTCTCCTTCGGGGACTACTTCAAGGAGAAGGCCATACCCTTTGCCTACGAGTTCCTCACGCACGAGCTGAAGCTTGATCCAGGGCGGCTCTGGGCCGGGATCCATAACGACGATGACGAAAGCTACGAGATCTGGACGACGACGACAGGCATCCCGCCCGAGCGGATCAGGCGCTTTGGTGACGATTACAACTTCTGGGCGGCGGGACCGACGGGGCCCTGCGGCCCAGACTCGGAGATCCACTACGACTGGGGCCAGGAATACAGCTGCGGCCGGCCTGACTGCGGGCCGAACTGCGAGCATTGCGACCGCTTCCTCGAGATCTGGAACCTCGTCTTCATGCAGTGGGATCGAGACCAGGCGGGCTATCGAACGCCACTCGAGCGTAGGGGGATCGACACCGGCATGAGCCTGGAGCGCATCACGGCCGTGGAGAACGGGGCGCGCGCGGGGGTCTTTGAGACCGACCTCTTTCGTCCTCTAATCGAGCATTGGGTGGCCGAAACGGGACATCCGTACCCGGGCACACCGGAATCGGATACCTCCATCCGGGTCCTTGCCGACCATGCCCGGGGCAGTGCGATGCTGCTGGCGGACGGAGTGATCCCCTCAAACGAGGGCCGCGGATACGTACTGCGTCGGCTGATCCGCCGCGCCATGGTCCATGCCCGCCGCATCGGCTCGGCGCATGGCCTGTCGTCGGCTGTTCCTGCCGTGGCGGAGACCCTGGGCGGCGTGTATCCGGAGCTCTCGGCCCGTGTCCAGCGGATCACGGACACGATCCGGGCCGAGGAGGAGCGGTTCGCGATCGCGCTGCGACAGGGAATGGAGCGGCTCGAGGGCCTGATCGATCGAGGCGCCCTGACGCCGGAGGAGGTCTTCTACCTGCACGACACGCTTGGATTTCCGATCGAGCTGACGGCCGAGCTGGCCGAGGAGCGGGGCGTCGCGGTGGACATGACGGCGGTCGCTGCCTTGATGCAGGGTCAGCGCGAGAAGAGCCGGTCATCGGCCGGCGCCTTCAACCAGCCCGTCACCCGGACGGCCACCCGCTTTATGGGCTACGACCAGCTGGAGACGGAGAGCCGGGTCGTGGACGTATTCGAAGTGCCCGACCGTCCCGACGAGCACGATGTGTTCCTTGACATCACGCCCTTCTATGCCGAGAAGGGAGGCCAGACGTTCGACACGGGGTTGATCAGCTGGGATCATCAGGCGGCCGAGGTGGTTGATGTGCAGGTCCAGGCCGAGGCTGTTCGGCATCGGGTACGCGGCGGTCGTGAGGGCCTGGCGCCGGGTCGGCGGGTGGTTGCTGCGGTGGACGCGGCCAGGCGGGCGGCCGTGGCACGCCATCACTCGGCCACGCACCTGCTGCACCGCGCCCTTCGCGAGGTGCTGGGTGAAGGCGCCACCCAGGCGGGCTCCGCCGTGACACCGGATCACGCGACCTTCGACTTCCAGTTCCCACGCCCGCTTCAGGCGGAGGAGCTCGAGCAGGTGTCCCAGCTGCTCAACGAGAAGATCCGGAGCAACCTGAAGCGCCGCGTGGAGGAGCTACCCCTGGCTCAGGCCATCGCGACCGGGGCCGTCGCGCTCTTCGACGAAAAGTACGGGGACACCGTTCGCGTGGTCTCCTTCGGCGATTGGGCTCGCGAGCTGTGCGGCGGCACCCATGTGGGGCGCACGGGCGAGATCGGCATGGCAATCATCGGTTCCGACCGGAGCGTGGCCGCCGGTGTCCGCCGCATCGAGCTGCACGCGGGGGAGGCCGCCGAGAGGCTGGTGCGAATGTATGAGCGAACCCTGTCGCAGCTGGGCGATGCGCTACGGGCCGCGCCCGCCGAGCTGCCGGCGCGAGTCGAGAGCCTGCAGGGCGAGGTAAAGCGGCTGCAAAAAGACGTTGCCCAGCTGCGGCAGCGCCTGGCATCCGGCGGTGCCGTCGATACCGATGAACTGCAGGTCGACGGGGTCCGGCTAATGCTGCAACGGGTGGACGCGGGTCCCCAGGAACTGCTCGCCTTCGCCGACCAGGCGCTCAATCGCGCCAACGGCAACGGCGTGGCCATCATCGTTGGTGGCCGCAACCTCGCCATCAAGGTGGCCGCTCCGCTGGCCGACCGGCTGTCGGCTGGTGCGCTGGTGCAGGCGTTCCACGCGGTCGCGGGTGGCAAGGGCGGCGGCCGGGGCCCGGTCGGGCAGGGAGGAGGGGTTGACCCCCAGCGGATTGATGCGGCCTTCCAGAGTCTGCAGGGGTACGTCCGCGACCGCCTGGGGAAATCCTGATGCTCAAGCTGAAGGACCGGATCAAGCGCCTGCGGCGCGGCGCCGACTACGAGAATTTCTACACGGCGCTCGACATCGGTACCGAGTACATCAAGGCACTGGTGGTCAAACGCGAGGGTCGCAACGGCGTGGTGCTGGGCGCCTCCCGGCAGCGGCAGGGCTTTTCCGACATGCAGTCCGGCGTTCCGTCGGACATCCAGGGCATCATCGACAGCTGCGACCGTGCCATGTCCCAGGCGGAGGACATGTGCGACACGATCCCGGGGCAGGCCGTCATCGGGATTGCCGGCGAGCAGGTCAAGGGCTTCAGCACATCGGTCACCGTCCCCCGCGCCGACCCGGACCTGAAAGTGAACGAGGTCGAGCTGATGCGAACGCTCGAGATCGTGCAGAAGCGCGCCCTCCGGGAAGCGGGTCATTCGATGAGCCTCGAACTGGGGGTGCCCGACGTCAATGTCAAGCTGATCAACTCGGCGATCACGAATGTCAAGATCGACGGGTTCGCCGTCAGCAACCCCTTCGGCTTCCAGGGCAAGCAGATGGTGATCACCGTCTTCAACACGTTCGCGCCGCTAACGCATGTCGGGGCGCTGCAGACCATCGCCTCGGAGCTGGACCTGGAGTTGGTGGCGACGGTCGCCGAGCCCTATGCGATGGCCCGCTGTGCGGCCACCGATGAGGTGTATGACGCGGGTGGCATTTTCATCGACATCGGCGGGGGAACGACCGACGTCGCGCTCGTCCGCAACGGCGGCATCGAGGGCACGCGCATGTTTCCGATCGGGGGGCGCGTGTTCACCAAGAAGCTGGCGTCCCGGTTCGGTATCTCGTTCGCCGACGCGGAAGCCATCAAGCTCCGCCATTCCAAGGGGGAGTTGCCCGAGGCGCACGCGGAGAAGGTTCACGGGATTCTGACTCGCGACGCCGAGGTCCTGGTCGAGGGCGTGGCGATCACGCTGCAGGAAATGGCGCGGGGCGACCGGCTCCCGACCGCGGTTTACCTGGCCGGGGGCGGGAGCGCCCTCCCGGAAGTCCGGGAACAGCTCGAGGCCTTCCGCTGGGTGGAGAAGCTTCCCTTCGCGCGCACACCGGCGGTCCATGTGCTCCGGCCGGTCGACATTCGCGGCATCTACGATTCGACCGGGCTGCTGCTCGACCAGCAGGACATCACCCCGATGGGGCTGGCTTTCCACGCCATCCAGCAGCAGTCCGAGGAACAGACCCCGCTATTCGGCTTGATGCGAAAAGTACTCAAAGTGATGAAGGTCTGAGGCCGAGTAAAGGTGACAGCGTAACGACTGGACAATCCGTGACGTTTCCGGTATGAAAGGCAGCGATTCCATAGGATGAAGACCCTGGCCAAGCTCCTGTACGTCGAGGCGGATGAGGAGATCACCGACCTGGTGGACCGACTCCGCGACCTCAGCCTCGAAGACGCGGTCACCTTTGTGGTGCCCGAACGATCGCGCGCGCTGCAGAGCCCGATGAGTTTCCGGTTGCTCAAGCGATACGCCGACAGCTACGGCAAGCACGTCAATGTCATCAGTGGAGACGCGCGCCTGCAGGCGCTCTCTCTCGAGACGGGATTCTCGGCCTTCCCGAGCCTGCTCGCGTACGACAACGGGGCCGAGGTCCATCGCCCCGGCGTGGGGGCCGCGGAGGCGCCAGTGGCGGCGGCCGCCACGACCCTGGCGGCTCCGGTGGCGGCTCCGGTCCGCCGTCGCGAAGCCCCCATCATCTCGGGCGCACCAAAGCGTGCCGCTGTCCCGCCGGGCAAAGTCGGGCCGCCCCCATTAAGGACCTACCGCCCCTACCTGATTGGCGCCGGCATCATCGCCCTGCTCGGCCTGCTGGCCCTGCTGCTCTATGTCCCGACCGCGGCGGTGACCCTCTCGGTCCAGGGCACCCCGCTGAAGACGGACGTCCAGTTGATCGGCGCGCCGGGAACGGCGGCCGGGTCGCCGGATCATTTCGCGACCCAGGCGATCCAGGCGAGTGAGTCCCAGACCGTCCAGGGCACGGCGACCGGCCAGAAGCCGATTGCCGCGGCGCCCGCCACGGGGAACGTGACCTTCACACTCTCCTGCTTCCTCTGCACTGAAAACTTGCCCAAGGGTCTGGTCGTTCGCACCGACGCGGGAAAGCGCTATGCGACCCAACGGGCCGCCAGTATGACGGGACCGTTTGGTTCGACGAACGTCGCCGTAAGTGCGGTGACTGCTGGGGCCGACGGCAATACGGATCCACACACCATCACCACAATTGAGGGGAACACCGATCCGGACAATTTGAAAGTGGACAATCCTCAGCCGACCGTGAGTGGCGCCGACCAGCGGACTGCCACCATCATTCAGCAATCAGACATCGATAGCATCGTCACCGCCTATGCCACGAGTGAGGTGCCCAAGGTTCAGGGCGAGCTGGCCGCGAAGGCACCGGGGCTCCACCTGGTGCCGGTTGGCAAGGGCGTTCAGTCCTCGGTCAGCGCCGACCACAAGGTTGGCGACGAGCTGCAGACGCCCTTCAACTTCAATGTCACGGTAACGGTGGCAGGGGCCGGAGTCGCCTTTGACGACAAGACCGTCAAGACCATGCTGCAGGATGCGCTCGGACGCAAGGTGCCGCCGGGCTCGCAGCTGACCTCGAACCCGACCAACAACTACGACCCGGCCGGCGCGACCGCGGACGGCAACCTCACCCTCAATGGTCATGCGGCCGGCTCCTACACGCCGGTGTTCCTGGAGACCAACGTCCGCTCCTATCTCAAGGGCAAAACGCCGTCCAGCGCCCACGCCTTCCTCCAATCCCTCCCCAACGTCGTCGATGCCCGAATCAGCCAGTCCCCCTATGGCCTGCCATGGCTTCCGTTCTTCTCGTCGCGAATCACCCTGAAGATCCAGGAGGTCGCGGGCAGTCCGACTCCGTGAGGATCCTGGCGATCGACCCGGGCTCAAAGCGCCTGGGTCTCGCGCTGAGTGATCCTTCCGGCACGGTGGCCCTCCCGCTGAGCGTGCTCCACAGGCGGTCGGAACCGGAGGATCTGAAGGAGCTCAACCGGATCGCCGTCCACAACGGCGTCGAGCTTGTGCTGGTCGGCCTTCCCCGGATGATGGACGGGACGGTCGATGTGGCGGCCCGCAATGCCCAGGCTTTTGGCGCCGAGGTCGGGCGCGTGACCGGGCTCCCGGTCGAGTACTGGGATGAGCGCCTGACGACGGTTGCGGCCGAGCGCTTCTTGATCGAACAGGGAAAACGCCGGGCACGGCGGCGGCAGGATGTGGACCGGGTCGCCGCCACGTTATTGTTGCAGGGTTACCTCGACTACCGGGGTAGCCGAGGTTCAGGAGGCTGAGATGCCCGAGACGCCCGAGAAGGACGGCGAGATCCAGACAATCGAGCTGGTCAACGAGAAGACCGGCGAGGAAGAAAGCTACGTCGTCCATGACATCGTCGAAATCGAGGGGGAAACCTATTACGTCCTGCAGGCTGAGGAAGACGCGGAGCGGGTCTTGATCCTCCGTCGGGAGGGCGAGTCGCTGGTTACCCTCGATGACGAGGAGCACGACCGGGTCGTGGACCAGTTAGAGGAATTCGAAGACAGTGAGGCCGACGACGAAAACGGCGAGGTGGATCGGTAACTGGCCGTCAATGATCGGCGGCGACCCCGGCGCCGGCGCGGCTGCCTGCCGTGGATCCTTGTCATCCTGTTCTTCCTGCCCGCCCTGATCGGCATCCCGGGGGTGCTGGCCTTTAATTGGGTCGACCACGAGTTGCACAAGCCGCAGAACCCGGTGGGTGGAACGGCCCGGTTCGTCGTTCCGCCCGGCGCGACCTTCCACGAGGTGGCCGCGACGCTGCACCGCGCGGGCCTGATCGACTCGGAAACGGTGTTCGACCTGTATGCCCGCTACCGGCACCTCGACCGCAATGTCCAGGCGGGCGCGTACCAGATCGACCGGAGCCGCAATATGATCCAGATCCTGCAGATCCTCCAAACCGCCGTTCCGGCAGAGATCTTCATCACCATTCCCGAGGGATATACCATCGCCAAGACGGCCACGCTGCTCGACAAGGGCGGGTTGATCAAGGGCAGCGATTACACCACCCTGGCTAGGCAGGGCCAGTTCACCTATGACTTCCTGAAGGGGCGAACGGACGGCACCTCGCTCGAGGGCTTCCTCTTTCCGGATACGTACCTCATCCCGCGAACCGGCACCGCGAAGCAACTGATCACGGAGCAGCTCGATGCGTTCAATCGGAATTGGAACGACGCCCGCAAGGCGCTGGCCGCCCAGCGGAAGCTGAACGCCCCGCAGATCACGACCATCGCCTCCCTGATCGAGCGGGAAGCGAAATTCGATGAGGATCGGCCGCTCGTGGCCAGTGTGATCTACAACCGGCTGGCCCAGGGGTGGCCCCTGCAGATCGACGCCACCGTCCTCTACGCGAAGGGCGTCTGGCAGGCAACCGTCACGACGGATGACCGGAAGGTCGATTCCCCGTACAACACCTACCTGCATACCGGCCTGCCACCCGGCCCGATCGCGAACCCGGGGATCAAGGCCATCGATGCGGCGCTGCAGCCTGCCCAGACTGCCTACATGTTCTATCTCTCCGACCCGCAGGGCCACAACCATTACGCGCGGACGAACGACGAGTTTGCTAAGCTCCTCAAGCAGTACGGCCTCCAGTAAGGGGGGCTCGCGCCTGCTCCTCCTCGGAGCCGCGCCCCTCGATTCGCTCCCCGAGACCCTTTACAACGCCGCCTTCAGGGCCGCCGGGATCCAGACCGTCTGCGAGGCTCGGGCCGTCAGCCAGGCCGAGCTCCCGGCCGTGGTCTCGAACCTCCGAAACGACGAGACGGTGCTGGGCGCGGCGGTGCTCAGGCCGCACACGGTGGCGATCTCCCGGCTGCTGGACGGGCTCGGCCCGGAGGCCCAGACGGTCAAGGCGGTGAACGTGATCAGCCATCGAGCCGGCGGCCTGATCGGCTGGAATACGGACCGCCCCGCGTTTGCCGTGGCCCTGGAGGCCGCCGGGTACCAGCCTCGGGGGCGTTCGTCCCTGGTCCTGGGTGCCGGCGGCGCCGCTCGCGCGGCGGCCGATGCCCTGCGGACACAGGCCTCGCGGATCTACGTCGCCAGCCCGGACCTGGACGAGGCGCGGTCCCTCTGCCACGATCTCGACATCGCCAATGGTGGCCCGACGCCGCTGGGATCGCTCTCCCTGGTCGTGCCCAAAGTCGACCTGATTGTCAATGCCTCGCCCGTCGGTTCCGACGGCGACTCGCGGCCCTTTCCCATCGAATGGATCGCCCCCACCCAGTTCGTCTTCGACCTGGTCTACGATCCGCCTGTGACACCGCTCGTCAGGGGGGCGCGTGCCCGAGGGGCGCGGGCGATCAACGGGCTGAGCATGCTCCTGCACCAGGGACTGGCGTCATTCGAGATCTGGACCGGGCTACCCGCCCCCGAGCCCGCGATGCGGGCTGCGCTGGAACGAGCCGTGGTCGGCCGGCTGAACCCATGAGCGGCGTTCTGCTACCCGTGGCGTGGGCAGCCCTGGGTGCCGTGATTGGCGTCGGCCTGACGTACCTGTCACGCTGGCTGGCGCGGGTCGAGGAGATCGAGTTCGAGCAGCGGGGCCCGGAGCCGCTGCTGATGCCGGTTCTAACCGCCCTGCTGTTCCTGCTCTTCGCCTTCCGGCTGGGTCCGCACCGGCTGCTTCTCATCGACTCGGTGTACGTCGCCATCCTGGTCCAGGTGCTTGCCTTCGATCTCAAGACCCGCTACATTCTCGACCTGGTCATGTTTCCCGCCTGGGTGATCGCCTTCGGGTTGGCGTTCGTCACGCCCTGGGACCGCTTCTTGACCTGGCCCTGGCCTGATTGGCGAACTGCTCCGGTGGCTGCGCTCATCGCCGGCGGGGTTTTTCTGCTCCTCTACCTGGGTGGGCAGCTCGTGTTCGGGGCCGAGGCGTTCGGTTTTGGCGATGTCAAGCTGGCTGTCTTCATCGGGATGGCGACCGGCCTCTCGAATCTGCGGATGGCCCACGCGCTGATCGATGGCGTCTTCCTCGGCGGCTTCGTGGCGGTGATCCTGCTCCTCACCCGCATCCGTGGCCTCAAGCAAGCCGTCCCCTACGGTCCTTTCCTGGCCCTGGGGACGATCGCAACCCTGTTCGTGCAGCCACCGTGAGCGGCGACGACCTCCTCCCCGGCGAGCGCGTCCTGGCCAGCGCCCGTCGCCATTGGGTTGTGATGCTGCGGCCGTTTGCCACCGTCCTTGCCGGCACCCTCGTGGCGGCCATCGTCGTGACGGTCCTGCCGCTCGGCGGCGAGCTGCACCTGTTCGGGCTCCTCGGGGTCCTGCTGCTCGCGCTGGTGGTCCTCAACCTCTATTACTGGGGCTGGCGCTCGCACCAATACGTGCTCACCGACCAACGGGTCATCATCAACGAAGGGGTGCTTTCCCGGTTTTCCCGATCCATCGCCATCGACCGGATCCAGGACCTGACCACCTATCAGGGCTTGTGGGGCCGGGCCTGGGGGTTCGGCGACATCGAGCTCGAGTCCGCTGGCCGGGACGGGGGCGAATGGCTTTACACCGTGCCACGGCCGCAACAACTGCGCAATGCGATCTTCGCGCAAATGGAGGCCCGCCGCCATTCGGGGCCGCACGACCTGTAACCGTCAGTCGCGACGTTCACGGTAGAATCGCAAGCCGGACATGGTGAATCCAAGCGACTTCCGCAACGGCATGACGATCGAGTGGGAAGGGGGCCTGTGGATCGTGATCGAGTTCCAGCAGGGCCAGAATGCGCGTGGCGACACCTTCTTTCGGACCAAGCTCCGCAACGTCCGAACCGGGGCTATCATCGACCAGAAATTCCGTGACAAGGACCGGTTCGCCCGGGCTCGGATCGAGAAGGTGGCGATGCAGTACCTTTACAGCGACGGTGATCGCCATTTCTTCATGGACCTGGCCAGCTACGACCAGTTGCCGCTCAACGACGATCAGCTCGGCGACACCTTGAAGTACCTGAAGGAGAACTCGGCCATCTCGGTGTTGATGTACGAGGGAACGCCGCTCGGGGTCGAGCTCCCCACGACCGTCGATCTCAAAGTGACGCAAACCGCGCCGGGCTTCCGCGGCGATACGGCAGCGGGCGGCGGCAAGCCGGCGACGGTCGAGACGGGGCTGACGCTCAACGTTCCATTCTTCGTCAACGAGGGCGACGTTGTCCGGGTCGACACCCGGACCGGCGCCTACGTGGAGCGCGTCTAATGCCAGAGGCCCGGACACTGGGCTCCGTCAAAGTGGCCAACGAGGTCATCGCCCACATCGCTTCACTGACGGCGAGCCAGGTCCAGGGGATCGTGGGCATGTATCCCGCGCGAGCCAGGGACGGTCATCGCCTCCTGCCGGTCACGACCTCGTACAAGGGCGTTCGGGTCGATATGGGGAACGACTCCCTGCAGCTGGAGCTGTTCCTCGTCGTCGATCATTCCGCGCACGTGCCCACGGTCGCGGCGGAGGTGCAACGCCAGGTGGCTGACGCAATCGACAAGATGCTCGGACTCGAGGTACGCCAGGTGAACGTGTTCATAGGCGACGTGAGGTTTCCGGGGGACGCGTAGTCGCGTACGCTTCTGACCATGGGACGGCGCCACCTGGCCCGGGAGCTCGCTCTGAAGGTGCTGTTCGAGCTCGAGACCGAGGGTAGCAATCCCACCCGGTCGCTGCAGTACCACGCGGCAGAGGCACGCGCTGATGTCAACGTGGCCGAGTTCGCCGGGGTCCTGGTGGCCGGCGTCATGGAGCACCAGCCGGAAATCGATGCAAGGCTGGCGCAGGCCTCGAGCAACTGGGGGCTCGATCAGATGGCCAAGGTGGAACGAACACTCCTCCGGATCGCGACCTTTGAGATCGAGTTCCTGCCGAGCGTGCCGCTGAAGGCCGCGATCAACGAATCGATCGAGCTGGCCAAGACTTTCGGCGGGCCGGACTCGGGCAAGTTCGTCAATGGCATCCTGGGGCGAATCGCGGCCGAGACGCCAGCCCGCCGCGCGCCGACCGACGAGGCCGCCACCGGAGGTGCAACCCCGTGACCGAGCCCGACGTCCGCACGCTCGACTACGAGGCGGCGCTGGCTGCCCTCGAACGAACCGTGCAGCAACTTGGCAAGGAACAGGACGACCTGGCCGAGTCCGTCCGCGTCTACGAGCGTGGCCTGGCCCTGGCCCGGCGCTGCAGCGAGCTTCTCAACGACGCGGAGCGACGCCTGACCGAGCTTTCCCCGGCGACGGACCGAGCGGCGCGAGCGGCGACTCCGTGACCCTGCTCAACAACCCGTACTTCGTGGTCCCCCTGATTGCCTGGGCGATCGCGCAGGCGAGCAAGGTCATCTGGGATTCCGTCCTCAGGCACCGGTTCAGCGTGCGACGACTGGCCACCGCGGGCGGAATGCCGAGCTCGCACAGCGCGCTGGTCGTGTCGCTGACCACCATCATCGGCCGGCTCCAGGGGGTGCAGACGCCGCTCTTCGCGCTGGCCCTGATCCTCTCCGCCGTCGTGATGTACGACGCTACCGGTGTCCGCCGTGCCGCGGGGCAACAGGCCATGATCCTCAACCGGCTGATCGACGATCTCTTCATCGCGCACCAGGGGCTGCAGCAGGAGCGGCTCCGAGAATTGCTCGGTCACACGCCCATCGAGGTCATCGCCGGGGCGCTCCTGGGCGTCGTCATCGGCCTGGGTTTGGGACGTTGATTAAGGCCGACCGGATCCGGCTCGACCAGGCCCTCGTCGGGCAGGGGCTGGTCTCCTCGCGGGAGCGCGCCCAGGCGATGGTTCGCGCCGGGCTCGTCATCGTCGACGGGCAGACCGCCGACCGGCCAGATCGACTGGTGGACCCGACCGTCGGGCTGGCCTTGCGCGACTCGACCAGCTACGTCAGCCGTGGCGGAGAGAAGCTGGCAGCCGCCCTCGACACGTTCGCGCTGCCCGTCGCCGGTCGAACGGGCCTCGATGTGGGCGCCTCGACCGGAGGCTTTACGGACGTGCTGCTTCGCCGCGGGGCGGCCTCCGTCATCGCCGTCGACGTCGGGTATGGCCAGCTGGCATGGGGCCTGCGCCAGGATCCTCGGGTGACCGTCCTGGAGCGGGTGAACATCCGCTACCTGGACCGGTTGCCGGCGCCGGCCGACCTGGCTGTGATCGATGTCTCCTTCATCTCGCTTACGCTCGTGTTGCCGCCGGTCCGTAAACTGCTGACCACACCGGCGGACGTCATCGCCCTGGTCAAGCCACAATTCGAGGTGGGAAAAGGGGCAGTGGGGAAGGGAGGGATCGTTCGCGATCCGAATCAACACGAGACGGTGCTGCATGCCATCCACGACTTTGCGGCCGGGGCGGGGTATGAGGTCGTGGCCGAGACCACCTCGCCCATCCTGGGCGCCAAGGGAAACCGCGAGTTCTTCCTCCACCTGAGGCTCCATGACTGACGCGGTCGGGATCGTCTGTCACCCGCGGATCGATATCGGCCAGGACCCCGTGGTCGAGGCGCGAGCCCGCCTGGAGCGGCATGGCTTCCGGGTCTGGACCTATTGCTCGACCGCCGAGGAGCGGCCGGGGGCCTTAGACGCGAATCTTGAGGGGACTCGCCTGATCGTCAGCATCGGCGGCGACGGCACCCTGCTCTGGACGGCGGAACAGGCCTCGGCTGCCGGCATCCCGGTGCTGGGCGTCAACGCCGGTCGGCTGGGCTTCCTGACCGAGGTTCGCCTGGCGGACGCGGGGTCCGCCCTCGATCGCTGGGTTGCCGGGGACTTCATCCTGCAGCGACGAGCCATGCTCGAGGCGCGCCTCGGCGACCGCATCTACATCGCGCTCAATGACATCGTCGTGCACAAGGGCATCGAGTTCAACCTGATCCGCATCGAGGTCTCGGTCGACGGCGCGGATGCCGGTCGCTTCGACGCCGATGGCGCCATCGTCTCCACGGCGACCGGCTCGACCGGCTACGCCCTCTCCCTCGGCGGTCCGATCCTGCACCCTGATGTCCGAGCCCTGACCTATCTTCCGCTGAATCCGCACAGCCTGTTCAACCGCGCCGTGGTCCTTCCCGAGCATTCACGGATCGCCGTGCGGGTCCCGGATGCCTCGGGGCTGCTGACCTGTGATGGGCAGCGCACCGCCGTCCTGGCACCCGGTGCCCGGGTCGAGATCGCCTCACCGCGCGGCGTCGACCTGGTCCGGTTCCGCGGCGACCAGAACTTCTTCACGCTCCTGCGCCAGAAGATCCGCTGGGGTCTCCCGCTGACGGACGGGACTCCGTGATCCTGGAGCTCAGCGTGCGGAATCTCGCCCTGATCGATGAACTCAGGGTGCCCTTCAGGCCCGGGTTGAACCTGCTGACCGGCGAGACCGGCTCGGGAAAGTCGATCATCATCGACGCCATGAACCTCGTGCTCGGGGAGCGGGCCAGCTCGGACGTCATCCGGGATGGCTCGGACCAGGCGTTTTTGGAGGCGGCCTTCGATCTCGGCGCCCGCCCGGCCCTGCGCCAGGCGCTGGAGGAGGCCGGGTACGACTGCGCCGACGGCATCATCGTCCTGACCCGGGAGCTGAACCGGAATGGCCGAAGCCTGTGCCGAATCAACGGCCGCGTATCAACCGTGGCGCAGCTCAAGGCCCTGGCGGACCGCCTGGTCGAGATGCACGGCCAGCATGAGCATCAGTCCGTGCTCCAACCGGCCCGGCAACTCGACCTGCTCGACGCCTTCGGGGGCGCCGGTCTGCGTGCCCTCCGCGACCAGGTAGGCGCGGCCTACGCACGCTGGGCACGAGCCCGGGCCGCCCTCCGCGACACCGAGGCGGCGGTCCAGGCTGACCAGCGCGAACTGGACTTCTGGCGCTTTCAGTTCGACGAGATCGAGGCCATTCGGCCGGATCCCGCCGAGGAGGAGTCCCTGCTGCGGGAGCGGCGCCGGGCGCAGCATGCCGAGCGGCTGGCACGCGCTGTGGATGCCGTGCACGCGCTCGATGCGGATGATGGCTCGCCCGTCCAGGCACTCTCCCTCGCCGCGGACCGGTTCCGCGGCCTGGAAGGGATCGATCCGGACCTCGACCAGATGGCGGCCACGCTTGGCGACCTCCTCCTTCAGCTCCGGGAGATCAGCGCCACGGCCCGCAGCTACGCGGATCGCTGGCAGGTCGAGCCCGCCCGACTGGAAGCCATCGAGACGCGCCTCCACCAGCTGGACCGGCTCAAGGCCAAGTACGGGGGCTCGCTGGCGGCGACGCTCGACGAAGCGGCCCGCCTTCGAGAACGCCTGGACACGGTCGCCCATCGCGATGATCGCATCGCCGCGCTCCGGGCCGAGGACACGGAGCTCACCAACGACCTCGGCGAGGCGACCATGGCGCTCAGTCGCCATCGCCTGAAAACCGCGACCCGCCTGCAACGGATCATCGAACGGGAATTGGCGACCCTCAACATGCCCCGGGTTCGGTTCAATGTCAGCATCAGCCAGCAGGCCGATGCGGCCGGTCCGTCGGTTGATGGACGGGCGGTCCGATGCACGGCCACCGGGGTCGACCAGGTGTCGTTCCTTCTCGCCGCCAATCCCGGAGAGCCCCTCCTCGCTCTCGATCGGGCGGCCTCGGGCGGCGAGTTGTCGCGGGTGATGCTGGCCATCAAGGCCGTGCTCGCGGATGCCGATGACACCCCGACCTTGATCCTCGATGAGATCGATACCGGCATCGGAGGCGAGACCGCCAACCGCCTGGCGGAGAAGATGCATGCGTTGAGCCGCGGAAAGCAGGTGATCTGTGTCACGCACCTGGCGGCGATCGCGGCCCGGGCCGATCATCACCTGGCTGTCGCCAAGGCGCTGGTGCGTGGCCGTCACGTGACTGGGATCAAGGTGCTGCTCCCGGCCGAGCGCGTGGATGAGATCGCCCGGCTGATCGCTGGGGAGCGGGTCACCCCCGCCGCCCGCGCCAGCGCGCGAGAGCTGCTGGCCCGCGGATGACCGGATCGGCGATGCACCGCCTGGCCCAGTTCTGGCGCCATACGTCGGCTCGAGTCACGGCGGGCGAGCTCAACACCATCCGCGACCTCCTCGGTCCCGGCCTGTCACCCTTCTTTACTGACCTCCCGGTGAATGACCAGCGACACGGACTGGACGTGCTCGACACGATTCGCCGACTGGAATCACACCCCCCGGTCATCCTGCAGCAGGCCGCCTTGCTCCACGACATGGGGAAAGTAGGCGCCCACCTGTCGGTGGTCGAACGCAGCTTCACGGTGCTCCTGTTGGGCATCTCGTCGCGGCTCCTGGACGTGGCGCTCCGCGCTCGCCCGCGGTTCGCCATGCGCTATGCCACCTATGCCAGCCATGCCCGGATCGGGTCCGACCGACTCCGGGGCGCCGGCGCCGTCGACCTCGCCGCGGTCGTCGCCGAGCACCACGCGGCGCAGCCCTCCCTGGACGTGACGCGCCGATTGCAACGGGCGGATAAAGCGAATTGACCGAGCGCGCCCTTCCCGAGGTGGAGCGCGACCCGATCTACCTCGTCCGGACGCCGGCATTCGACGGACCGATCGAGCTGCTCCTGACGCTCGCCCAGCGCTCGGAATTGGATCTGAAGGCCATCGCGCTGGCGACGCTGACCGACGATTACCTGCGCGAGGTGGACCGGCGCCGGCCCTCGCTCGACCACCTGGCGGCGTTCCTGGTCATCGGCGCCCGGCTCGTCCAGCTGAAAGCCGCCGCGCTGATGCCCCAGATCGAAGTCGCCGAAGAAGAAGACCTGCAGGCCTGGGAGGACGCGATCAAGGGCCGTCTCGACGAGTACAAGCGTTTCAAGGAACTTGCCGAATCCCTGATGCAGCGCCATGCGAGCGGCCGGTTTACGTTCGCCGGGCTGCTCGAGCCGGAGGTAATCCCGCAGGCGCGGGTGCAGGTCAGCCTGGACGCGCTCGCCAGCGCCTTCCAGCACGTGCTCGACCGTCTTCCGCCGACGGATCAGCTCACGTTCGAAATGGAACACGTCTCGTTGGGGGAAAAGTTGGAGCAGCTGCGAGCCATGCTGGGGAGCCACCCGGAGATGAACTTCAGCGCCGTCTTCAGCCGCAGTCGGACCCGGCTCGAAGCGGTCGTGACGTTCCTCGCCCTGCTTGAGCTGATTAGAATCGGGGAGGTCAGCGTGGTCCAGTCGTCCGCGTTTACCGAGATCCAGGTCTGGTCACATGGGAGGAACCCTGACGCATGAGCATCACGACCGAGCCGGTCACTGACGTCCGCGACGAGCTGGCGCTCGCCGCCGCGTTGGAGGCGGTCCTCTTCACGCTCAACCGGCCGGTGACACTCCTTGAGTTGCAGGAAATCCTGGCGTCCCCGCTGCCAACCGTGGAACTCGCCGCCACCGCGCTGAAGGCAGGGCTGGCGGGGCGGGGTCTGTTCCTCCAGCGTCACCAGGACCAGTTGCAGCTGGTCACCGACCCGGCCCAGGCAGACGTCGTCCGGCGTGTCCTCCGCCCGGAGTATCCGTCGCGGTTGTCGCCCGCCGCCTACGAGACCCTGGCCATCATTGCCTACCGCCAGCCACTCACGCGGGCGCGGATCGAAGAGATCCGCGGGGTGAACTGTGAAGCCGTGCTGGAAAGCCTAGAAGAGAAAGGCCTGATCACGGAGACAGGCCGCCTGGAGGCACCGGGCACGCCGCGCCTCTTCGGGACCACCATGAAATTTCTCCAGATCCTCGGGGTCAGCAGCCTCGACGAACTGCCTCCACTACCGCAATCCGGCTCAACCAGTTCCTAGCGCGCTCCGGCGTGGCCGCGCGGCGCAAGGCCGATCAATTGATCGCCTCCGGCCAGGTGACGGTGAATGGGCTGCCGGCGTCGCCGGGACAGGACGTCGAACCCGATGTCGACGAGGTCATGGTTGGTGGGAACGCGGTCCGGCCTGTCGCGGGGTGGACGTACCTGCTCCTGAACAAGCCCGCCGGGGTTCTGACCAGTGTGGGGGATGCGCGCGGGCGCGAGAGCGTGGTCGACGGACTCCCACCCGGGACGGGACGCGTGTTTCCGGTCGGGCGGCTCGACCTGGAGAGTCGGGGACTCGTCCTGCTCACCGATGACGGCGAGCTCGCGGCCCGGCTGATGCACCCGCGCTACCATGTCGAGAAGGAGTACGTCGTCGTCATCGCCGGGCATCCGGAGGCGGAGGCGCTCCATCGGTTGCGTCAGGGAATGGTCATCCAGGGCGAAGCGTTCGCGCCGGTCGATGTGCGCGTGCTTTCCCCTGGGCCGCCTCAGTCGCGAGTCAGGATGATCCTGCGCGAAGGCCGCAAGCGCGAGATCCGGCGCCTCTGGCGTGCGCTCGGTCACCGCGTCCTCGACCTGCAGCGCGTGCGCCTGGATGGATTGCTGCTCGGTGATCTCCCGGAAGGGACCTCGCGGCCACTCCAGGTCGAAGAGGTCGAGCGGCTCCGCGCGGCCGCCGGGCTGGCGTGATCATCGCCATCGACGGACCAGCCGGTTCGGGGAAGACGACGATTGGCCGGATGGTGGCCCAGGAGCTCGGGTTCGCCCTCGTCGATACCGGCCTTTTCTACCGGGCCGTTGCCGTGGAGGCGCGCCGGCGGGGGATTTCGGCGGCCGACGTCCCAAACCTGGTCGCGATGGCGATCGGACTGCGAATCGATGTCAACACCGACCCGGACTCGGGCCCGGCGCAGGTGACGGTCGACGGCCGCGACATCAGTCGGGAGGCCATCGACCCGGCGATCGCCCCGGAGCTTGCCAGCATCTCGCAGCTCGCGGAGATCCGGCGTTTGCTCGTCGAGCCGCAACGGCGAACCGGGCAGAGGAACGCCGTGGTCCTGGGGCGGGACATCGGGACCGTGATCTTCCCTGAGGCCGACGCCAAGTTCTTCTTCACGGCACCTGCCGCCGAACGGGTGGCCCGGCGCCGGCGAGAGCTGGACGTCGCCCGGGGAGGCGCGACGCCTGACGCGGTCCTCGAACAAGAAATCGATGCCCGGGATCGGGCCGATCGCGAACGCGAAACCGCGCCGCTGAGAGCGGCACCCGATGCTATAATCGTCGCCACTGAAGGCAAGTCGGTGCGTCAGGTCTTCGATGAGGTGATGCGCCAGTTGCCAAAGCACTAATCGCTTTGAGCTACTTCCTCCTCACGCGTCTTGCACGGCTCCTTACTCGTGCCCTCCTCGGCCCGAAGTTCCAGGTGCGCGGCCTGAAAACATTCCCCCCGACAGGGTCACTCTTGATCGTGTCCAATCACGTGGGCGCGGTCGACCCGGCCATCATCGGGGGCTGGGTGCCCCGGCCGGTCTGGTTCATGGCCAAGGCTGAGCTCTTCAAGGGTCGCTTCGCCTGGTTGATGCGGGCCTATCATGCGTTTCCGGTGATCCGCCACTCGGCGGACCGGACGGCGCTTCGGCGGGCCTTCGAGCTGCTGCGGGACGGCAAGGCCGTGGTGCTCTTTCCTGAGGGCCACCGGTCGGAGACAGCGAGCTTGCTCCGGGCCGAGCCGGGCGCCGGCTTCATTGCGCGGCGCTCCGGGGCGACGCTGGTGGCGCTCGGGATCACGGGCACGCAGAACGTGCTGGGCCGCCACAAGCGGCTCCCGAGGCCCGCCAACGTGTCCCTGGTATTCGGCGAACCGTTCCAGCTGCCCGAGCGGAGCCGGGATGGCAGCAAGATGGACCACCAGCAAACCGCCGATTTCCTGATGACGAAGATTGCGCAACTCCTCCCGTTTGAGTACCAGGGGGAGTACGCTACCCCCGCCTCCGCCCCGCAGAGCGTCAACGGATGAAAAAGATCTACGTCCTGGATACGAACGTCCTCTTGCATGACCCGAACGCGATCTTCTCGTTCGAGGACAACGAGATCGTCATCCCGCTGATCGTGATCGAAGAGGTGGATGGCCAGAAACGACGGCAGGACGAGGTCGGCCGTCATGCGAGGCTGGTCGCCCATCACCTGGATGAGCTTCGTGCCACCGGCAAGCTGTCGGAGGGTGTGGCGCTGCGTCACGGCGGCACGCTGCGGGTTGAGCTGACCAAAGAGAACATGGGCCATCTGCCCGAGGACCTCGACCCGCACAAGGCGGACAACCAGGTCATCGCCCTGACCCTCCAACTGCGCGCGGACCACCAGGACACGCCGGTCATCCTCGTCAGCAAGGACATCAATGTCCGGGTCAAGGCGGATGCCCTGAACCTGCAGGTGCAGGACTACGAGACCGACAAGATGGTACAAAAGGAAGAGGACCTCTACGACGGCATGGCCACGCTGCAGGTGACGCCGGAAGATATCGAGAGCTTCACCAAGACCAACATGTTCCAGCCATCCAACGGTCGCCTCTACTGCAACCAGTTCGTCCACTTCAAGTCGCTGAACGGCACCAAGTCGAGCGCGCTCGGTCGTTTCGACGCCGAGTCCCAGCAGGTGGTCGCACTGGCGCCCATGAAGAAAGAGATCTGGGGCATCCAGCCAAAGAACCTCGGGCAGCGCTTCGCGTTCGACATCTTGCTGGACGACCGGGTGCCTTTTGTGACCATGACCGGCCAGGCCGGGACCGGGAAGACGCTCCTGGCGCTGGCCGCCGGGCTCAGCAAGGTGCTCGATCAGCACCGCTTCCGGCGGCTGTTGGTGACCCGGCCCGTCATCCCGATGGGCAAGGACGTCGGCTACCTGCCGGGCGACAAAGACGAAAAGCTGCGGCCCTGGATGCAGCCGATCTATGACAACCTCGAGTACCTGATGGGCTGCATCTACAAGGAACAGATGGCGGCGGACATGATCCGCCACATCCAGGACAAGGGGATTTTCGAAGCGGAAGCGTTGACCTACATCCGCGGCCGCAGCATCCCACAGCAGTTCATCATCGTGGACGAGGCCCAGAACCTGACGCCGCACGAGGTCAAGACCATCGTCTCCCGCGCGGGCGAAGGCACGAAGATCGTCCTGACGGGCGATCCCAACCAGATCGACCATCCCTACCTGGATTTCCGCAGCAATGGCCTCTGTTATGCGATCGAAAAGTTCAAGGACAATCCACTCGCCGGCCACGTGACCCTGACGAAGGGCCAGCGCTCCGAGCTGGCCGAGTTGGCCGCCAAGCTGCTCTAGTACCGTAGAGCCAGTGCAACGGACGCTGGTCGCCCTCGACCTCGAGACGACGGGCTTGAGCCCGCGACTCGATCGCATCATCGAGGTGGGGGCGGTTCGCTTCCGGGGAAACGAGGTGTTGGCCAGCTTCCAATCGCTGGTGCGACCGGAGGTCGCGATCCCCCGGGCCGTGCAGGAGCTGACGGGAATTCGGGATGCGGACGTCGCTGCGGCCCCCCACCCGGAGCAGGTGTTGGCGGAGCTGATCGACTTCGTTGCTGATAGCCCCGTCGTGGCGCACAGCGGAGCCTTCGACCTCTCGTACCTGGGGGATGCCGACGCGGGCATGTCGCGCTATGAACTCTTCGACACGCTCGATCTCGCGCGGATCGTGCTGCCGATGGCGCCCAGTCACAGCCTGCCACACCTGTCGCGGAACCTCGGACTCACCCACACGCAACCACACCGCGCCCTGTCCGATGCGGACGCCGCACGGCAGCTCTTTACCTACCTGCAGGAGCAGGTTCGCGGCTTTCCGACGGCCCTCCTGGATCGGTTGCGCGAAACGATGGGGGACTGGGAGGATCCCGTCAAAGACTTCTTTGACGCCGCGGTCGCCGCGGGACCGAGCGGGCAGGCGACCTTCGTGCCCGCCGGAGTCGCCGCATCCACGCGACACCCCGAAGGCAGGCCGTCCACCGATCCGAACCAGATCCGCGCCCTGCTCGGCCCAGACGGCCCCATGGCGGAACGGCTCGACGACTACGAGCTCCGGGAATCCCAGCTCCAGATGACCCTGGCGGTGGCGCAGCTGTTCGCGCGCGGCGGCCGCCTGCTGGTCGAGGCCGGTCCTGGTACCGGGAAGTCGCTCGCGTACCTGGTACCGGCCGTGCACCACGCGGTCGCCACCAGGCAGCGCGTCGTCGTGGCCACCAACACCATCACCCTGCAGGACCAGCTCTTTGCGAAGGACATCCCGTTCCTGCGCAGCTGGCTGCCCTTTGATTTCCGCGCCTCCCTGCTCAAGGGCCGCTCGAACTACGTGAGCCTCCGTCGCTGGAACCGTTACCTGAATGCCCCGAGCCGGCGCGCCGACGGTACCTGGTTCGCCGAAGAAATTCGCTTCAAACTCAGGATGCTGGTCTGGTTGGCCCAGACCGCGGAGGGGGACCGCTCGGAGATCAAGCTCAACGGATTGGACGAGCTGTTCTGGCTCCGGGCGGCCTCGACCGCCGACGATTGCCTTGCCGGTCACTGCGACAACTACAAGAGCAAGCGGTGCTTTTACTGGAACAGCCGCCGTGCGGCCCACGACGCCGACGTCATCGTGACCAATCACGCCCTCTTGCTGGCCGACGCCCTGGCGGGCGGATCGGTGCTGCCCGCCCATGAGCACGTCATCGTGGATGAGGCCCACCAGCTCGAGGAGGCGGCGGTCGACGCCCTGACGCTGCGGGTGGGGGAGGAGGAGATGCTCGAGAGCCTCGACGGAACGCTCACCTGGTTCCGGGCGGCCTGCGGACCCCCGAGCGAGCAGCTCCGGGCCGAGGGCGCAGCGCTTCGGCAGGCGACGACACGATTCTTCCTGGAGGCCCGTGAGGCGGTCAAGGCCGCGCAACCGGCGGTCCCGCTTCGTCCCGGGCGCGAAGAGCCCGTCATCCTCGATGCCGTCGGTCGCGCCCTCCCGGATTTGATCGCGCTCGCGCAGCGCTCCGGCCAGTTGACCCAACGCGCCGCCGGCCTTGCCCGTGAGCTGGAAGCGGCCGCGGCCCAATTGCCCCTCGAGGCCGACTCGCATGCGGAGCGGGAGTTCGACCTGTTCAGCGCGCAGCTGAAGGACCGGGTGGCGGTGCTGGAACAGGCCTTTCAGCGACCTCGTCCGGATCGGCTCTACTGGGTAGGGGTCGAACGGCGCTCCGGCCGGGCCCTCGTCCAGGCCGCGCCGACGGCGGCCGGTCAGCTGCTCCAGGCTCGGGCGTTCGCGGGCAAAGAGACCGTGATCTTCACCTCAGCCAGCCTGGCGGTGGCCGAATCGTTCGATTACTTCAAGCGCGGCGTGGGCTTGGAGACGTCGAGCACGCACGAGATGGTCCTGGCGTCGCCCTTCGATTACCTCTCGCAGGCTCTGCTCTGCCTGCCAACGGATCTTCGCGAGCTCAACGACCCGGCGTTCGTGGACCAGGTCACCGCGATCGTCGCCGACATCGCCGAGGCCATCCACGGCCGCACGCTGGTCCTGTTCACGGCACACCAGCAGCTGCGCGACGTGGCCGAGCGCCTCCGCGCGCGGGTCGCCCACAGCGACCTGAGGGTCCTCGCCCAGAACCTCGATGGAACCCGACGCCAATTGCTCACCGAGTTCCAGCTGAACGCGAGGACCATCCTGCTCGGGACGAGCAGCTTCTGGGAGGGGATCGATGTGCCGGGGGACGCGCTCTCCTGCGTGGTCATCGTCCGCCTGCCCTTCAAGGTGCCGACGGATCCGCTCCAGCTTGCCCGCAGTGCCACCCTTGCCGATCCCTTCGCGCAGCTGGCCCTGCCGGAAGCGGTCCTCCGCCTGAAACAGGGCTTCGGGCGGCTGATCAGGCGGCGCAGCGATCGGGGGGCGGTCGTCCTGCTCGACCACCGGGTTGGCAATCGCACCTACGGCCATGTTTTTTTGGAGGCCCTGCCGAAGGCCGAGGTTCACCTCGGGGCCTCGGACGAGCTGGCGCCCGCGATCGCGCAATGGCTGCGGCTTCCACGGCGGGCCGCCGCCGTATGACATCGCCAACGCGGTTGACCGTGGGCCTAGCCCAAACCGACTCCACCCTTGGTGACCGGGACAGGAATCTGGCCCACCACCGGGAGTGGGTGCAACGAGCGGTGGCCGCGGGCGTCGACCTGGTGGTCTTTCCCGAGCTCAGCCTGACCGGCTACTTCCTCAAGGATCTCGTCCCGGAAATTGCCATCACCCTCGATGGGCCCGCCATGAACGAGTTGCGGGCGTTGTCGGCGGAGGCGGACGTCGTCCTCGGGGCCGTCATCGAAGAGGCGGATCACCGGTATTTCAACGCCAGCCTGTACCTGAGCGAAGGGAAACTCGTTCACCTGCACCGCAAGGTCTACCTGCCCACCTACGGTATGTTCGACGAGCAGCGCTACCTCGCTTCCGGGGACCGGTTCCGGAGCTTCACGACCGCCTACGGACGGGCCGGCATGCTGGTCTGTGAGGATGTCTGGCACCTCTCCAGCGCCTACATCCTGGGGCTCCAGGGGGTCGACATGATCATCTGCCCGTCGGCCAGTCCAGGTCGAGGGATCACCACCGATGAACGGCTCGGCACCGCCGAGTCGTACTCGCTACTGGGTCGGACCTATGCGCAGTTTCTGACGACCTTCTTCCTCTATTGCAATCGCGTCGGGTACGAGGATGGCGCCAACTACTGGGGTGGCTCGATGGTGATCGGGCCCAACGGCGACATCATCGCCCAGCAGGAGGACGCCGACGAAGCGCTGGTGGTTGCCCGGTTGGACCTCGCTGACGTGCGGCGAGAACGCCTCGCCAATCCCCTCTTGCGGGACGAGCACCTGGAACTGACCATCAACGAGCTGCGGCAGGTCTGGCATGAGCGCACCCGCAAGCCCTTCTGAGGCGGTCTTTGCCCCCCTGGCGATCAATGGGGGACTGGTTCGACGAATCCTGCTCGGCTTCATCCAGAACGAGGTCCGGAAAGTCGGCTTCGAGCGCGTCGTCCTGGGGATGAGCGGCGGTGTGGATTCCAGCCTGGTGGCGACGCTCGCAGCCGAGGCGCTCGGACCTCGCAATGTAAAGGCGCTTGTCATGCCGTACCGAAGCAGCGATCCCAAGAGTCGAAGCGATGCCATGAGCCTGATCGAGCAGCTCGGGATCGAGTGGCTCGAGGTCGACATCAGCCCGCAGGTGGACGCGTACTACGAGCGATTCCCGGAGGCGGACCCCAAGCGGCGCGGGAACAAAATGGCTCGGGAGCGGATGACCATCCTCTACGACCAGTCCTGGGCATGGCAGGCCCTCGTCATCGGCACGAGCAACAAGACCGAGCTTCTGCTCGGATACGGCACCATCTACGGCGACATGGCCAGCGCCGTCAACCCGATCGGCGACCTGTACAAGACCCAGGTCTGGCAACTGGCCGACAGCGTCGGGGTGCCCACCGCCATCGTGCAAAAGGCTCCCTCGGCTGACCTCTGGGCCGGTCAGTCGGACGAAACCGAGCTCGGGTTCGGCTACCGCCTGATCGACCAGCTGCTCTATTACCTGGTCGAACGCCGCTACTCGGTCGCCGAGCTCGAGGCCGAGGGATTCGACGCCGCCTTCATCGATGACATCGTCCGCCGGGTTCGCGACAATCAGTACAAACGGCGCCTCCCGGTGATCGCGAAGCTCTCCTCGCGCACGATCGATCGGGAGTTCCGCTACCCGCGGGACTGGGGCCATTGATCGCCGTGCCCGTGCCTGTCGTGGCGTGAGTGCCGACGCTTTACGTCGTCTCCACCCCGATCGGCAACCTGGATGACATCACGCTTCGGGCGCTGCATGTGCTGGAGGCCGCGCCGCTGATCGCCGCGGAGGACACGCGCCATACGCTCAAGCTGCTCACCCACTTCGGCCTTCGGCGTCCCTTGATCAGCCTCCACGCGAAGAACGAGCAGCGCCAGCTGGAGACGATCCTCAAGCGGCTCGCCGACCACGACATCGCGCTGGTCTCCGATGCCGGCACCCCGGCGCTGTCGGACCCGGGCGTCCGCCTGGTCAGTGCCGCGGTCCGCAAGGGCTACCCGGTGGTTCCGATCCCGGGCCCATCGGCCGTGCTGGCGGCCCTGGTGAGCTCCGGGCTTCCCACGAACCAATTCACCTTTCTCGGATTCATGCCGCGGAAACGCGGCGAGCTGGGGCGGGTCCTGCAGGAGGCGGCCCAGGCGAAACGCACCTTTGTCTTCTTCGAATCACCCCATCGGATCTGCCAGACGTTGGATATAATGGCGTCCGCCATCGGCCCCCGCTCGCTCGTGGTGGCGCGGGAGATCACCAAGGTCCACGAAGAATTCCTCCGTGGGACGCCGGCGACGCTCCTGGAGCATTTCAAGAATGCTCCGCCCCGCGGCGAGCTGACGGTCGTGGTCGCCGGCAGCGATTGGAAACCTCCGCATGACTAAGTTTTACGTCACCACGGCCATCGTCTACCCCAACGCCGCGCCGCACCTCGGGTTCATCTACGAGCTGGCGGCGACGGATGCACTGGCGCGCTATCATCGCCTGGTCGGCGACGACACCTTCTTCCTCACCGGGACCGACGAGCATTCCCAGAACGTCCGGCGGCGGGCGGAGGAAGAGGGGGTGTCGACCGCCGAGTTCACGGCCCGGATGGCGCAGCTGTACCGCGAGGTCGAAGCCCGATTCGGGATCGCCTACGACCGGTTCATCCGAACCGAGGATGCCGACCACGTCCGAGGCGTCCAGGCGTTCATCGCCAAGCTGCAGGCCCGGGGCGACATCTATAAGGGCTCCTACGAAGGGTGGTACTGCGTCTCGTGCGAAGCCTTCAAGCAGGACGCCGACCTGAAGGAGGGGTACTGCCTGATTCATCCGCAGCTCAAGGCCCAGTGGCTGAAGGAGGAGAACTATTTCTTCAAGCTCTCCGCCTACCAGGACCGCCTGCAGCAGCACCTCGACAAGCATCCTGACTTCATCCAGCCGGAGAGCCGGCGTAACGAAGTCCTGGGCTGGCTCCGCAGTGGCTTGCAGGACTTCAGCATCTCGCGCTCGACGATCAAGTGGGGGATTCCGTTCCCCGGGGACGACCAGCACGTTGTCTACGTCTGGGGGGACGCGCTGGTGAACTACATCACCGGCGTTGGCTACGGAACGGACGAAAGCCTCTTCAAGCGATGGTGGCCCGCCGACCTGCACGTCATCGGCAAGGACATCACCCGCTTTCACTGTCTGTACTGGCCGGCGATGCTGCTCTCCGCCGGGGTCGCGATCCCCCGGCGCGTCTACGCGCATGGATTCCTGACGGTGCGTGGCCAGAAGATGAGCAAGAGCGCAGGAAACTACATCGATCCCCTGGCCGCCGCGGATCGGTTTGGCGCCGACTCAGTCCGCTACCTCCTGCTCCGGGAGCTCCCCTTCGACCGGGACGGCGACATCAGCTGGGAGACGATGGTCGATCGCTACAACGCCGACCTCGCCAACGACCTGGGGAATTTCATCTTCCGCACGATGAACATGCTGGGGCGCTACTTCGACGGCAAGGTCCCTGCCCCGGACGGCGACGCCACGCCGCTCGACGGCCAGTTGCGCAGCGCGTTCGAGCGCGCCGTACGCGGTCTGGACAAGCACATGAAGGCGGTCGACTTCAGCGGCTCCCTGGCGCTTACCTGGGAGGCGATCAACCGCGGCAACAAGTACATCGAGGAATCCGCTCCCTGGGTGCTGGCCAAGCAGTCCGATCAGCGCAAGCGGTTGCAGACGGTCATGTACAACCTCGTCGAGGCCATTCGCCTGACCGCCTACCTGATCTCGCCCTTTCTCCCAGAGACCGCGATCAAGATCGCCGGCCAGGTGAAGGCCGACCTGAAAACTCCCTGGGCCTCGGCCCGGGAGTGGGGCAAGCTGGCGCCGCGGACCCAGACCAGTCTCGGTGGCATCCTCTTTCCACGCATCGAGAAACCGGAGCCGGTCGTCTGATCGACTCTCACGCCCACCTCCTGCACCTGCGCGCGCCGCTTACGCCGCAGCAGGCGCTCGAGGAGGCGCGCCAGGCCGGGGTCGAGGCGGTGATCAACATCGGCGACGATGGCTCCGACAACCGGCCCGGTCTCGAGCTCGCCGAGCGGATCACGGGGCTTCGCACGACAATAGGCCGGCATCCCCACTCCGCGAGCGAACCTATCGGTCCGGCCGAGCGCAGGGAACTCCGCCGGCTGGCGAGCGATCCCCGGGTGGTGGCCGTGGGGGAGATCGGCCTCGATTACCACTTCACCGATGCCCACCAGGTACCCAAGAAAGCGCAGCAGCAGGTGTTCCGCCAGATGCTCGGCCTGGCCCAGGAGGTGGACAAGCCGGTCGTCCTCCATACCCGGGACGCCTTCGACGACCTGCTCGCCATCCTCGATGAGTTTCCGGGCGTTCGGGGCGTGTTCCACTGTTTTTCGGGGAACGCCGCGATTGCCTCGGAGGGGATCGCGCGGGGCTTCTATCTCTCCTTCGCCGCCACCGTGACCTATCCGGGGGCTCACGGCGTCGTCGGGGCTGCGAGCATCATCCCGCTCGACCGGATGCTGGTCGAGACGGATGCCCCTTTCCTGCCGCCGCAGAGCCGCCGCGGGCAGGCCAACGCGCCCCGTTTCCTTCCCGAGACGGTCGACCGGATTGCGGCCCTTCGGGGCGTCACGGCCGAGGCCGTCGCGGATGCGACGCGACAGAACACGCTCGACCTGTTCCGGCTCCACCACGCCAGCTAGGAAGGCGCCACTCGACCTGGCGGATCCGGCTGTCATCCGCGGCGTCACGCGCCGCTTCCAGATCCGGTTCCAGCGCAAGTGGGGCCAGAATTTCCTTGCCGATCGGACCGCGCTCGAGCGAGTGGTCGCGGCCCTCGACCTATCCGCGGAGGACCGCGTTCTCGAGGTCGGCCCGGGGCTGGGCGTGCTGACGGTTGAACTCGCCAAACGGGTGGCGCAGGTGGTCGGGGTGGAGATCGACCCCGCCTGCGTTCGGGCGCTCGAGCTCACGACGCGTGACCTTGCGAATGTCCGGACCCTCGAAGGCGACGTCCTTCGAACGCCGATCGGCGACCTCTTCAATGGCCCCTACCGGGTGATCGGCAACATCCCTTACAATCTGACCGGCGCCCTGATCGTTCACCTCCTCGAGCAGCGACGTTCGGCCGCCCGCATCGACCTCGTGGTGCAGAAGGAAGTCGCTGAGCGGCTGGCCGCGCCACCGGGCGCCTGGAGCCTGGCGACGCTCGGCGTGCGCGTCTATGGCCGTCCTGAGCTGCTGATGGTGCTGCCGCGGGACGCGTTCCTGCCGCCGCCGCAGGTGGGGTCGGCCCTGCTTCGGATCGTTCCCGACGCGGCGCCGGCGCTGGCCCCGGACCAGCTGCCCGAATTTTTCCGCTTCGTCACGCCATTCTTCCAGGCGCGTCGCAAGCAGTTGGCCTTTGCGATGGCGCGCGGCCTCGCCGTCCCGAACGCGGAGGCCCGGGCCCGCCTCGCCGTTATAGGGATCGACCCGGAACGACGGGCGGAGACCCTGAGCCTCGAGGAGTGGAAAGCGCTGTTTGGGAAGGAGCGGATGAACTGGAGACTCGATACGATACAGGCGCATTGAAAGATCCCCGCGAGATCATTCTGCCCAGGCCGCCCGGTTTTGGGACGGTCCTCGCCAACCACGACTTCCGCTCGATCTGGTTCGCGCAGATCGCCTCACAGCTCGGCGACAAGTTCCTGATGTTCGCTCTGCTCGTGCTGACCTACAGCATCAGTCGCGCCAACACCCACGGGGCAGCCCTGTTCCTCGCCTACACGTTCCCCTCGGTGTTCCTCAGTCCCCTTGCCGGGGTCTTCGCCGACCGCCATGACAAGAAGCGGCTGATGTTTTCCACCAACGCGATTCGCGGGGTTCTCATCCTGCTGATCCCGCTCAGTCGGTTCGTCCCCTACTTCGAGCACGTCACCTGGCACCTTCTCGTCATCACCTTTCTGTTTGCCGCGGTCGGCCAGATCTTTGCCCCGGCGGAGGCTGCCTCAATCCCCTTCATCGTCGGGTCTGAAGAACTGATGACCGCGACGTCGATGTTCACCAGCACCGTCATCGTGACGCTGCTCATCGCCGTTCCGCTGTCGACGCTGGCGATCCGGTTCCTCGGGACCGATTCCCCGTACTGGATCGCCACTGGCCTGTTCGTGCTGGCCGCCGGGTTCATCTACTTCATCCGGACGGACCTGCACGCCCGGCCCCAGCAGGGGCCGAACGCCCCGGACATCCTGTACGAGTTGCGGGAAGGCCTCGCCTATATCGCGGGCCGCCCGCTCGTGCGCTTCGCCGTCGGCCAGTTGAGCCTGACGATCACGGTCATTTTTTCCGTGTTCGTCCTGGCCCCGAGCTACATGAGCACGGTCCTGCACCTGCAGGTCACCGACGTCTACCTGTTCCTGGCACCGGCGGTGATCGGCATGCTTGGCGCGGCGTTTTACCTCGGTCAGTACGGCCGCAACTACCGTCGAAGCCACCTCCTCATCGGGGGCCTCCTGTCCGCCGGCGTCACGCTGATGCTGATCGCCGCCGTCCCGTACCTCCTGGAACGCTTCGCGCCGGGTCTGCTCGGGGTGTTTCCGGTCGTCTTTGGGTTCATCGGCGGGATCGAGTTCGGCATGCTCTTCATCCCGGCCTTCACCGTGCTGCAGGAAAAGACCGAAGCCGAGATGCGCGGCCGCATCTTCGGCGCCATGTTCACGATCGTCAACGCGGCCGTGGCCATCCCGATCCTGGTTGCGGGGGGCCTCGCTGATCTGTTTGGGGTGACCCGGGTGATCTTCGGGATGGGCGCCCTGCTCCTGATCAGCGGCGCGATCTCGGCCTTGCCCACCCGCCGCCCCTCATTGAGCGCCGAAGGCTCCAGCGGGCCCTGACGGAGGCGATGACGCCATCTCGATCTGGTGAAAGCAGGCCGTTATAATCCGGGTTCTAGCTCGCGAGGGCGCATAGCTCAGTTGGTACGAGCGCTTCCATGACAAGGAAGAGGTCACAGGTTCGACTCCTGTTGCGCCCACCACGACCCCTAGGCGACGGCATCCGGCGGTCGCCACGTTATAGCCAGGATGGCCATGGCAACCCGCTTCCGGCGCTGGCTCGCCCAGCTCCTCGATCACGTCCTCCTGCACGGTTTCTGGAACTAGCGTCCCGCTCACCGACTAGCCTGTAGGCGTGGAGGTGGAGGGAGCATCGGTGTCGCTCCCGGCGATCGAAGCGGCCGCCGAGCGAATCAAGCCCTATATCGTCCCCACGCCCCTCCTACCCGGTGACGCGCTCGGCCCCGGGTCACCCTGGCTGAAGGCCGAGAACCTCCAGCGAACCGGCTCCTTCAAAGTGCGTGGGGCGTTCAACGCCGTCATCCAGCTGACCGACGAGCAGCGTGCCCGGGGCGTGATCACGCTCTCGGCCGGCAATCATGGCCAGGCGCTCGCCTTCGCGGCCTCGCGTTTTGGGATCCCCTGCGTCGTGGTCATTCGTGAGGACGCGCCGCAGACCAAGCTCGCGGCCATCGAACACTACGGGGCGGAGATCGTTCTCGCGCCGCTCAACGCCTGGCAGCAGCGGCTCGAGGAAGAGCAGGGGCGCCGAGGGCTGCACCTGGTGCACCCCTTCGACGATCCGGCCGTGATCAGCGGCCAGGGAACGGTCGGGCTCGAGATCCTCGCCGCGCTCCCCACGCTGCGCACCATCCTGGTGCCGGTCGGTGGGGGAGGCCTGGTTGCCGGCGTCGCGGTCGCGGTCAAGAGCCAGAACCCGGGCGTGCGGGTGATCGGTGTCGAGCCGGAGGGCGCCAATGTGGTCGGTCGCAGCCTGGAAGCCGGCCGGCCAGTTCCTCTCGACCGCATCGAGACCGTGGCCGATGGGCTGGCCCCGCCCTACGCGCGGCCGTTGAACCTGGCCTTGATCACGCAGTACGTCGATGAGCTCCTCACCGTGCCCGATGCCGCCATCCTCGATGCCCTTCGCGCCATCGCGAGCAAGGCGAAGCTCATCGTTGAACCCGCTGGTGCCGCCGCCATCGCGGCGCTGGCGACGACCAATGTCCAGGCACCGGCGGTGGCCATCCTGACTGGCGGCAACATCGATGCCCCACAGCTTGGCCGCTGGCTCCTCATGCCATAATTCGCTCGCATGGCAGCAGGTGGCGGCGACCGGCTGGAAGGCGAGGCCATGCTCATCTTTGAGAACGACCCGCGACAGGCCGGCGCCTACCGTGAGCTGTTCGAGGCCGACGGATATGCCGTGCAGACCCCGTTGCCGAACGACGATGTGCAGAAGTTGTGCGAGCAGAGCCAGCCGCGATTGGTGTTGTTCGACATGGCGATCTGGGAAGCGGACGCGGCTTATGTCTATGGGGTCCTGAACGGCGCCCAGGGCTTCGAGCGGCCGGTCGTGATCGCCCTCTGCACGCTGCCTCATCAGGTCCGGCGCGCAAAGCGCTTCGGAGCCGATGGCATCTGGATCCGCGGCGTCGACGATGCGGCCGCGCTTCCGCCGCTGGCGGGCGAGCTCCTCAACCGCCGGAAGGATGGCACGCTCAAACCGCGGGTTCCCTCGACGCCGCTGTAACTTCACAGCCGCAGTTATTTCTTCACCGGCCGGGACGGATCGGTGTCGACCGTCGTGGATTTTTCCCCAAGTAATCCTCTGCCCCTTTTCGATGTGTGGATAAGCGAGACGGAAGCTTGACACGCTTGGAGTGGAGAGGATAATCAATAAACGCGCCGGGGGAATCGGTTTCGGCAGAGACCGCATCAATGGAAGGGGAACACAGGGAGGTCGCTCACGGTTTGAAACAAACCGCTCCGCTCAAGGTTTGCGCTCGTTCGGGTTGTCAGGCGTTGGTCAAGAAGATGACGGCGAAGTACTGCAGCATCCGCTGCTGCGCCGCCGATCCCAACCGCCAGGAACGACTCCGACGGCAGGCCCGCAGAGCCCCGATCCTCCCCCTGGCGCACCAACTCTCCATCATCTTTCAGGTCCATTCCGACATCGAGGGCTCGCTCGACGACCGGTTGATGAACCAGGAGGACGTGCCGGCAGGCCTGCAGCGGTTGCGCGCAGTCTGACCCGTGCCGCGTTTCTGATTCGTACAATTGGCTGACCCAAAACGGGTCTGCCATGCCTGAAGAACTGGAAACGCTGCGCCACTCGACCGCCCACGTCATGGCCGCGGCCGTCCTCGACCTGTTTCCAGGCACGGTGATCGGGATCGGCCCGGCCACGGACGAGGGTTTCTACTACGACTTTGCCTTCAAGGACCGGCTCCTCCCGGAGCAGCTGCCTCGGATCGAGGCGCGGATGCGCGCGATCGTGAAGGCGAGCCTGCCGTTCGTCAAAGAGGAAGTGCCGCGCGGCGACGCGGTGCGGCTCTTCACGGAGCTGTCGCAGCCCCTGAAGCTCGAGCTGATCGACGAGAAGGTCACCGATGCAACGGCGCGGCTGTATCGGACGGGGCCGTTCGTCGATCTCTGTCTTGGGCCTCACGTCGCCGATACGAGCAAGCTGGGGGCCTTCCGGCTGTTGTCGATCGCGGGCGCGTACTGGAAGGGCAGCGAAAAGAACCAGATGCTCACCCGGATCTATGGCACGGCCTTCGACACGCAGGCCGAGCTCGACGCGCATCTCGCGCGCCTCGAGGAGGCCGCCAAGCGGGACCACCGAAAGCTCGGCAAGGAGCTCGACCTCTTTCTGATCGACGAGATGGTCGGCCGCGGCCTGCCCCTCCTGACCCCGAAGGGGACGGCGATTCGCCGGCAGATGGAGGACTACATCCTCAAGCTGGAGCGACGGCGCGGCTACGCGCATGTCCATACGCCCGACATCGCCCGCCTCGACCTCTACAAGGTCAGCGGCCACCTCGAGCGCTACCGCGACGCCATGTACGCGCCCTCCGAGATGGAGGACGAGCAGTGGCAGCTCCGGCCGATGAACTGCCCGCACCACATCCGTCTCTTTCAGCGGCATGCGCACAGCTTTCGCGACCTTCCCGTCCGCCTCGCGGAGTTGGGGACGGTGTATCGCTACGAGAAGTCAGGCGAGGTCTCCGGCCTCATCCGGGTGCGTTCGTTCACCATCAACGATGCCCATATCTTCTGCCGGCCGGACCAGCTCGGCGAGGAGTTCGAGCGAGTCGTGCAGCTCATCCTCGAGGTCTATCGCGCCTTTGGCATCACCGACTTCCATTTCCGGCTGTCGCTGCGCGACAACACGAGCAACAAGTGGATGGGGGACCCGGCGATCTGGGAGCGGGCCCAGAATGCGGCCCGACAGGCGCTGCAGGCGGCCGGCCACCCGTTCACCGAGGCCCCCGGTGAGGCCGCCTTTTACGGTCCCAAGCTGGACGTCCAGATCAAGGATGCGATCGGCCGGGAGTTCAGCCTCTCGACCAACCAGATCGACTTCCTCCTCCCCGAGCGCTTCGGGCTGGAGTACGTGACCTCCGAGCAAACCATGGAGCGCCCGGTGATGCTCCATCGGGCGCCGATCGGATCGATGGAGCGCTTCATGGCCTACCTGATCGAACACTATGCGGGCGCGTTCCCGGTGTGGCTCGCGCCGGTGCAACTGGTCTGTATCCCGATCGCCGATCGCCACCTGGAGGCCACTCGGGCCATCGCCGAGCAGTTCACCGCGCGCGACCTCCGCGTCGAGGTCGACGCCCGGGCCGAGCGCATGCAGGCGAAGATCCGCGCGGCTCAATTGCAGAAGGTGCCCTACATGGCCGTCATCGGTGATCGGGAAATCGAGAGCGGGACGGTCAACCTCCGGGTCCGCGACGGGGGGGAACAGCTTCCAATCCGGGTGGAAGCGCTCCTCGAGCGCCTCAGCGGGGAGTCCCGTCCCCCTGCCTGATCGCTCGTGCTACAATTCCGAGCGCCAAGAGAGGCTGTCCGACTCTCACCTCCAGGCCGGGCCAAAGAGGTCAAGGGACCAAGATAGCCTCGGCTATCTTTTTTTGTTTCAAGGAGGTTTGATCCACGGCATTTAGGGAGCTTCGCATCAACGACCAGATCCGCGCCGGCGAAGTCCGCGTGATCGACGATCGCAACGAGCAGATGGGGGTCATGCCAATCGACCGGGCCAAGGCCCTGGCGGTGGAGCGCGAAATGGACCTCGTCGAAGTGGCGCCCCAGGCGCAGCCGCCCGTGGCCCGGATCATGGACTACGGGAAATTCAAATTCGAGAGTCTCAAGAAAGACAAGGATGGTCGCCGCAAACACAATGTCATCAAGGTCAAGGAGATGAAACTCCGGCCCAAGATCGGGGAGCATGACTTCCAGACGAAGTTCCATGCCGTCAAGTCATTCCTCGAGGAAGGCGACAAGGTCAAGCTCACCATCATGTTCCGCGGCCGGGAAATGGTCCACCAGGACATCGGGAAGAAATTGCTGGACCGGATGGCGCTCGAGCTCAAAACGATCAGCACCGTGGAGCGGACCCCGCTCCTCGAGGGAAAGAACATGATCATGATCCTGGCGCCGGCCGCCGCCGCGGCCGCCCCGGCCGCCCCGGCGCAGAAGACGTAAAGGAGTCCACCGATGCCTAAAATTCGCACTCATCGCGCATCAGCGAAGCGCTTCCGGATCACAAAGACCGGCAAGGTCGTGCGCCAGCACGCCCAGAAGAGCCATCTGCTCGGCCACAAGAGCGCCCGACGCAAACGGCAGTACAGCAAGTTGCTGGTCCTGGCCGGCAAGGACGCCCGCCGGCTGCGCCGGATCGCTCCTTACCTGGAGGGCAAGTGAGATGCCGCGCGTAAAGCGGGGCGTCGCCGCCCACCGCCGCCACAAGAAGATCCTCGCCCTCGCCAAGGGCTTCCGGATGACCCATCGGACCCTCTTCCGCCCGGCCAACGAGGCGGTCCTCCATGCCCTCGAGTACGCCTATCGTGACCGGCGTGCTCGGAAACGCGACATGCGGAAACTCTGGATCGCCCGGATCAACGCGGCCAGCCGCAGCCAGGGTCTGCCCTATAACCAGTTCATGCACGGGTTGAAGACGGCCGGGGTGAACATCAACCGGAAGATGCTGGCCGAGCTGGCGGTTCGTGATGCCGCATCGTTCAGCGAACTGATCGACATCGCGCGCCCGTCCGCCAAGGGGTAAAAGCCTTCGCCTCCCGATCGTCGGCCTCCTCCCTGACTGAAGCACTCGGCGCGCTTCGAAGTGTGATGCATTGAGGCAGGATGTATCGGGCGAACTCGACCGGCTGAGAACCAGCGCGCGGACGCGCATCGAGGCCGCGGCCGATCACAAGGCGTTGGAAGACCTGCGGGTGAGCTTGCTCGGAAAGAAGGGCGAGCTCACTGCCATCTTGAGGCAGCTCGGAAGCCTCCCGGCCGCCGAGCGCGCGGCGGCGGGTGCCGAAGCCAACCAGCTCAAGGACGACATCCTGGCCTGGATCGCGACCGGGACCGGTGGCCTGGAAGCGAAGCGCATCGGTGCGCTGGGGGATACCGAATGGGTCGACATGACCTTTACCCCGAACCCGGTCCGGCGCGGCCACCTGCATCCTCTGACGCTGATCCTGCGTGAGGTGAAGGCCATCTTTTCCCGGCTTGGCTATGAGGTCGCCCTCGGGCCGCAAGTGGAGGACGAGTTCCACAACTTCGAGGCGCTCAACATCCCGGCCGAGCACCCGGCCCGCGACACGATGGACAGCTTTTACGTCGACGCGGATGACCTGTTGCTGCGCACCCACACCTCACCGGTGCAGATCCGCTACATGCAGAGCTACAAGCCGCCAATCCGCATCATCGCCCCGGGGGCCGTCTACCGGCGTGATGCGACGGACCCGTCCCACGGGTCCCAGTTCAATCAATTCGAAGGTCTGGTCGTGGACCACGACATTCGTCTGTCCGACCTGAAGGGCACGATCGAATATTTCGCCCGCTCGCTCTTCGGCCCGGATCGTCGCATTCGGATCGTCGGTGATCATTTCCCCTTCACGGAACCGAGCATCGGGGCAGCGGTATCCTGTGGACTCTGCGGGGGTCGCGGGTGCCGCAGCTGCAAGGGGGGCTGGCTCGAGATCCTGGGCGCCGGCATGGTCCATCCCCAGGTTCTTCGCAACGGGGGCATCGACCCGGACCGCTACTCCGGCTTCGCGTTCGGAGCCGGCCTTGACCGGCTGGCGATGCTGAAATACAACGTCACCGACCTCCGCCAATTCCTCGACAACGACGTGCGCTTTCTAAGGCAGTTCTGACCCGATGCTGATTTCCCTCAACTGGCTCGCGGCGTACGTCGAGATCCCGGTCGAGGTGGCCACCCTGGCGGAGCGGCTCACGCTCGCCGGCAGCGAGGTCGAGCGGGTCGTTCAGCAGGAGGTCGATTTCGAGGGCGTCGTGGTCGCCGAAGTCCAGGGGCTGCGGACGCTCCCGGGGTCGACCAAGAACCAGATTGCGTCCATCACGACCGGGGACGCGAGCACCGACGTGGTCACGGGCGCGTGGAACATCGCCGTCGGCGACCGCGTGCCCTATGCGACGCCCGGATCGCGGCTGGGGGACCGCAGGATTGACACCAGGACCTTCCTGGGGGTCCACTCGGCCGGCATGCTGTGTTCCGCGATCGAGCTCGGCCTCGGTGAGGACGCAACCGGGATCCTGGTCCTCGACCAGGGCGCCGCGCCCGGCGAAGACGTCCGCCACCTCTATCCGCCGGACACCATCCTCGAGGTCGAGGTCAAGTCGAACCGTCCGGATCTCCTGTGCCACCTGGGCATCGCCAGGGAAGTCGCCGGGATCTTCAACCTCTCGCTGAAGGAACCCAGCGTCCCGAAGGCGCCGACCGTGGATGCGCCGGACCTGGTGCGAATCGACGGCCCCGACGGCTGCCGGCGGTTCGTCGGGCGCCTGATCACCGGTGTGACCGTCGCGCCGTCGCCTGCCTGGATGCAAGCCCGGCTGCGGGCCGCCGGCGTCCGGCCGATCAGCAATATCGTCGACATCACCAACTACGTGATGCTCGAGACCGGCCAGCCAATGCACGCCTTCGACTACCAACGGCTCGAGGACGGGCGGATCGTGGTCCGGCGGGCGCAGGAGGGTGAGGAACTTGCCTGCCTCGACGGCAAGACGCGTCGCCTGACCGCCCGGGACATGGTGGTGGCCGACAGCAAGCGAGCCCAGGGAATCGCCGGCGTGATCGGCGGCGCCGGGACCGCGGTCCACCCGGGGACGACCGAGGTTTTTCTGGAGGCGGCGACCTGGGATTCACGGTCGATCCGGCGCACGGCGCGGATGCTTGGCCTTCGCACCGAGGCGTCATCACGATTCGAAAAGGGGTTGAGCCCGGCGCTGAGCCTGCCCGCGGTCGAGCGGGCGGCCGCGCTGGTTGCGGAGCTGGCGGGTGGAACCGCGACCCGGTCCACGGATGTCTATCCCGACCCGCTCAAGCCGATCACGATCGAGCTCGACGCGGATCGCATCGAGCGGGTGCTGGGCGTCAAGGTGGAGCTCGGTGAGGCCGCGGACATCCTCGAGCGTCTCCACTTCAAGGTCGAGCGTGCCGGCGCCTCGCTGCGCGCCCAGCCTCCGGCGTTCCGCCTGGACTGCTCGCTTCCCGAGGACCTGGTCGAAGAAGTTGGTCGAATCTATGGCTACGATCGGGTCCCAAGCACCTTGCCAGGCGCCAGAACGCCGGTGCGTGACCTCTACCAGCGCCGCGATGCCGACGAGACGGCCCGCGAAGTGCTGATCGGCCGCGAGCTGAATGAGGCGGTCACCAGCAGCATGGTCAGCGCCGGGGGCACGCTCGAGATCGCGCTGCCAATGGCGGCGCTGTCCGTGGTCCGAATCAAGAACCCGATGGCCGAAAACCGGGACGGGCTTCGTCGCAGCCTGCTGCCCGGGCTCCTCGAGGCCATCGCCTTCAACGCCCGGCAGGACCAGCCCGGCGCGCGGCTGTTCGAAATCGGCTCCGTCTTCTGGAAAGGGACGCCGACGACCGTCGACGAGTGGCAGCTGCTCGCCATGGCGGCCCACCTCCCGATCGGCGGCGCCGAGGCGGTGGTGGCGCAACTCCGTGACCTCCAGGCGACGCTCGCGACCGTGCGAGACCGCTACGTGATCCCGGCGACCGAGTTCCAACAAGCCCAGGTTCCCGGCCTCAACCCCGGGAGCTACGCCGGGTTCCATCCGGGACGCACAGCGCTGGTCCTTGACCAGGGGGAGCCGATTGGCATCGTCGGCGAGGTCCACCCGGAAGTCCTGGCCAGGCTCGGCCTGCCCGGCCGCGCCGTGGTGGCCGAGGTCCTCTTTGACCGGTTCACGGCGGGCGGGCAGCGCACCCCGCAGGCGCGACCCCTGCCCCGTTTCCCGGGCGTTCGCCGCGACCTTACGGTCGTAGTGCGGGGCAAGATCGCCGCGGGCGCCGTCCTGCAAGTTATCCGCGAGCTTGGTGGTTACACGTTGCGGGAGATTTCCATGCTCAATGAATATCAGGGGCCGCAGCTCGAGAGCGGCGCTCGCAGCCTCTCGTTCCGGCTTCAATACCAGGCCGACGACCGCACCCTCACGAGCGAGGAAGTGTCGGCCGTCCACCAGCGGATCATCGACGGCCTCAAGCGGGAATTTGACGCGGAGGTGCGTGCCTGATGAATACGCTTGACCTGATCATCATCCTGCTGTTACTGGGCAACATGGTGCTGGGCTGGGCGTTTGGCCTCCTCCGGCGCGTCGTGGCCTTCGCGGGATTGTTCGCCGGACTGGGCGCCGCGACCCTGACGAGCGCCAACACCTCGGGGTACATCGCGAGTTCCTTCGGCATCACCTCGGCGATCTGGGCCCACGTCGTTACCTACACGCTGGTGGTGACCTTCGCGGTCATCTTGTTCGAGATCCTCGGCGCCGTCTACCAGCGGCACCTCGACACGATCGTCGCGCCAGTCTTCGACCGTCTCACCGGGGTGCTGGCGGGTGGCGTGCTGGGCGCCTTCGAGGTGACAGTCATCCTGATCGTCGGCATCGGCCTGGTGACGACCTCCTTGCCCGCGGGCTACGGCGCGCCGCCGTTTTTCCTGACGGCGCGCGAGCAGTTCAGCGGGTCCTTCCTGGCCCCGCACTTTTACAGTCTCGAACCGCTGACCAGCCTCATCTTCTCCATGGTGCTGCCTAGCAGCATCAGCTCCTACTTCACGCAGCTGCTGGCGCACTAGGCCGGTCGAGCGGGCCACCCGCCTCAGTACGCTGAGCGGCGACGTGACCCTGACAACGCCCCGGCTCCCGCGTCGTTTCTTTGCGAGGGACCCCGTCGTCGTGGCGCGCGACCTGCTCGGCCGCACCCTCTTTGAGCGGCAGGCGGGCGGCCTGCTCGCCGGACGGATTGTCGAGACGGAGGCCTACACCGGGGAGGCCGATCCCGCCTCCCACGCGTTCCGCGGACGCACCGCCCGCAACGGGGTCATGTTCGGACCGCCGGGCATCGCCTACGTCTACTTCACCTACGGCATGCACCACTGTTTGAACGTGACCGCCGACCAGGACGGCATCGCGGGAGCCGTGCTGCTTCGGGCGCTGGAGCCGCTTGCCGGCCAGGCCAGCATGCGCGCGCGCGGTGATACCGGCGCCGACCACCGGCTACTCAGCGGGCCGGGCAAGATCGGCCGGGCCTTTGGCCTGACGCTCGCCGATAACGGCCGTGATCTCACTCGTGGCCCCCTTGGCATCGCCGCCGGGACGCCGATGGCCGATGCGGACGTCGTGATCACCCGCCGCGTCGGGATCACTCGGGGCGTCGAGAGCCTGTACCGGTTCGCCGTCCGGGACAGCGCGGCCGTCTCCGGCCGGAAACTCGCCTAGTTACCCTGTGGGCAAAATAACGGTCACAGTCTGCGCCGCCGCGGCGTTCGCGGGGTTGTAGTCGTAGGCCTGGACGACTACCGTGTGGCGGCTGTTCGGGGTCCCGTTGACGATGAAGGTGTAGGGCGCCTGGGTAAGACGCACCGGGGTGGTCGCCCCATCGAGGAAGACGTCGACCTCTTTGACCGCCTCGTCGTCTGATGCCTGCGCCGTGACGAGGACGGTGCCATCGGCCTGCGGAGCCTGGGTGACCGTCAGCGTCGGTGGCGTGGTTTCCGTCAGCAACTGGCAGTTTTGAGTTGGGGGCTGGGGGGTGTTCTTGTCCTTCAGGTCGTCCGGGTACCCCGGTGGATAGACGACGAACGACTTGAGGGTCGTGAGGTTCTGCGGGATGTCCGGGCTGGCGAGCAGGCCGTCGGTCGTGCAGACGCGGACCTGACGGTACCAATCATCGTCACGGTTGGGCGCGGTGCCTGCGATGAACCAGTCGGTGATCGTCTGGCCGGCGCAGTTCGCAGTGGCCTTCAGCCCGCTGG
>CAAGKR010324154.1_pt1 | contig 49309 bp, 46 predicted proteins | sample 2556971 | NCBI WGS metagenome assembly CAAGKR01 (sample SAMEA5207829, study PRJEB30636) | soil metagenome | biome: forest; feature: boreal; material: soil | place: USA | collected 2011-09 | depth 1 m | reverse complement strand
GGGCCCCCCGCCGCTCTGGGCTCGCAGACCCGGCTTTGCCACACTCATACAAATTATCCTCGAACAACAGGTATCTCTTGCCTCGGCGGCCTCGATTTTTGCCCGGCTCAGGAAGAATATTGTCCCCTTCCGGCCGATGCGCATGGCCCAGTTGGGCGAGAGTCACCTGAAATCTCTCGGCCTGACGCGGCAGAAAGCAGCCTATTGCTTACACCTCGCGCAATCGCTCCGGGATAAGCGTCTCAACCTGTCGCAGCTATCACGAATGAGTGATGCGGAAGCAAAGTCGGTCTTAATGGAGTTGAAAGGAATTGGTTCCTGGAGCGCGGACATCTATCTGCTAATGGCCCTGCGCCGCGCAGACATTTGGCCGACTAATGATCTGGCGCTTGCGATCTCTATAACGAAAATCAAGCAACTCAGCACCAGACCAAACGCCAATGAATTATCGAAGATGGCTGAATCCTGGCGCCCTTATCGTTCAGTGGCGGCACGAATGTTGTGGCAGTATTATCTGGCGAAGATGAAACAACGTGTGGAGTAAGCCCACATGAACGGTAACAAGCAGGTAAAGCGCATGCCGACAAGCCGAGTCCTATCAGGGCTGTTGGGCATTTCCACTATTCTGCTGATAGTTTGCTGCAGCATTGTAAAGGGCACCACGATCGTCGTGGCGCGCACGGCGAACGAGATTGTCATTGGCGTAGACAGCAAAGTTACAGATGCCTACGGCAATGAAATAAAAAATGGGGTGTGCAAGATTCAACAAGTGGGAAATCTATTCGTCGCGTTCGAGGGTTTACTTAGAGACAAAAAGACTAGCTTTAGTGTGCCGGAAATTGCGACCAGAGCCCTTAAATCAACGGCTGACGCTTCAGCGGCGGAAAGAGGAGCATTCTGACGGGCTTTCTTACCTCGGGGACTCTTTGTCGAGATGCTTCAGGTTAGGCGCAATTCTGCGGAAGAGTTTCGCGTGAAGTCTGAAGGCCAGACTTTTCTCAGAATTGTGATTGCCGGCTTTGAGGGCAACAAGCCAGTTATTTTCGTAAGGCAGTTTCGTACTGTCTTCATTTCGCGGAACGTCGGGCTCATGATTATTCCCGACGACTGCCTGGATGATTGCGATGGACAAGTTGCCACCCGCTTTCTTGGCGAGACAGATGCGATTGACGGCTTGCCTGAAGACACTCCGGGATTCGGGAAGGATGGGCTAGTCGATGGGGTTCGGCGTCTGGTCGAGATTGAAACCCAGGCCCGCAGCGAATATGTGGCGCCGCCCATAGACATTCTGCAGATCACATCCGGGGGTGCAAAATGGATTCAAAAGAAACTAGAGTGTCCGACTCTGCAGCCCCTTGGCAGGCGCGTCGATGCCCCGCCACGCCGGAGGCGGCGTTGAGCTGTTCAAGTAAGTCAGACGGGGTTTGTCACTTCGAGATTGTTGAGGTTGAAGTCTTGGGCACCGCCATCGTGAAGTCTGTCGCCAGCGGCACGTTCTCCATGGTGAGTTCAACCAGGCGATCGACGACGGCGTTCAGCTCGTTTGTCTCGTGAAAAACGCGGAGCTGCTCTTCTGCTGAAGTTCGTCGCTCGAGAATAGTGTAGATATGCTCAATTTCCTTGCGTGACCCAAGCTCGTCCAAAACGTCGTCAACAAACTCCAGCAACTCCAGGATCAGATCGCGCGTCGGCACTTCTTTCTGTTTGCCGAAGTCGATCATCTTGCCGTCAATTCCCCAACGCACCGCGCGCCATTTGTTTTCCTGAATCAACATGCGGCGATAAAGGCGAAAACCAAGGTTCTTCTCGATCAGTTTAGTGAGCTTGGCGACGATCGCTTGAAAGAGAGCGGCAATGGCAATTGTGTCGTCGACCCGCGTAGGAATATCGCAAATGCGAAACTCCAGCGTCGGGAAAAACGGATGGGGCCGCAGGTCCCACCAGATCTTCTTGCCATCGTTAATGCACCCCATCCTTACGAGCAGCTCGACATACCTTTGGAAACTGCCGTACGAATCGAAGTGATCAGGAATGTCCGTGCGTGGAAACTGTTTGAAGACCTCCGTGCGATATGATTTGAGTCCCGTGTTGTGTCCCATCCAAAACGGCGATGAAGTTGTAAGCGCCAGCACATGGGGCAGGAAGTAACGCGCGGCATTCATGATGTGAATGCGACGCTCTGGATCCGCGACTCCGACATGAACGTGCAAGCCGAAGATCAGGAGCGAACGGGCAACGGTTTGCAGTTCCTGGACCAGCAGCTCGTATCTCTCATCATCGTAAATCTTCTGGTCCTGCCAGCGCGAAAACGGATGAGTGGAGGCGGCAACAATCACCAGGCCCGTCTTTGCCGCCAGCGCGGAGACGATGCTGCGCAAGCGGGTGATATCCGCGCGCGCCTCCTGGATGTTTTTGCAGATGCCGGTGCCGACCTCTATCATCGACTGGATCATCTCGGGCTTGATCTGCTCGCCGAGAATCATCTTGCCTTCTTCGAAAAACTCGGACACGTGCGAACGCAGCTCCCGGGTATGAGGATCGACAATCTGAAACTCTTCCTCAATGCCTAACGTGAACTGATCAAACATGGCTTGCTCCCTATTTCGTGGGGCGGCGCTTCAGGTTATCAAGCGTTGCTTAATCGCGCGCCAGTCGGGTCTGACTTTGCCGATGAACTCGTGTCGAAAATGCTTGAAAGCGCTGCTCAGCGAATGCACCGGGCTGTAAAGGTCGAAGTGAACGTACCACTTTCGCGGCGTTTCTTCCACATACAGGAAATGCAGGGCCGCTGCGGCCCGCCCCTTCTCGCAGAAGGCACCGCTCGTATCTTTATGATTTGCTAAAAGCCGCGTGAAATCCTTTCGGCGCGATAATGTGGATTCCATTATTGGCCACGGCCTGAATTCAATTCCAACTCCACCTTCTCCGTAGACGTCAGTTATGTTTTTGACTGCGTGCCAAAGAGCTTTCGCACGCAAACGGCAAAGCAGTAATAACAGGGCCTGCTGTTTATCGACTGATAGTGAATTGAAGGCCTCTTCGTCGCCGATTGCGCCCCATAGCCCGGATAGTTTGCCTGTCAAAGCGTCGCGCAGGTCGTCAGAAAGGTCGCTCCATCGCAGATGACTCACATCCGAAGTCGGGTCAGCCACTCGCAAGTCCACGTTCGATTAACCCGCGATTCTCTTCTGACAAGCTTTGGAACCGAAGACCTACGCCGCGACCGGGATTGCTATAGACCACTTCCGCGTTCGCAACAAGCTGCCTTCCCGCGCCCAATGGGATGCGCACGAGCAGCATGGATCCCTCTGGTAAGCTGGCTTGGGTATTCATGTAAAAGCCGCCAACGCTGATGTCTTTCGTACTGGCTACGCCGGTTGCGTCTTTGCCATCAAAGAACACATCGACGATTAATCGTGAACGGTCGAAGCGTCGCCGCTCATCGGGTTCCTGCAAGCTTTCATCGAGCTCATCAACCACGTGAGAATCTCCTTTGCGTTCCAGCATCACACTGGCCAATTGTATAAGCTTTGCCGGATTCAGAGTTCAAGCCTGGGGCCTCTGCCGGCAAGCAAAAGCCTGAACTCCAATTATTTCTTCTCGCTAATAATGAAGGTTGGAACCATGCCGCCACCTGAGCTCACATTTGCCAACTCCGTAAACGAAAGCCGTGTGAATGCTGACCCAACCTTGCCATTGAAAAGGAGCGGGTCGAGATCTACGAGTTGCTCGGCGAATTCAATCGTTCCGTCATCCTGCAGCGCCGGAAAAATTTCGCGTGCGGTCGGCACTCGCTCTTGCGCAAGATAATCGCCGTTTCGGAGCGCATCGTGCAAGGCTTTATTCCACTGCACTTCATCGGCATTCCAACCAATAGTGATGCCGTGTCCGCCATAGTCGTCGTTTGGTTTCAGAACCAGCTTCCCGCGATTCGCCGCGACGTATTCGAGTAAATCGATTTGCTTTCCGAAGTAGTCACTCTTTCCCGCCCGAACAAGCCGCGTCCACGGCACATGTTTGCGAATCGCTTCCCGCTCGTCTCTGGAAAAGAATCCCGCACGACGCTGATCGGTCAACACTGCAAAGAGCGCCTTTTTATGAATTAGTTTCGAGCGAAAACTGTTGACCATGCAGATAGCACCGGCACGGTAGGCATCTAAGAGCGCAGGATACTCGGGCATGATGGGAAGATACTCATTAACGAGCAGACGTTTGTACACGATATCGATTTGGAAGTCGCCAACCCGCAGAGCATTATTATTAAACTCCAGTTCCTGCGGTGTACAGATCCTGGAAGGATAACCTTGTCGTTCGAAAAATTCTTTGAATAACTCAAACTCGCTCTGCGTTGGTCTTTCTTTCAAATCGACAATAGCGATTTGAGGCAGGCTATCGGGCTTGCGACCGAGAAACTCTTCGTAAGAATCAAGCAGCACATCGAGCATCAGTCCCCGTCCGTAAAGCGGTCGCACGTTATAAGTCTCGGCGAATCTCTTCATTACCGGAAGCCGCAAAAAGATGTCGTAGGCCGCGTCGACGTAGGCGATGCCAGCGGGACTTTCGCCGTTGAGTTCCACGAAACTGTAGGCGGTATCAGTAAGAAAGGAGTCGAGTCTCGCGGTTGGAGAGACAGCGCGATAGCCCGGCTCGATGCTGATTAGCTCCCGCTCGATCTCGGTCAGACCCAGATCAGCAATAATCGAATCATCCTCAATCGCGGCATCTTTAACCTTCTCTATGGCCGACCAGACGGTTGCGCATATTTTGCAGATGCGCGCAAAATCCTCTTCCGTGACAAAGTGGGGGCGCAGATAAGGTGAGAGCCGGCGCCCGCCAAATATCAATCTAGAACGCTCCAGCCCTTCGTCTAGCATCGCACGAGAAGACTCCGCAAGACCATTGTCACGAAGCAAATCGTGATAACGCGAAACTGCGTCATGCAACATAGGCGTCGGCAAGATTCTTTGGAAGACTGGATTCAGAAGGGAGTTAGAGTATCACAGCAGATAGAAAGGCGACCACGGTGCTACCGCGATGATAGAAGCTTAAGGCACGAGGCTGGCGAGGCGAGGAAAGGATATTTACTTGCCTGGTGGTGATTCAGCCTCGAGGTCTTTAACACCTCGGGTTTGGGGGTCCGTTAAAAAAAACAGCTGCGTAGCGGCGGAATGTTTATAGCGGCAAATCCGGCGATTTAACATTTCGGCGCGGAGCGAAATGGGGGGAGCATTGTCGCTCTGCGCCGAAGAATTTAAAAGGCTCGCGACGCCATCTATAAACATTTCGTTCCTGCGGGACTTTTGGCAGAGTCCTCTTACTGAGCCACTAGGGCTTGTTGCTGTTCTGAACTGTCAGTACCACTTTTTGCTTATTACGTACGACGTTAAAAGTGGAGCTCGTGCCGGGGCCGTTGAAGAGAGCCATAGATGCTGAACTTGAGACGAGCTGCTGCCCGTTAATAGCTTCAATCAGATCGCCCGGTCGGAGGCCGGCTTTAGATGCGGCAGTTGCGGGCTGAACGTAAACAACCAGTAGTCCGCCAGTCGCGCCGAAACGCGCTGCAACTTTGGGCTTGAGGGCAATCGTTTCGATACCCTGGGCTATCAGCGATCCAGGCTTGAACGCTCTCGGTGTATGACCCTCTAACATTCTCAAACCGAAGAAGGGATCCGGCGATTCACTTAGCTTGATTTCGAAGGCCTCGGGAGCCGACGTGCCTGGATGGGTGACGGTAAAGCGAACAGAACTTCCGGGTACTGCTTCATCCAATAACCAGGACAGGTCGTCTGCGTTTCGAACGTCCCCATTATTAACACTTAAGATCACATCTCCAGGCTTCAGGTGAGCGAGCGCTGCAGGACTGCCCGGCACAATCGAGGTGAGCAGAATTCCCTGGCGCTTCTCAGCCAACGCGCGGGCGCGCTCGAGCTGCCAGCCCCCGCGTAGGATTCGTTCGAGCGAAAGAGCTCCGATAGGCTCTCCCCGAATTCCAAGCCACGGTCTTGGCACACTGGCCTGTCGCGCAATCACTCGCTTGGCGGCACTCCGCACCAAAGCCGTCGGCACTATCGTCGCTTCACCACCCTCTACTGCGTCAACGATTCCCTGGGTCTCGCCTGAATCATTGATGGCGATCGAACCAATGTTTGCTGGCGATAACTTTGCCGACCTGATCTTCAGGCGTGCAACTCCCCCGGACGGAGAACGACTTACGTTGACGACCCACGCTTCCGTTTCACCCATGCGAACGTACATCGCACTCCCCGAGCTCGGTTCAGAGTGCGAAGCAGGCTCAGGCCCAATGAGACGAAGCCGTTGGCCTACGCTAAATGTTTCCTCTTTCGAATCGACGATTTGGGGAAGACCGCTCTCAGTCAAGACAATCACTGACAGGCCTGTTGGCCCGTCGAGCCCGATGTAACGTCCTAAGAGTCTCTTGCCGTCCCGCGTGATGATCTTCAGATCGGCGGGTTCAAGAAGATTTCCGGCAAAAGGGGGCGGAGGGAAACCAGGAATAGGCCCAGGAGCGGCAACGGACATTGGCGGTGCCATTCCGGATGGAACCGCACTCGGAGAACCGTTGGGATGCGAAGGCGCTTTCGGAGCGAAAGGAATTGCCGGCGGCGGTATCTCTGCCTCAGCTTCCGGCAGCCACGCAGCGATCGTACGGCCATCATCCAAAGCGAGTCCCGCTATCACGTTGGTATGAACGTCACCTGTAATCTGAAAAGCTTCGTCCAGGTTGGCAATGGCGCCCACTTGCTCGTTAGAGCGGAGCAGCAGTCGGAAAACCTTGAGACCGTTAAGACGATGCAAAATCGTGACAATCTGCGGTTCAGTCGCCCCATTTTCTACGATGACAGGGTTGGAACGCGTAGCAGCGCTCGACCGACGTGACTCAACGCTGGTCGCTGGTGCTGAAGGCGGGGGTGTCTGTGCGCCTGCACGAGAACAGGGCAAGCCGCCGACAGTCAAAATTAATACCAAACCAAATGTTTTGTGTATTCTCATTGCCTATTCAAACTTCCTCGCTAACACATCTACCGGCAAATGCACGACCTACCAACTACCTCGCGCTGATGCCAACAAAGGAGACGGACTTTGCGACAAGACTCGCTGCGATCCGAAGCTGACCGTCGGCAGGGAGATCGTTCGCGAACTCCCCCGTCCATCATCCAGCGAAACTTTTAGCGACTGATATGCGGCTTCGATGGGAAAGGTGTAAGTTGGGTACTCATCAACAACCTGATCGGAGCGCTTTACGACTGGCGCCGTAGTGCTTCCCAAATCGCGGGTTTTCAGTTGGCCCATGCCTCGGACAGAAGCAACTACCATCGGCCGCGGTCTCCCGAGTCCTTTGTTGTTACGTTGTGCGACGGGGGCGAGCTTTACGTCTGGGGTGTCAGACTGAATGGTTTGCGGGGCAAGTGCGCCGAGCGTTACCGGGGGCGCGGCATTATGCTGTCCGGCATTCTGTTTGTTGGGTAGCTCGTTGGTTTTGTTCGCCGCAGATTTCGTTTCGTTTGTTGACAGAGTGTTATCGACTGAAGATCTAAAGCTTACAAAAAGAAGGGCTGATCCAATCAACAGCAAGATCGTGGCAAGGGCAGCAGAGCGAAAACCGAAGGAGAAGTTTCGCATCACAAATGGATGCGAGGCGCCGCCCTTTTCACCGGCTAGCCGCGCGCGCAAGCGAAACTCGAAATCCCCAGGCGCCTCGACCGTGCCCAGGCCCGAAAGAATGCCTTGCAACTTCCGATGTTTTTCGCAAAACGTTTCACACTCAACGCAATGCTTCATGTGGTCGTTAGCAGTCGAACTCAGCAATTCGCCCGGGGCTGCTTCTTCGATTTCGCAGCGTACGCTTCGGCAATTCATGCTTTTCATAATAATCCTCAGAGATAAGCTCTCATTTTTTCGCGCAAAAAGCCGCGCGCCCGGCTAATGCGCGATTTCACTGTCCCTTCGCTCGTGTGCAGAATGCGCGAAATTTCTTCATAACTTCTGCCCTCTATATCCCGAAGAATGAGAGGTGCTCGATATTTTTCCGGTAACGTGCTAATGGCACGCTGCACGGCGAGGCGACGTTCGGTATCCATGAGTTCCCTGTCCGGCAACGGCTTGTTATCAGCCGGATTAAACTCCTGAGGTTCACCGCCGTCGTTAGCCTGGAAAAATCCCGTCAAAGAAACGAGCCTTCGCCGCTTTCGCTTACGCAACTCACTAATCGCGAGGTTAGTCGCGATACGGTATATGTAAGTCGAAAACGCATAGTTCGTCTGGTACCGCTCTGCCGCCCGGTATACCCTCACAAAAGTTTCCTGCGCCAGATCGACAGCGCCATCGTAATCATTCGTCATACGATAGATGTAGCTCGTTATTTGGTTACGATAACGGCTCACTAGCTCAGCAAAAGCATCTTCGTCGCCGATACGCGTCGCCTCAAGCAGCGCGTGATCTGAAGTGGGATTCGCCACCACCTCATGCCGCAACGCCGCGGAGAAAGTCAGATCGTCAATCGTACTTAGTGTGTCCATCAGGGCAGGTAGGCTCTCACACGCGCTGAGGAGTTTCCTTATTGTCTTGAGATTTAGTCTCCGCTGCTTCGCAACTTCTTAAGAGGCGGCCGCTGGAACCCAATTATACCCCGACGGACGACCACCCGCATTTATACACGCTCTAACTTGTAAAAGGTTCCGAAAAATGGACACACGCAAGCCGAACCTTCAAAGAATTTGGGATATTAACGGTAGGAGAAGTGGCCGTTTTAGGGGCCTGAGGTCAAACTGCGGAACAGTTAATCAGCCTGGTAGCTCTCCGCATTCACGCCACATAACCTGAGGTCTGGGTGAAAGGAGGCATATTCAAACTTGAACATCTGTCTCGTCGCCAGCTTTGCGGTTCAGCTATGCCTCGGGACTCGTGAAGAGCGAATCGTCAAGCTTAATTCCGAAGGTGACAGTGTAAACCCGTGTCTCCTGAGTTTGTTTACCCTCTTCCAGCAATAAGCTTCTATAAGGTACAAGCGTGCCCTGGGCGTATCGGTAGTCGAGGAATTTTCGCGAATACTTCACCGGAGCCGAGCCTGCACCGGGGGGTTCGTCGTATTCGAGCCAGAGCACATGAAGGCTCTTGGCGCTTATGTAGTAGCGGGTAACCTGCTTATCTTTGTCCACCAGGTCCAGGACGTAAAGATCAAGCCCCTTCTGCTTTTCTCTGCCGACCAGTTTGAGCGTCGAACCGTTTTCTTTGTACCGCAAAAACGTATCCAAGCTGTGGCGGTGCTGTGAAAGAAAGGTATTGGCTGCATCTTGCCTCGGGGTAAAAGACGCACCGTTAATGATTCCCCACAGACGTCCACTGCCGTAAATCAAAGAGTACTCAAGTGTGGGCATCTTCTGATCGAGGCGGACCTTGTCCTTTTCCAGGCTTTCGCCGCGAATGAATCGACGTTCATAGGTGGCTTCTTCGGTCTTTCCCTGTACATCGCAACCCGGCTTACAGACGAGACCCCGTTCTACGCCATTCCGACGGATTTGCGCCAGCAGTGGCCGAGTGCCGTAAATGTAGATAGCTGATTCCGCAATCTGTTCCGCAGTAAAGTTCTTTTGATTCTTATCGACCTTCTCGATCTTTTCATTCTTTCGAGTGTCCTTCTTATCAGCCTTATCGGCGGAAGCCGGTGGGCTCTGCTGTTGAGCAAGGGCTACTCTACTAATAAGGCCGGGCGTGCAACTGAGCAGAAGCGCGAAGAGAATCGTGGAGGTCAAAATTGGGCGACGCAAGAAATTAGTTCTCCTCCGGAGGCAATTGCGTTGAGACCATTGCATCTTTAAAACATAAACGAAACAGGAAACCTGCCATTCGAGTGCGCGAATTGTAACACACGCGCGAGCCTAAAGAGATTGGGAAACCATCTGATTGATGCGCATTTCGCGTCTGTCGGATGCCCGGCGTCCTCTGTGGCAAACTCGCCCGGGAAATATCTCTTGCAAAACCCGGGGAGGTTATCACCGAAGCCCACATTGCATTAATCAACAGTCAGCAGTCAGTTGCTAATGCGGTAGCGGAAGGCAGGATATGCAGTAGTTGTCGAATTGACAACTTTTGCGGTTAAATCGTAGTCTGCCTGGTTTTCAACACGCTCGGGAATGGTCCGGTATAAAGCGAGTCGTTGCTTGGTCTGGACGCTGGCGCAAACTAAGCGTTTCCGACAAGAAGGATAGGTGAATAATGAAGAAGGTGGGCATTTTAGTTGGGCGTGAAAAAACATTTCCCGATGCGCTCATCAAGAACATCAACGAACGCGGCAAAGGAGAAGTAACTGCCGAGTTTATGAAGCTCGGAGGAATAAGGCATGATGTTCCGCCGCGTTATGACTTCGTAATCGATCGCATATCTCATGAAGTCCCATTTTATCGCGCCACGTTGAAACGGATGGCCCTTGAAGGAACAATCATTGTCAACAATCCCTTTTGGTGGTCGGCAGACGATAAGTTCTTTAACTATTCACTGGCACGAAAGCTGGGGGTCGCCGTTCCCAGGACAGTTTTACTTCCACAGAAGGATTACATTAGCGGAATTGTGAGCGAGAGCCTCCGCAACCTGGAGTTTCCGCTCGACTGGCAAGCCATCATCGACTATGTCGGTCTGCCGGCGATCCTCAAGCCGTTTGACGGAGGCGGCTGGAAAAATGTCTCACGCGTGAATTCGCTAACAGAGTTATGGTCGGAATACGATCAGACGGGAACGCTGTGCATGACGTTGCAGGAGTTCATAGACTTCGATCAGTTTGTCCGCTGTTATTGTGTGGGCCAGGAAGACGTGATGATCATGGCCTATGACCCACGCAAGCCATACCTCTCAGGTGAGCAATACATCCACAATCCAAATTATCTGGCGCCTGAATTAGCTGAGCGAGTAACCAAAGACGTTCGCACTCTGTGCTCGGCGCTTGGGTATGATCTCAACACCGTCGAGTTTGCTATCAAGGATGGAGTTCCTTACGCGATCGACTTCATGAATCCGGCTCCAGATGCGGAGTTGGCGTCGGTCGGCGAGTTTTATCACAACTGGATTACAAACGCGGTGACAAACCTCGTTTTCAAACGCCTCGCTGAAGGCCGCGAAAGACCCCGTTATCGCTGGGACGCACTACTCAGTCCCGAACCCAATCGCACTTCGGCGGTGGCTTCTCAGCTCGAGCAGCAATCCCGCACAGTGGTGCCGAATCCGATTGATCAGGCGAATCCTGTTGGGAAGAAGGATGCCCGCGCAGCCACAGCGTTAGCGCAGGCCCCTGCCGAACTCGAACCTACAGATCAGCGTGCCGAGAGCGAAAGCCGATCTGGAACACCCCAGCGAACTAAATCCGAGAGATCAGCAAAGCAGGCATCCACGAAAGATGGAAAGACTTCTTCTTCTCCAAAAACAACTTAGTTGATCCCAGGGGGGTATGAGGCGGTAGACCGAAGGTGCCGAGCGCCGTGGGCAGGAAATGCAAAATACTGGCCCAATGGGCAGTGCATTACAGAACCGCGACCGGTAGATTGCCTGTATAGAGGTAGGGGAAAAAGCTTAAAGGTTAAACTGAACCCGCATCCAATCGAGGCGTGCGCCTTATAGCCAGAAGTTTTATTGCGAATAGGCTGGAGACCCAGGCGACAAGGGATGAACAAGCCAGCGACCAGCACAGCCCTGCAACCGCCAAATCAAAGTAAGGAACAACCAGGGCTGCAAGGATACTTGCGTTCGTGAGTCGGGCAGCGAGGCGACGAACGCGAATGAAATGTTGCAACCAATTTATCCGCCGCAGCTCCGAAACAAGATAATCGTCGTCATCATTTAGCCGAGCGTAGTAGTCCCCTTCCCGCCGCGCGTACCCAACCAATGACTTTTCTGTAGCTGAACGAGCGGCGTCTCGATATTGATGGATCACGTGGGCTAGTTTGCCGTCTCGCAAAGCAACGTTCGCAAGTCCCAGGCGCGCCCTGAAATTGCCCGGCTCCAAATCAATTACTCTCTGAAAACTACGTTGCGCGCGCACAGCTTCTCCCCATTCGAGGAAACTTTCACCGACCAGTACCAACAAGTCCGGATCGCTTCCAGCGCGCCTGGCCGAGAGGCGCAAGGCCGCGCGGGCCCGGGATAAAAGTTTAGCATCGCTCAAACTGCTGGCCTGTGAACGGAGCAAACGAGCGAATTCGAAAATTAGACGCCCATCGGTGGGAATTACGATCAGTGCTCGCCGAAAAGCCTCTCGCGCTTCGTTTAAGCGTCCGGCAATTCTCAGCTTGTTACCGACTTGTCCCAGCAGACTGGCGCGCTGGCAATCGACTGTTGACACTGCGCCTTCCGTCTGGCCTTCAGCAGCAAGCTTCTTGCCACCGAGTTTGAATTCCATTGTTGCATTATCGAGGACATCGGCAGAAGCAAGTTGTAATGCCAAAACCTCACCCCTCAGGGTCTTCGGATCACACAAGTAGTCACGCAATTCCAGCGTGCGGAGATCAAGTTTGTCCTGATGAATCATAGGGAATAACAGGCGCACCATCTCTCGATGGCTTCGACCACCGGAAGCAAAAGTAAACTCGGCGCTTTTGCCCACGATGTGCGTGCGATACCGATACCTCACGCTTCCCCCACGCCTCAGTGTACGCAGTGTTTGAGTCTCGACTCTTTCACAGTCTTCAATGCAAAGTTGTTTGTGACGGCCCGTGATGAGCCCGAGGAGGAATGGAGTCGGACCACGTCGACTCAAAATTCTACCATCAAATTCGATTCGATCCGTCAGAGCCAGGATAGGAACGACCAGCCAGGCCACTGCCACCGCCGCGAGCGCTAAAAGGTCCCTCTCTGATCGCAAAAGCAAAGCAGAGCCAAATGTAAGAACGCTGGCCGCGGCAAGGTAAGAACCGGGAGAAACCCGCACACTTGCCAATCGCACACCCTTGCGCGGTTGCTCCCTTTCTCTCGCAACCTGCCTAAGCACCTTTAACGTTTTTACCTGATCAGTGTCGTTCATTCGTATTTTTTGTTCTCTCGACCGGACAGTCGACTGGTAACTCAAGAGAGAAACTGCCTCTGTCCCGTCCCGGTTCAGTGTAACGTAAGTCGGCGAACTGCACGAGAGTTTGGGTGAGGCAATCCTCCCCCACCACGCGAACGACCGGAAATCTGGCAAAACCCAGAAAAATTTGGGAGTGAGGGTCGCGCGAAGCTTGCGCAATCGCCTGGTCTGTTGCGTCCGGCTTTTCGTAGCGAATAGCGGCCGGAGGGCCAGACAGGTAATGCAACAAAGACAAGTTGAATCTGTAACTCGCTCGATCAGTTTCCATAACGCAAACCCATTCTGCCGGGTTGGCGAGGGTCGCCATCGCGGCGACCTTTACAAGCTGCTCAGTATTTTTGTTCGCGATATTTAGAGCTTCTATCTTTGCCTCGTGCAACGCCACAGCATGAGTAACAGCTAAACCGACACAATAGATCGTTACTGTTGCGAGCGCGGCAAGGGCGATCCTCGCGCCCCGTCGGCCGCCGATTCTTCGCCGGTATAGAGTAACAAGAACAATCAGCGCAGTAATCCAAAGGAGGCGAAACAGAGTTTCGTTGGCAAGCCGCGTTGGACCCCCTGGCCCAACTAAAACCAGATAGCTGGGAACCAGCGCGATTCCGACCCAGACGATGATATGTTTCTTAGTTTTCGCAGTCAGAAGAAAGGCTGCACCGCCAAGAACGAGCCATAGGAATGGGTCTATGATGAAAACAAAATCACCATAGAACCACCTGGGGTTCCACGGTAGCAAGAATCTAACACCATAATTATTGGTCCAGTCCAGGAGTGGGTGCGTGGCGGTTACAACAAGAGAGGCGACCATTATCCCGGGCAACCTAACCACGCGCGTTTGCCCAAAAATTCGCGAGCGCAGAAGGTCGCCCAGATAAAAGATGAGCGGAAGCGCCAGCGCCGATATTATTGTGCCGAGGATTGAATGAGTAATCCCACGGTGGTGGTGAAGAAATGCCCAACGCCCTCCGAAGATCAGTACGAGTATATCGGCATCAGGAGCGTTGGCAGCGAGGACGCAAAGCGTAGTTGTTCCTGGTGACAACTTTTCCAAGCCAGCTTTAGCAGCAACCAGTCCTACCAATGAGTGAGTAAGGTTGTCCATCTGCAGCCGAACAGCGTTTTGAACTTAGAGATTTGCTCTCTAGATATCATACTCGCAGGATCAAAGTGCGAGGAACAGTTTGAGCGGTTAGAACGGGAGATCTGAGCCGGGCGTCTCAGGAGTTAGTTTTGCATAGCGCTCGGGGTCAAGTTTCTGAAGTTTCTCGGTTGCTCCGCGAGCGGCTGCAGACGGGGGTATTGGGATTCCGTCTTTGTCTTTCGCCTTGCGTGAAGCATCTACGATATTGAAGAGCAGGTCGGTAGCTTCCTTCTTCTCGCCCTGCTTCTCGTAAACATTCGCTAGCTGAAGGTTGGCAGTCTCAGGAGAGACTACTACGCTGTTTTGTGCCGCCAGCTCGGTATAGAGTCCTGCGGCCTCGTCATATTTTCCGTCAGCCTCTTTCGCCTGCGCCAGGGCAAACTTGGCGAGCGTGGCCGGCTCCACTACGCGGGCCTTGCTGACCTCCGCGAGCTCGCTCAGCGCTTTATCGCGATCAATATAAAGGAGGTTTGTCGCGATGAAGTAGCGCGCTTCTGTCCGGTAAGGATCGCCGTATTTTGCCGCGACTTTCTGAAACTCCTCGATCGCTTTCTGGGCTCGCTCTTGTTCGCTGGTGAAGCTTGGAGCGTTGGGGTTTGGTTCACCCGTTGATGATGCTGGGGCAGTGGCGATTGCGATCGCTCTTCCCAGCGCTCGCCGCGCTTCGTCGGTCTTGCGGTTATTCCACTTTATCCAGATACCCACGAGGACTGCCAACAGCACCACTCCAGCTAGTCCGTAAAGAATGGCTTTCCCCTTGCCTTCCAGCCGATCACCTAAACGGTCAAAAAACGTCATTGCCGTATCGCGAAATTTATCGTGCTGAAGTTCGCGGGCGCGTTTCTTTTTGTATTTGGCCACTTCTTTCTTTCTCGCAAGTCCACATAGTGAACTGCGTTCTCTAAGGTGTATGATCGGCGAAACAGTAACTCTAATGGCCGCTCGGAAACCTTGTCAAGCAGGCGTTTGTATAGTACTTCCGAAGCGGAACGATGAGGCGGCGGCATCAAAGGATGGGTGAAGGTGAGCGGAACATTGGCATGACAATTCTATCGGGAACAAACGGCATGAAGTTGGTGTCTAACAACACGACTGTCCAGAAATGGGCAGGGGCCGTCAGCTGCTCCGATTCCAGCCCCAGGGGTAACAAGTGAGCTACGGAGAGCCAATAGCCCTCGGCGGGCAAATGGAATTGGAACAGGTTGCGCCCGCAGCCCCGGTGGAATTGCGTCCCACCGCTGAGGCAGAGTTCATTGAAAGACTAAAGCAAGGTGAAGCCGCAGCTTTCGAGGAGTTAGTATCGGAACGATCCGGTGAGATCTACGGCCTGCTTTTCCGCCTGACTGAAAATAGTGAAGAAGCTCGCGACCTGACGCAGGAGACGTTTTTGCGAGCCTTCCAAAACATCGGGCGCTTTCGAGGCGAGGCGGATTTGAGAACCTGGATTTATCGCATAGCGATTAACCAGGCTCGCAATCGCTGGCGCTGGTGGCGTCGACGCCGTCGCGATTCGACAGTGTCGCTGGATTCGGCCCAGAGCCAGTCGAATCAGCTATTAATTGCGACGCTGGCTGAATCTTCTGAGAACCCGGAGGAGAAAACTTTGGCGCACGAGCGTGAGTCGGCTTTGACAGCGGGTTTAAAGAAGTTGGGTCGAACTTATCGGGAGACAGTTATCTTGCGAGATATAGAAGGCTTTACCTATGAAGAGATCGCAAAGACTTTAGACATCAATGTGGGAACTGTGAAATCGAGGCTGGCGCGTGGCCGCCAGGAATTGCGTCAGAGGTTGGAAGGATCTTTGTAAATTTCGGAATGCGAATTCGGATTTCGGATTGGAGTCAGAATGCGGATTTGAGTTTGGTACAAGCGTAATCCGATTTCCGCAATCTCAAATTCTACGGCGGATGGCCGACCCGCCCCGGCTCACAAAACTCGGTGCCAAATGGGTCGAAGTGAGAAAACGGCGGGACTTGGGCGTAGGGTGATTCGAAGATGAGAGCGAATTTGAAACGTGGCCAGCAACACCCGTTGAAGCGTCGCTTGAAATCAATGAAATTACTTTGCGCCACGGAACTAGCCGAACTTGCTCCTCCGAAGAAAGAAAAAGGAGCAGCCGGGGTCGGCCGGCCATCCGCATGAAGCAGATGCGAGATCTTAGATGTCAGAGCGAGTTAACCTGACATCCAGCTGCCTGCATCTGATATCTACATCTGAATTGTTATGAGTTGCGAAAAAACCAGAGAGCTGCTTTCACAATACATTGATGACGTTTTGTCGCCGACTGTGCGCGTCGCGGTGGACGAGCATCTGGACACATGCCCGGTCTGTCGTGCACACGATGCCGAGTTGCGCTCAATTAGCCGCAGCCTCGGCCGACTCGCTCGTCCCGCCGCGCCTACAGGATTGGCTTCATCGATTACTGATGCCTTGATGATTGAAGCCGCTGCACGGCGCCAGGCTCCTCAGCGTTCGCTTCGCGAGATCGTTGCGCAGTGGCTTGAGCCTCGATTAATGCCATACGGCGTCGGATCTTTGGCCTCAGTCATACTTTTTGTTTCCATGTTTGCGGCACTTCGCCCACACTTCGTTGCGCTTCAGGAAGCAGCGAGACAAAGCAGCACGTTGCTGGCGCAATCAAATCCTGGCTACGACTTGACTCGGCCGGTAACTCCCGAAGATTTCTCTTCAAGGCGCGCTCCTTTTGCTGAGCAATCTCCCAGCCTCGACCCGGGCGGTGCGCTTGCCGCCCTCACGGGTTCTTACGCACATCCACACACTGACGTTTACCAGGACGCTGACAACATGGTTGTGGTCGCTGACGTATTCAGTAACGGAGCGGCATCGCTGGCTGGCGTGGTGCAGGCGCCACGCGACCGGCAGATGCTCGCGGACTTTGAAGTTGCTCTGCGACAAAGCGCAGCTTTCGTTCCAGCATCTTTGGATCGGCGTCCGGACACGATGCGAGTGGTCTTTACCGTGCAGAAGGTGGACGTCCGCGATAGAAGTTTCTGAAGTAGTGAAGCGCGATCATTCCTCAAGCTTAATTTCATTAGCACCTCGCCTTCAGCGAGGTGACAACCAGCTGCCTTCCAAGACATTGACTGTTTTAGCGGTTTCCTTGTAAGCCGTTGAAACGGCTTAGAGACGAACGTTATTGCGAGTCACCTCGCTAAAGCGAGGTGCTAATGAGATCCGTTGGCGCAGCGACGTCTTTTAACAACAGCTTAACGAACCAACCTAAATCGGGCGAAGCACTCGCTTGACGCACTGCACTCCGCATGTTAGTTTGCGGCTCACCCTGTTCATACTTACTTTGACTAGAATCGGGCTAGTGGATAGTCTGAAAATACGCGCGTGACCGCAGTCGCTCCAGAGCTCAAACGAACGGCGCTTAATGCTGTGCATCGCAGTATGGGCGGTCGCATGGTGGATTTCGGCGGGTGGGACATGCCAGTCCAGTATCCGGCGGGCACAGTCGAAGAGCATCTGCGTACTCGTAAACACGCCGGGCTCTTCGACGTTTCGCACATGGGCGAGATTGAGGTGCGCGGTCGCGATGCTATTGTCTTTGTCAATTACCTAACTTCAAATGATGCATCTAAACTTGTTGATGGCCAGGCTCAATATTCGGCACTCACAACGCCTGGAGGCACTGTCGTAGACGATCTCCTTGTGTATCGCTTCGCGAGCGATCATTTGCTACTTGTCGTGAATGCTGGGACCACCATCAAGGATTGGGAGTGGATCACTTCGCATCAACGAAACGAATCGGTCAAACTTAAAAACGTCAGTTCCGACTATTGCCAATTGGCGCTTCAGGGCCCGGACGCTTTGGGGATCCTGCAGCGCTTGACTGATTTGCCGTTATCAGAGATCAAGTATTATTACTTCACTCATGGTGCGGTTGACGGGGTTGCATCAATTGTCTCGCGCACCGGTTACACCGGAGAAGATGGGTTCGAAGTATACGCCGCAGCGGAAAAAGCGGAGCAGCTTTGGAACAGAATGCTTGATGCGGGAAACTTCGGCTCCGAGAATGGAGTTCTTCCCTGCGGTCTGTCGGCACGCAATACACTGCGGCTCGAGGCGGGGATGGCGCTTTATGGTCATGAGATCGACGAAACCACCACGCTTCTGGAGGCTAATCTCGGCTGGATTTGCAAACTAAACAAAGGCGACTTCATTGGTCGTGAACGGCTCGCCAGGCAAAAGGAAGAGGGTGTACGCAGGCGTCTGGTCGGATTCGAGATGACAGAACGAGGGATTGCGCGGGATGGGCACGACGTTGTGATCAACGGCGAGCGGATCGGTAAAGTAACCTCTGGAAGTCCCGCTCCCTTCTTGAAGAAGAACATTGGCATGGGATACGTTCCCACCGGGCTTGCAAACGAGGGTCAGGCGATTCAAATTGATGTTCGCGGCAAGCTTGTGGGCGCCCGGATCGTGAAGACGCCTTTTTACAAACGAGAACACCAGTAGTCAGTTTTCGGTTTTCAGTTTTCAGTTTTCAGTTAGCTGAATGCGGAAGACCGACCCTGCAAACTAAAAACTGAAAACGGAAACTGCGGAGGCACCATGGCTCAAATTCCAGACGATCTACACTACAGCAAAGACCACGAGTGGGTTCGAGTGGAAGGTAACATCGCCGTTGTTGGCATCACCGATTACGCTCAGGATTCACTGGGCGACGTTGTCTATGTGGAAGTGCCGAAAGCCGGCGATGAGTTTGCCGCCAATGAGTCTTTTGGATCAGTTGAATCGGTGAAGGCGGTTTCGGAAGTGTTTGCACCTGTGTCTGGCGAGGTAGTTGGGGTTAACGAAGCGCTTACCGACGAGCCGGAAAAGGTTAATCAGGATCCCTATGGTGCGGGCTGGATGATTCGCGTTGAAATGTCGAATCCCGGTGAAGTAGACAGTCTCCTGACTGCGGCGGAATATGAAGATTTTACGAAAGGTGAGACGGAGTAATATTGCGTTATATTCCCAACGCGCCTGAAGAGCGGGCCGAAATGCTTCACCAGATCGGCCTAAATTCCGCCGAAGAATTATTCGATTCCATTCCAAAAGATTTACGCTTATCCCGGAATCTAAACACACCCGCGGCTCTTTCCGAGATCGAGCTTCTTGCCGGTTTCGATCAGCTCGCCGCTCGCAATCGTGGTGCTCGCCGAATAAGCTTTCTCGGAGCCGGCGCCTACCAGCATTACATCCCCACCATAGTTGATCACATTATTTCTCGCTCGGAATTTTTTACGGCTTACACGCCCTACCAGCCCGAGATCTCACAGGGCACACTACAAGCAATTTTTGAGTTCCAAACATTGGTTTGCCAGTTGACCGGAATGGAAGTAGCCAATGCTTCCATGTACGACGGTTCAACCGCACTGGCCGAAGCGGTCTTGATGGCAGAGCGTGTTACGAAGCGGTCGAAAGTAGTCGCTTGCGGCGCCATACATCCTGAGTATCTCGAAGTCATAACCACCTACGTTCAACATGCAGGTATCGAACTTCGACAGACGCGGCTCGATTCTAAAACCGGCAAAACGTCAAATGCGATAGATCTGCTTGACGACAAAACCGCGGCGCTCGTAGTGCAGTCACCTAATTTCTTTGGTTGTATCGAAGATGTCGCTGCGCTTGCCGAACGAGCACATTCAGTAGGTGCCTTGTTGATCCTGGCTATCACGGAATCACTTTCTCTTGGTTTGCTCAAATCGCCGGGAGCATGTGGTGCAGACATCGTAGTCGCCGAGGGGCAATCGTTTGGAGTGCCACTCTCGTTTGGGGGGCCCTATGTCGGCCTATTCGCGACTCGCGAGAAATATGCTCGGCAAATTCCCGGTCGTTTAGTTGGCGAGGCGTATGACAAAGAAGGACGACGCGGTTTTGTTCTGACTCTTGCCACTCGAGAGCAACACATCCGCCGCGAGAAGGCCACTTCAAACATTTGCACCAATGAGGGACTGATAGCTCTCGCAGCCACCGTCTATTTAGAAACTATGGGACGGCGGGGAATACAGGAGGTGGCGCAGCAGTGTGCACAAAAGGCGGCATATGCGGCAAAGCGAATCTCGGGCATTGAGGGTTTTTCAATTCCCTTCACCGGGCCACGCTTTAATGAGTTTGTTGTCCGCGCACCAACGCCCGCCAGGCAGTTGCTTTCGCACCTGGCGTCGGAAAGGAACATCACGGGAGGCCTGGCGTTGTCGCGGTATTTCCCGGAGCGGCCCAATGAATTTCTCGTTTGCGTAACGGAAATGAATTCGCGCGCCGAGATTGACGCGCTTGTCGATGGACTAGCATCCCTTGCCATTACCGTTTAGCAGTGGCCGTTTGGAAGTGGGACTTGTCCCACGCGCGCGGCACAAGTGCCGCTTCTAAACGGCGAGAAGTTTAGTTGATTGCGGCAGTTGATTCATGAACTCTGACATCACGAAAGTTACTACTCACATTAACCCCAACGAGGCCTTGATTTTCGAGCGCTCGCAGCCTGGCCGCATAGGTTATCGTTTGCCTCCACTGGACGTTGAGGAACAACCGATTGGCGAAATCGTACCGAAGGAATTTCTTAGAGACGATGACCTGGAGGGTGTGCCTGAAGTAAGCGAAGTGGATGTGATTCGTCACTTTGTTCGCATGTCTACCTGGAACTACTCAATCGATCAGGGGATGTATCCGCTCGGCTCGTGCACCATGAAATACAATTCGCGTCTGAACGAAAAGGTGGCACGCATCGCCGGGTTCGCCGGCCTTCACCCGCTAATCGAGGCCGAGGATGCGCAAGGTGCGCTCGAAGTTATTTATGAACTGCAAGAAAATCTTGCGGAAATCACTGGTCTGCCCGGCATTTCACTGCAACCCGCCGCGGGCGCTCACGGAGAAATGACCGGCGTGATGATTATTCGCGCTTACATTGATGCGCGCGACGGAGACAGGGAATCCGCTAAACGGCGCACCATGTTGATTCCCGACTCGGCGCATGGCACTAATCCAGCCTCCGCTCATCTGTCGGGATTTTCCGTTAAGACGATTCGATCCACGACAGAGGGTTTGACTGATCTCGCTCATTTGCGTGAGCTTTGCGCCGCCGGTGATGTTGCCGGGTTAATGCTAACTAACCCGAATACGCTTGGGCTGTTCGAACGTAACATACAAGAGATTTGCCGTATTGTGCATGATGCAGGTGGTTTGGTTTACATGGATGGCGCAAACATGAATGCGCTCGTTGGAGTTGCGCGGCCGGGTGATATGGGCGTCGACGTCATACATCTCAATCTGCACAAAACCTTTTCGACTCCGCACGGCGGCGGTGGTCCTGGTTGTGGCCCATGCTGTTGCACAACGGAACTTGAACCGTTTTTGCCCGTTCCGCGAATTGTAAAAGATGCTGGAGAGTTCAAACTCGATTCTAATCACCCACAATCAATTGGTAGGGTAAAGGCCTTCTTCGGTAACTACGGGATGATGCTTAGGGCTTTGGCATACATTCAAACTCACGGTTACGACGGACTCCGTGAGGCCACTGAAGCGGCGGTTCTGAATGCGCGATACATTGCCCACGGTCTAACAAGCGATTACGAAAAGCCCTTTGACGCTGCACCTATGCACGAGGTCGTTTTCACAGACAAACGGCAGTCGCGCAAGGGCGTGCATACTCTCGACATCGCGAAGCGGCTGATCGATTACGGATTTCATCCCATGACCATCTACTTCCCGCTGATTGTCCAGGGGGCCATGCTGATCGAGCCAACGGAATCCGTGGGCCGCCAGGAACTGGATCAGTTTGTTGAAGCGATGAGGGCGATCGCTCGCGAGGCTATGGAAGATCCGGATCTTGTCCTTACCGCTCCGCATTCAACACGCATCGGAAGGTTGGATGAGGCAGCGGCCGCGCGACGCCCGGTGCTTCGTTGGAAACCGAAGCAAGCCGCCACCGCAACTTAAGGTTAGCTGGCGGAAACCCGCAATATTAAGCCGCAATATTTGATTCTCGCGTCTGACTTGCAAACAGGTTCTTACAATTTCGGCCCTGGCGCTCATCATTCATCATTCATTATTCATTACTTCATTGGTCACAATTGACAACTGTTCCCAATAAGAACTTCCCCAGCGTCGTCTTTGTCAGTACCACCTGCGTTAGCGGGTGGGTGTTCACGCTGAAGGCGTGAAATAAAATAGCCCAGGGCAACGCCCTGGGAGACCGAAACAAAAAAGAAATCTTCGCGCGAAGCGCGCCGGAGGAAACGTGCCGTAAATATAGCTCCGCGTTTCCGATGGTGGCGAAGAAACAATCAAACTTTACTAACCGATCTGGCGTTGGGCCGGGCTCTTGTATCGCGGCCGCTTATATGCGCAACCGTCTGAGTTGATGCTGAAATCTTTGCATTCACTGCCACGTCAGAAATGAACTCCCTGATTTCCTCCTCACCCATCTCAACCGGGTGGCGTTTGTTGTGGAAGAGAATGAAGCGGCGAATCCACTGAACGTAGGCCTGCTCGGTGCGCAGGCTCAGATGCTTGGTTCGCAGAACAGATCGCACTTCCTGCAAGAGTTTTTGCTTTCGGGCAGGAGCTTCTGAAGCAAGCGTTTTGATGAGGCGAGGCTGAGACATGCGGGGTATAATGCGGGGTATAATACGCCGCATACGCCACTTAGGCCACACAGTGTGGCCTAATACGTAGTTCGGTGCTTTACTCTGGAAAAACTTAGATGTCGAAGATTTGGATCCGACTCATCGCAATCCTTGAAATTGTAGGCGGCGTCTGCGGAATTGCCTTTGTCGGTTGGCAATTTGTCACGCTGCCTACCCATCGTCACACGCTCATTTTTGCATCGATCGCGTTGGTAGTTTATGTCTTCAGTTTTATTGCCGGCATTGCTCTCTGGCTTGAGCGTCCTTTCGGACGCGTCGCATCTATCATTGTCCAAGCTATTCAATTGCCAAAGGGATTAGCGTGTCTCTCATCGACAACTTGCCGCACGATGCGGTTGTCGCCCGGCCGCTGAAGCGCGGCGTTAGGTTTCTTCGAGTATGGTGAAAACAATGTCACTCAGAGTTATTCTTAATTTGAAGTTGATGCTGTTCATTGTTGCTGCCGCGCTGTGGCAACCAATGTTAGGCAATGCTCAGCTAACGCCGAATAATTGGAAGCCATACCGCTCAGAAGCGGGTGGCTTTGAGGTTAATTATCCAAATGATTGGAGCGTATCTACCGAAAATAAAGGCAACAGTTTAGTTGTCTTCTTCACGTCACCGATGGTGCGGGATGATGATGTCTTTCAAGCGGCAAAGATAATGACTTGTAGCACTCCGCTTAATGAAACGGCTTGGAACGATTGCACAGAGCGCGACTCACATCTATCTGAGCTTTATAAAGACAGAGTGCGATCTCGAAAAGAGTTCGTTGTCATTGGATTAGAGGTTGAAAGAATAGAAACCGAAGCGAAGGACGGTAGCGTGTTTTTCTATCGATTCTCTTCTAATGGTAGAAGGTTCTTTGTGAGAGGTAGCCTTACACAGTCGTTCAATTTAGATCGTTATGTTCCAGTATTCGATAAAATGCTTGGCAGCTTCTGTTTGTTACCAACGGCGAAACCTAACAAATCCTTGAACCCGACGCCTCGATAGCGTGCTTCTCGAGATCCTTCTTCGCGTCGAATGTTGAACGCCTGCGCTCGGTGCGGCTGAAGCGCGGCGTTATCTCGCTTCGCACGAGTGAAGACAGACGCCCCGGCCACTTGCGAGTTGAGATTGGGATTTCGCCAGTTGCTGCGCGCTACTTGGACGACATCGTCGCTGCCTTCGTGAGCGACACTGGCACCATGACGTGTGCGTATGGTGTGCCCTTCCACATTACCCAAGGCCCGCCACTCTTCGGATCCGTCGGATAGGCATCGAGCATCTTCGGATCCTGGTAAAGCACCATGATATGAGTCGGCGAGACCACCCACTGATTGTCAGCGGTGGGTCCCGTGGCATACGGGTCGGTGTTGCTCGCGCCCTTATCGCCGCGAAGCATGTAGCCGATGCCTGTGCCGTCAATCTTCGGCTCGCTCTTGCTCATCCAGGCTTGCGCCCACTTCTGCCACTCTTTGTCCAGGCACATCGGCTCATCGATGGACGCGTAGCACACCCATCCGTTCGTGCCCGCGCGCAGTTGCTTCGGCTTCGACATGTCGGTCATATCGATGATTGTGGCGTGCCTGGCAATCTCAGTCGGCCCCGCGCTCATAGCGAGCGCGATCTTCTGCGCGTTAGAGTATCTCGGAGCGCCAGGCTTCCTGGCATGTTGGGCGTATACAATCACAGGCGTGAGCAAAACCAAAACCGCGAAAAGTTGTGCTGTTTTCCGAAGCATCGCAACCTCCTTATGGCTGAAACAGAAAATCAAACTCGCACCGGACGCTATCGCTGTCAGGGCCGACTGTCAAGCCCGGTGAGTGGTACAATCAGCGGGCGAGATAACACGTCGTTGCAGGTGAGCCGCCGTAGCTTGTCTCTCAACTTGAAAGATAGAATCCACGTTGTGTGCCGCCGCGCGGCCACCTGAACTCTAGCGTTCGGCGCTTCAACGCGCTTGTTGAGAAGGCGTAAATGCGCGGTTAAGATGTGCACAGCGCTTGTGCTCCTGATATTTCCCCCAGGTGAGCGCAAGGGAAGCCGGTGCTTCATTGATCATCGAGCCACGAACGAAGTTCCCGCCCCCGGCGACGATGGCTGGCTTGTTTGTCGCGCTTATCCTCCCGTTCCTGACCATCCTCTGCTTCCGTCTGTATTTCGGTCCTTTAAACAATGTTGCGAGAATTCCGGCGAATTGGGCTAACCTGCTCCTGCTCATCGGCATCGTCCTCTTGGCAGAGAAACGGTCACTGGGCTCCATCGGCCTCAGGCCGCTGCGCTGGTGGACTCTTCCGCTGGGTGTGCTCGCCGGCTTCGTGATTAGCCTCGTCTTTCCACTCTTGTTCATGCTGATGGTCAAGCTGGGGATCCGCCCGAATGAAGCGGCGTTCGAGAGGGTAGCTTCTCTGCCGTTTACGTTCCGCTTGATCATCGTTGTCACAGCGGCGGTGGTTGAGGAAACGCTCTTCAGGGCGTATCCGATTGAGAGAATGACTTTGATTCTCGGTAACAAGTGGCTCGCAGGTTTTATTACGGTTATCGTCTTTACTGTAGCGCATGCGCCGTTCTGGGGAGCCGCGCAAATGATCCCGGTCTTCGTGGCCAGTGTTTTCATGACGCTGCTTTATTTGTGGAAGCGGGACTTGGCGCTGAACATCATTGCCCACTTTATCCTCGACGGGATAGGATTCCTGCTGGTTCCGATGCTCGCACGGCACGGCGGTTGAGATGGTGGTGAAGGCCGCGCCGAACTAGCAGTTTGACCGGAGCCGGCGCAAATGAGGTTTCATGTTTCGTCCAAGTGCCGTCGCGCCGGCCCGGTGAACCTCAGCGTTAGATTTCTTCTTCTACTGAGAATTGAAGTTTGAGGCTTAGCTGACTGAGCCTTTGAGCTATGTTATTGAACTATCTGAAGGAGGTCGAATCTTGTCATCTAAAACTCTCCGTTTGATCGGAATCCTTTTTCTCGTCGCCGCGGCAGTGTTGGCAGTCCTGAATCTGAAAAAGGTGGCTGATTTAGGCACGCTTTGGGTCTCGATGCCACTTCTAATCATCGGGATAGCCTTAGTCGCGATGGCGAGTAAGCGCAAATAAGAGAGGCTGTTTGGTAGCACACGACGCCATCTAACTGATATATGAAAGGGCGCCCCTCGAGTGGTAACTTTAGGTTGTTCAACGACCTGAAGATTTCCACCCAAAAGGAGAGCCCTATGAAGACTTATTATGTCGGCATGGACGTGCACAAAGCAACTATCGTGATTGCTGTGCTGGACGCTTTTGGCAAAGTTGTTTCTCAGTCAATCATCGAGACCTCAACTCAAGCTGTGCGTGACTTCTGCAAGAGCTTGCGCGGTGAGGTCCATGTCACCTTCGAGGAAGGCAATCATGCAGCCTGGCTCTATGATGTAGTCGAGCCACTGGTGAAGCATCTGGTTGTCTGCAATCCCAAACACAATCATCTGCTCAAGCAAGGTAGTAAGAACGACCGCATAGATGCTCGTAAACTGGCAGACCTGCTCAGACTCAACGCTCTCAAACCGGTCTATCATGGCGAACACGGCACTCGAACACTCAAAGAGTTAGTGCGTTGTTATGAGTGCGTGGTGAAGGATCTCTCCCGAGTGCAGAACCGGCTCAAGGCACTCTACAACAGCCAAGCCATCCCCAATCGTCGCGGCGAGTTGTATCACCTAAGCAAGCGGGAGAGTTGGATCCAGAAATCATGACGCTCCGCGCCGCTTCTCCAGTTGCGGGTTGCGAACGTCATTCCAAGTTAGTGGTTTTCTTAAAAGTAAAGATGCGTAAGTTAGTGATGCATTCGACGGAGGCATCCGAACAAGCGCTTGCAGCGGACCGGGATGAAGCTTTATTACGCTTCCCACTTCTCCAAGTCCGGGCCAGGTTTCCCCGCTTCTTTTCCGGCCGAAGGCACCTTCAACAACGCCAGTCGTTCAACCACACGGCCATTCAACAGGTGTTCTTCAACTATTTCCGCGACGTCACCGGCGCGAACCTGTGCATACCAAATCCCATCGGGGTAGACCATCACCGCCGCGCCAATAGCGCAGAAGCCAACGGAGCCGCATTCGGTAACGAGAACGCTTCCCTTAGGGTTTTTCCCCTTCTTCTCTTTGCCGAAAAGGATTTCTCTGGAAAGAAGCTCCCTCTCAAACGCTGCCTTAACCTCGGCACTCTCAACCGCCGAACACGACTTTCCCGTGCAAACGAAGACGTGATGACGAATGGGCGCCGTGATCACCGGCGCCAGCATTTCAAGCGCTTGCAGTTTGTTATTAAGAGAAATTTCAGCCATCGAAACTGATAAGTGTCTGAAGTAGTTTTGCTTCCGACATGTTAACACATGCGCCGACCGCTTAATCGCTCGCCGTCAGTCGCAAACTTTTGCTAGCTCCGAAAATACATTGTAGAATGGGCCTGAAGGGCGACCGCTAATGCGACCAGTAATGCGACCAGCAGCAGTAGGAAGGGTCAGCACGCGGGCGCCCAATTTACTATACAGGCTTGCTGCAAAACCCGACTTAGCGGGTTCAGGGCTTCAATCTCATCTATGGCTACCGGTTTGGTAATCCACATCTCCTCGGGTGACGACAAGCACACCGAAATATTAACTGACAGGCTTGTCCGCATCGGCAGAAGTGATGATTGCAATCTGCAATTGCGAGCTGCTCACTTGCCCGCCTCCGCAAAAGGCGCCGACGTGGTGCTCGAACTACAACGGAATAGCGGCATCTATCGAGTCGCGAATTTCGATCAAACGGTTGGACTCATTCATAACGGGAAGCCTATTAACCCCGGCGCGGAAATTAAAGACGGTGATGAAGTTCGCATCGGTGACTCCGATCTGGCCCTGGCGTTTTACCCTATTCGCTCGTTGCCCGCCGTCATCGAACCTGCCGACGAAGCACACGTGGCGCCTTTTATAGAACAGGCCGCAATCGAATCAGCAGCGACTGCACGGCGTGACGATGCCAAGGTCTTTCTGCGCGAATTCACACGCGAGTTTGTGAAGGAAATTAACCCCAGCACAAAACTGATTACTCTGGCCATCGCGCTGGCGCTGGTTGGCGGCATCCTCTACATTGGCTTTTCGATGTTCAAAGAAGCCCAAAGAAGCAGGCGGCTAATCGACGACCAGCGTGCGCAACTCACGTCGATGAAAGAGCAGGTGTCGAAGACCAACCAGACGCTTAACGATCTAGGCCGTTCAAACAAGGAGATTCGCGACAGTCTGTCGCTGGTGGTGAAGCTGCGCAGCGATTATGGCAGTGGCGTTTGCCTGATAGCGGGCTCTTTCTATTTTGTTGAGGCAAGCACTGGTCGCCCTCTTCGGTATCCTGAAGCGCAAATGAATGAAAGCGGAGGGACAATACAGAGTGGCGAGCCGACTACTCTGACACCAGACGGCAAAGCCGCGGTGGCCGAGTTTGAATTTGTCGGCAGCGGCTTCTACGTGGGCGATGGCGTTGTCATAACAAACCGCCATATTGCCCAGCCGTGGCTCGCCGACGATCGGGCACAGAGTTTAAGTAGCAGTGTAAGAGGACAACCGCGGCTCAAGAAACTCAATGCTTATTTTCCCGAACATTCGCAACCCATACCGTTAAAATTTAAGGTAGCTGGTAGTCGTGACGATCTCGCCGTCTGTATGCTGGACACCAAGGACTTGCCAACTGATATTCCCCGACTTCCTCTTGAGACCGATCCAAACGCTGTCGCGGTTGGCAAGACTGTAGTGATGATGGGCTACCCCTCGGGGCCTGATCGTTTGCTTGCTCTTCTTGACGATGCGGAATCTCGCGGCATACAGCAGCGCTACGCGTCTCTTGACGCTCTTCTTGGCTATCTGTCTGAGGCGAGACGGATTCAGCCGCTGACGACGCAGGGCAATATCACAGATTTTAACGTCAGGCGAATTGCCTACGATGCCCGTACGGCGGAGGGGGGCTCTGGCGCCCCCGTGTTTGGACCAACTGGCCGAGTTATTGGCGTCAATTTTGCCGTTTTTACAGAGAATCAGGCTTCCAATTTTGCCGTTCCCATACAGTATGCAATCGCACTGCTCGAGCGCGTTGGTTGGAAACCCCCTCCCGAAAAGGACAGTAAGGATGCCGAAAGCGCTGCTGTTCCCCCCAGATAACAGCGCTAATCTCCACAAGCTCGGGTTCATTCGTTTTTATTCTTAATCGGCAACTCGCCATTACCCCTCGAGCATCGTAGGCGCACATTCACTTTCTATCGGATGGACCAATACGTGATGACCCGCTCAACCTGAAGTGATGGTATATTGTTTAGGCTCTCATAAGGTGGGCTGGGCACGAAGTTTGGCGCCAACGTTGCTAAGATTGTACGCACCCGCGCTGATTTGCATAAGGACGGGATTCTAGAAAGAAAGCGGCGCAGTAAGATCGCGCCACCTGAAGGAAATTCAAAGGGTTTGAAAACCATCAAGGGTCACAGGAAGATGCGTCTTTGCCCCGACACAGTCTCGCGACGCCATACCCGTATCTTGGCCTCTCTCCTCTTATTCTTCCTATTCACGCCAACTTCTTTTTTGACGCGAACAACCCTCGCTCAAGGCGAGGCGAAGACGATTACTCGGCCAACCGCGGAGATGTTTCGTCTCGAACGCGTGCCTGTTGACGGTGGCGCCGAACTAATAACTATTTACGCAAGGTTGGACGGCCTCGACTTTCCGGAAGATCGTAACTGGATACCGCTGGTAACGGTGCTTCGTGACACGCTTGGCGACCTCAGTCCTGAAAACGATCGCCTTCGTTATGTTTGGCCACTAACTTATACACGGCCAACGATGCGCCAGCGACTTTCCGGCGCCATACCCTTTCTATATACACGGGTTGGCAATAGGAAACATGCGTCGGATAAGGCACCTCCTCCTGTCCTGGACCTTGCAGCTCCGGAACGCGACGTCTGGGACAAAATATTTTGGACAGCTCTACAAAATCTACTTCTTGATCCCTATGGGGCCCCGGTGAAGATATCGACTCGCTCTTACCAACACAACATAACGGACTACCGTAAGTCGCATATTATTCGCGCGCTGTCAGTGCTTGCTCTTTACGAGGCCGTCGGAGGTCCTCCGGCGTTCTCAAACCGGGAACTCTCCGACATTCAGGCGCGTCTGCGACTCACCGACAAGACCTTCGGCGGAATAGTTGGGAATCTAAACCTTCAGCGTTATAACGAGAAGCAAATAATTGAAGCACGCGATGTGCGGGGCCACAACTGGGAATTGTTACGCCAGCGTGCGGAGGCGGAATCGTTATTCTTCGAGCCGCTCCAAATGCCTGATGGAAGCATGACCCACGCTTTGCTCTGGGTCGCCAAACCAGATCTGGCTGCGAACCAGAGTAGACGATACGACAGCCGCTTCCTGAATATTTCCAGCCCCTGGTCCGACAAGCGTCTCCTCTCATGGCAGGGATACAGCGAGACGCGTTTTCTGGATTCAGAAAATCGTCCGGTGTCACCCGATAGCCCCGGCGCACGCAAGGTAGAGATGATTCCCCTGGCGCTTTATGGTTTGGACAATCCGAAGATTCCTATGTTGCTGGTAGATTTTCGCGACGGTCTTAATCCCAAGAAGCGCGAGATGTCGCGACGCGCCTTGCAGGATGTCACGCGAAATATCTTATCGCTTTCACGCTTTGGCGACTTGCCCTATTTCCTCGGCCGAACAGTTTTTGATTTCGTAACCGGAAGGCGCGGTATAGACGTGAACCAGCCCTCGCGGCTGAGTACCTACTCGCAGCTCAAGCTTCTGCTCTCTCTCAACCAATCTCTAGATCCGGAATTGCGAGAACAAATAGCGACCCGGTTGGAGAAAGTTTCGCTCAATCCGATGGAAAACGATCTCCAGGTAGAGGCTAAGCTAGCTACAGAACAATATGAAGCATTGATGGCATATGCAAAGCGACCCGATGGTTTAGCACAGAAGCTCAATCGAGATCGTCGCGCGGAGATGGTTCCGTTAGAACATGGACGCACCGAACAGACACTTTTTCGATTAGCAAACATCCTGAGTTTTGGGAAGTATACTCATCGTGAGAAGGCTACGCCGGAAACCGAGCAAAGGCTGAATCTCGCGCGAAGGCTTTCCTACCACACGCGCTTTCTGCGAGAAGTGGCTAAGTCGAGTCCGCAGATCGACGTCGTGTGGAGTTTGGATGAAGTAAAACGCTCGCTACAGTTTATCGTAGACCATGCGCCGGAAGCAGACGCAAAAACTGCAAGCGCCGCGGCCAAAATCTTCGCGAGCACGCAGGATGAAGAAACCCGGCGATTCTGCCTGGAAAGTCTCTCGCGGATGACTAATCCAAAGGCGAAGAGTGAATTGTTTCGGATTTCGCAGCTTAAAGATCTCGATCAGAGCGGAAAAGATTTAGTCACCGCCTATCTCAATGCGCCGCGTCAATCCACTGTACCGATCGCGGCCACAAGTCAGAAATCCACCAACGGCAGAGTCAATCAGTAATCATGTTGCGACTCTGCCTAAGCAAGTTGCCTTCCTTTTCTACTCCTGCCTTCAACACCTCCCATCAATGCCGGTCGGGAGCTGTTGTCCTTCTCTCCGTGGTTTTTCTTTTGTCCTTGCCGGCACTGGGGTTTAGCCAAACAAAGCGTGTAGTTGTTGTCCAATGCGATGGCTTGCCTTTCGACGTCGTCGATCGGTTCGTCCGTGAGCGCGATCCGCGCACAGGCAAAAGCCAGCTTCCCTGGATCGACCACATCTTTTATCAACGCGGCACGCGCCTGGCTAATTTTTATGTTCGCGGCATCAGTCTGTCGGCGCCTTCCTGGTCTCTCATAGATACCGGGCAGCACCTGCAAATAAAGGGCAACGTGGAATTTGATCGCTACACGCTACAAACTTACGACTATCTGAATTTCATCCCCTTCTACGTCAAGGCCACTATCGGTAAACGCGTCGACATGCAGGGAGTCGAAGTACTCGATTCACTCGGAATCCCCCTGTTGGCCGACGCTTTTCCTCATAATGAACGCCGCGCGACATTTTCTCTGTTCCAACGCAGTCCACGGTATGTAACCTTTCAAAAGGCACTCGAGAATAAATTCAAGAAAGCCCCCAGGGAATTATTTGATGAGTGGACCCTCGGATTTGAGCTTATGAGCTCTGTCCCTCAACAGTTGCTACACGAGCTCATGGACAGTTTGGCCGATCCGCGGATTCGCTATCTGGAGATCGTGACTACGGAGTTTGATCATGTTGCTCATCACAACAACGATCGCGAATCTCACCTGTTCGCCTTAAAAGAGCTTGACGCAATGATGGGTGAGATCTGGATCGCAATTCAGAAAAGCTCCCTTGCTTCCGAGACTGCTCTGATCGTGGTATCCGACCACGGCACAAATTCGGACGAGCGCGTTTACAGCCAGGGGTACAATCTCGTTAAGCTACTCGGCAGCGCTGCGGGCGGCGGCCATCACGTGATCACAAAACGCCGCTTGCTCGCCGATTATTCCATTAAAGGCGTTAACCCGTTTGTCCAGGTAATCACCACCACGACGCGGGATTCTTATTACCTGAAGGGACAGAGCAGCGACTACCCGACCGCGATGCTTGACTTTGATGGAAACGAGCGAGCATCACCTCATTTTCGAAACTCGGATCTCAACTTGCTCCATATCATTTTGCAACAACTTCAGCGTACTGACGTCTCCGGCCCGCTGCGGAAGGCGTTAACCGATGAGTTCTTCAAAACGCTGGATGGAAACCGGATAGCCTGGCAAAGAAATCTCGATCAACTTAACGAAGAACTTGGTGCGCTGCGCCGCAGCATTCAACGGCAGCAGGAGCTGTGTGTGGCGCAACCTAAAAAGTTTACGAAGGAGGAATCGGAGACGGGTCGCGACGACCAGGCAAAGCGTGTTTGCGCGTGGCTCGATATATGGCTGGGCCAGGAAGACAGTTATGGCAAATACGCACGAACGCTCGCAAATTTGTTGGCGCTTCACAAAGAAAACTTCAACGTCGCCAAACTTAGAATTGATGACGTAATTGCAAAGCAGGCGATGGGCGAACGCAACAGCGTCCATCAACTACAAAATTACGTAGTTGGCATTGCCCCGGGTGGCCTTGTTCTAAATTCTGACGGCTCGCTCGATATGGACAAAAGCTTTGTTCATCTCGATTACCTCTCGCTGTTGCATAACATTACCGTGCGAAACAACGTTCAGGCGGGAGTCACGAATCGTCCCGTCGATCTAATCGCCATTCGATTGGCCTCAGAGTTGGTGAAGCCGTTGATAAATGAGAATGGAATCGCCGCCGATGTCATTTGGGTCGACGGCGGGCCTGAGAAGCAAGCGCTCCTTCTCGCCCGTGAAGACGAGCGCGGGCAGCTGAGCTTTCGTTACATGCCCATCAAGAATCTAAGCCAGGACCAGGATGGTCGTCTTCACTTTGAATCCGCGCCGTGGAGCGCGGGTCTTCCGCTCCAGATGCTCGAAGACGAACAACTGAGTGTGCCGCGGGAAAGCCGTGAAACGTGGCTCAGTGAATGGCACACCGACCTGGAATGGCTTCGTGCTCTGCACAAGACGCGCTACTCAAACGGGCTCATCGGGCTGCATGAAGAATTGGCCCGACACCCTATCGCGGGGCTTTCTCTTGACGAGACAGGAATCTCCGCTGATGAACGCCTGATGCGCCGGTTTCTTTCCAGGCAACGCGAAAACACCGAAACTGACATGCTGGTGGTAGCCAGCGATCATTGGAATTTCGACGTGCGCGGCTTCAATCCCGGAGGCAATCATGGTTCCTTCTTCCGCATTTCCACCCACTCCACATTCATGTTGGCTGGTGGTGATAAGACGGGAATTCCGCGCGCTGCGGTTGTCGAAGAACCCTATGACAGTCTAAGCTTCGTCCCCACCGTGCTAGCGTTAACAGGCAATTTACGCGATGATAACAATCCGATTCCAGTGTTGTGGGACAAGGGTTTCCGGCACTTTCCCGGTCGCCCGGTAAAAGAAGTGTCGGCCAAACCTGAAAACCGAAAAATCTCGGTTACGGGAGCAAGTGCATCTCCTTGACGACTTCGGAAAACGATTTGGTTGCAGGATGGCCGGAAGATATTAGCGAGTTGGACGAACTCGTCGATCAGAGCGAGCCTGCCGGTCCCGACAATTCACGCCGCTCTTTTATCTGGCTACAAACTATCACCTTTCTGCTCGGTCTCGGCCTCCTAATTTACGTAATAAACCGCGTCGGGCTCGAACCAATCTTCGACGCTCTCATTCGCATCGGTTTCTTTGGTTTTTTCATTCTGCTTGCTATTAGCGGATCACGTCACGTGTTACGCACCATCGCCATGCGCGCCGCCGTTCCCGCGGAACATCGTCGCTTCAATTTCTTTCAGGCCTTCGCAGCGCGTCTCGGGGGTGAAGCAATAAGTTTCCTTACCTTCACCGGGCCACTGCTGGGCGAGGCAACGAAGGTAGCTTTACTGCGCCGTCAGGTTCCCCTGACCTACGGCGTGCCGGCGCTTGTGGTTGATAATCTTCTTTACAATCTTTCTGTTGTGTTCTTCATTCTGAGCGGCGCGTGCGTGATGTTGTTTACCTACAACTTGCCGCCGCTCGTCTATTACTCGCTAACTGCGATAGCCGGGATTGCCGCGCTCGGTATAGCCGCGGCAGCGCTCGCGGCAAAGCGCCGTATCATGCTGCTGACCTGGCTCATGGATCAGATGGCAAGGCTACGCCTGAGTCCAAAGGTGATCCTGAAGCGGCGCCACCACATTTATCACATTGAGTCGAAGGTTTATGACTTCTACAAACATCACCCCGGCGTTTTCTTCGGCATGATTGCATGCGACTTGCTCGCACACGCGGCGAGTGTGCTGGAAGTTTACGTAACCTTGCGCATGCTTGGCTTTGTGTCACAGGTCGGCCAGTCGTACATCATCGAGTCGCTCACCAAAGTAATTAATTTTGTGTTTGCGTTTGTCCCCGGCACTATTGGCGTCTATGAAGGCGGCACTGAAGTGGTACTGCGGACGCTTGGATTCGCGGCTGCGACCGGCGTCACGTTAGCGCTGGTCCGCAAGGCCGGTACAATATTCTGGACATCTATCGGACTATTTATCTTAACCTGGCGCACCCTGCCAAACGCCTGGGGTCGCGTTTTGGATCGTAGTCCACACTTGCGAAGACTTATGGATAGCCTCGTACTTTCAAACATCGCTCATAGACCCGCCCGCACGGCAGTGAGCATCATCGGAACCGCGGTTGGGGTTTTGCTCATCGTGTTTACTGTTGGTTTGGCCCACGGCGTTTTGCGCGAACAGGGACGCCGCGAGTCCAACATCGGCGCTGAGATCATGATTCGCTCATCGGGCTCACTCGGTTTTGGCGGCTCGTCGCCCTTCACGATACCCGTCACGCGCGCAGCTGAAATCGCCGAGATCGAGGGCGTTCGCGCTACGACGCCAATCGAGCAGGCACTCGATCGTAGCGATGCAGGCTTCGGCTCGCGGCTAATCGATGGGATTGAGTTTGACGGATACGCAAAGCTAACCGGGATTGCAATCAGGGAGGGCTCGAAACTGGGCAGTGGCGATCAAGCCATCATCGATCCCGTGTGGCAACAGCAACGGCAAGCTACTGTCGGTTCGACTGTTCAACTCTTTGAGCGTCCCTTCACAATCGTCGGCGTCTATGAACCGCCCGGCGGCGGCCGCATCAAGATTCCGCTTGCAACGATGCAGGACCAGGAAGGCGCCGATGGCCGCGCCTCGGCCATCTTCGTTGCCTGCAATGATCCATCCAAACAAGACGATGTTGCCGCGCGTATCAAGGAACGTTTCCCAGATGATCAGATTATCTTCACTCGCGACCTTCCGGAAATTTATGCGTCCGGAGTGCCTGCTCTCAACGTGTTTATTAAAGTGGTGGTGGGTGTGGCGTCCGCGATTAGTATGCTGGTCATTCTTCTGGCAATGTACACCACCGTCACCGAACGTACACGCCAGATTGGGATTCTAAAAGCCTTGGGAATGTCGAAGACGGGCATCGCCTGGGTAATCGAACAAGAAGCGATTTTGGTTAGCTTGATGGGAGTTACAGTGGGAATAGCCCTCACGCTGGCAGCGCGCTTCGCCGTAATGCGGATGACGGCGCTGACTGTAGAAATCGAGCCGCGCTGGATCACGATCGCATTTCTGGTGGGAATTTTGGGCGGCACCATCGGCGCTCTCTACCCTGCCCTGCGCGCCGCTCGCCAGGACGCTGTTGAAGCCTTGAGCTATGAGTAGGACATAGCCTATTTCTCAAGACGATTACAGAACCGGGAGCGAACCGGGGTCCCAAAGCGGGCAGCCCGCTTGGGGTGGCAGCGACCGGGTCCTGAACTCAAGTTTATGCTTCCACCCGGTCGCTACCGCTCCCAGTTCTGATTAGTTGAATCCGACGCACAGCACGGCGTTTAGGTTCTAAGAAACGGGCGAGGTGCAGGAACCATCAAATGTAACGGCCGCAGGTAAACGATCAATGGTGACCGTTCTATCTAGATCGCTGAGGTTGCGATGTCCGGCTTGCGGCCAATCGTCAATCATCGAGAGACCGTTCCGTATAAAACACCACTGCCCCAATTGTCGTTCGCTCTTCAAGCGTGAGGAAGGGTTTTTTGTTGGAGCTATCCTGGCCAATGTGATGACAACCGAATTTGTTATTTTGACCATTTGCTTCATTTGGCTGATGGTGATCGGTTCCAGTTATGAGGCTATCCTGGTGGCCCTCTTCGTCGTAGCACTCCTCTTCCCGGTAGCTTTCTATCACCATAGCTGGAGCCTCTGGCTTGGCTTCGACTATTTGATTGAGGGGTTGCCCAGGTATGGAAAAAAGAGTTCAAGTGACAAACGATAGGAGTGTAGAGGCAACCTCCTGGATCTAAAGCCATAATTGAAACAAGTCGACAGAGCGGACCTCGTGAAGGAAGCGCCCAGGCCCAATCCCATCTTCTAAATTCTGGGAGGTCAGTACACCCGCCTCCGGAGTACCACTAACTAAAGTCGAGGTGAGCAAGAAGCGGAAAGTGATCTGACGCCTTTGGTGCGTTATCGTGTTTGTCCATTACTTCGCAGTAAAGCAGTCGCTCGGCGAAGCTTTGCGGCATGAATACGTAATCAAGCCGAAGGTGAGGATCCCAGACAGGAAAAGTGTAACCCTTCTCCGACGGATGGAGGAGGCGGTATCCGTCAACGTAGCCAGAGTCGCGCATGAGTTGAATGGTTTCGCGCTGAATGTCGCGGCCGCTCAGCCAAACAAGTCCCCGAATCCACCTGGGCATACGACGAACATCAAGGATTTCGCCAGGTGCGAGCGTATTGAAATCTCCAACCAAAACATGAAAGCCTTCCTCATGTCTTTCAATACTCCTCAGCAGCGACCGAATCTCCCGCACTCTTCGTCGCTCGCTCCATTTCGAAAACGTCGAGCTGAGGTGAAGACCGAAAACTCGTGCTTCGCTGCCTGCTAAGACAATTTCCAGAAAGGAGTGTTTCGCACCAGCCGGATAGTGCCATTCGTGATGTGCGATTCCCAGGCGACTGATGTAACCAATGGAATGCTCGCGTCGGGCTGCCCAAAAAGGTAACTCGGTGTCCACGGCCAGGCGCATAATTACATCCGGGTCTATCGCTTCCTGAAAAACAACCAGGTCCGGCGCCACACTACGAATTACCTCGGCCAGTTCCCTTTCGCGTTTTCGTCCCCCGAAGCGAACGTTATAGCTAAGCAGCTTAACAATCACGGAGCTTTTTGCGCCTCTATCACGATGCGGTAAGGCTCATCTAGCAACACGTCGCGCGAGTAAAGTATGAAGTTTGACGTTGCTTGAAAATTTACTGGTCTCTGCGCCACTTTCTGCAGCTCCTCGCGCAGGGGATTGAGGGCGGGGGCAATCAAAGGATCTTCGTCGCAGAGAGGCTTCGTGTGGAGAGCCGGAATATAGAATGCGTCCTCATTCCAGAATTCCATCACTTTATCTCCAATGAGCGTGACGTCGAGGTCACTAGTTCCGCGGCCGCCGGCGTCGAATGGGTTGCCGTCTTCCCAACGTTTATTAGTGACCACGCTGCCCCTGAGCGCGACACCGGTGCCCTCGGGCAAACCCGCCTTTAACTTTGCAAGAAACTCTCGATACTTGAGGGCGTCTCCGTCAAAGGCCAGCCGCACGATTCGCTCCTCAATTTGCTTATCGCTCATTTCTTTTACGTCTCTGCTCTTAGCCACGTCTTATCCCACCCGTCGATCAAACTGAATTACTGATTGTTGCCATAAATCTAATTTCCGACTTATTTTATACTGCCTTCGTAACTTCCTAGTCGAGCGCGGTCGGATCGGTTGTAAACGCAAACTGTAAGAGCACCCCACCGGGCTGCCCCGGGACCCCGCGTTTGCGCGCGAGCTAACAGCTTGCATTACACAGCAGTTGTCATGATCGTAAACATTCGCTTAGCGACACTGGAAGACACTCCTGCACTCCAGGAATTGATACGCGAATCGGTTAGCGTTTTAGGCACTCAGTATTATACTTCGAAGCAAATTGCGAGCGCTCTATCACACGTTTTTGGAGTTGATACCCAACTCATCGTCGATGGAACATACTTTGTCGCCGAGGTTGAGAAACAAATTGCAGGCAGCGGCGGCTGGAGCAAACGAAAAACACTATTTGGAGGCGATCAGTCAAAGTTAGATAAGATTGACCCACTGCTTGATCCGACGACGGAAGCTGCACGCATTCGGGCTTTCTATGTTCATCCGCAATGGTCGCGGAAAGGTATTGGCAGCCGTGTCTTGAAGTCTTGCGAAGATGCTGCACGAGAGGCCGGCTTCAATCGCATCGAACTGGTGGCGACACTCCCTGGAGCGCCATTCTACTTGGCCCGAGGTTATCAGAAGGCCGGCCCTATGCAGATAGACACGCCCGACGGCGAATCGTTGCCGGCATTTCGAATGGAGAAGTTTTTGAAGTGAACCGTACCATTAACTTGCCTGATTGGGGGACGCCCGGGTGCGGGCGACTTTTAATTTGATTATCCCGTTAGCACCTGGCTTCAGCCATGTGACCCGATCGTTTGCGCTAATCCTGAAACCGTTTAAACGGTTTTCCACGTTTGCTGGTAACAGTCACCTGGCTAAAGCCAGAAGGGGCTAATGAGACTAATTTCAGTTTTACCGTTCGAGTGCGCGCTTTAGATTGTACTTTGGAGGACTTATGCTGTGGCCACTGTAGAACCTTGCACAACCGGATGGAAAGAGTTTCTCGAAGACTTTCGCGAGACACTGGTGACGGCTACCCAGCGTCTACTACAGATTTCTGAAACGCAAAGTTTGATTCCCAAGGCTTACGGTAAGTGGTCGCCAAAAGAGATCACCGGTCACCTTATTGATTCAGCGGCAAACAATCATCAGCGTTTTGTGCGCGCGCAGTTTAGTGATGACTTAATCTTTGCGGGTTATGACCAGAACGAATGGATTCGAGTGCAGCATTACAAAGAGGAACCGTGGCAGGCACTCGTCCAGCTTTGGCAACTTTATAATCAGCATATTCTGCATGTAATGACATTCGCGCCGGAAGAGACGCGCACAAAGTTGCGTGCACGCCACAATCTTCACCAAATCGCCTCGGATACAATTAGTGAAGATGAGCCGGTGACTCTGGATTATTTTATGCGCGACTACGTCGACCATTTAAAGAAGCATTTGAAACAAATACTGGCTTAAGGCCACAAAACACACCAAACGTCCCTTAAGGAGAACTGGCAGCAATGGACTACACGTTCGAACAGCTAAAGCACAAAACCGTCGTCGAGCTACGCGAAATTGCCAAAGGCATCGAGCACGAAGCCTTGCAAGGCTACACGCAATTGAACAAAGAGCATTTGCTCATTGCCCTTTCCAAAGCCCTTGGCATCAAGCATGAACATCATGATGTGGTCGGGGTTGATAAAGCTTCGATCAAGGCACGCATTCGTGAAATGAAGAAGAAACGCGACGAAGCTTTGTCAGCTCATGACTCAAAGCAGCTTAAGGTGGTGCGACGAACAATTCACCGCCTGAAAAGACAGATACACAAGGCAACTGTTTGAGCCTTTCTCCTACCAACGTGCAACAAAGAACGCCGAAGGCGTTCAATAAAATAGCCCGGGGTAAGCGCGCCAGCGCGCCACCCCGGGATCAAATAACCGCACAAGAGTCAGAGCCCGCGAAGGCGGGCGATAGAAATCTGAAACGACAAGCATCTACCGGCAAGCTGATACGATAGATTCTTCCGGATCGGTTCAAGTTCGATCAATCGCACATTGAGTTCCCTCTCTATTCAACAAAGGTTGTTGAAAGTGAGAATTCCGATGATGCCGAAAGGCGTTGAGCACTGCATGCTCAACGCCTTTCGGCATCACGTAGACAAGGGACCCGGCCAATTTCCTTCTACTTCCTTCTACAATGCCACGCGCCATTGCGTAAATCCCTGTTGACTTTAGCCGCGAACTGGCATAAAAACTGCTCGGCATTTTCCGCCTTCCATTTAAAACTCTACGAAATGAGGTAGCTCATGAAAAAAGCTATCAGCATAAGTGTCAACGGTGTCAGTCACCAGCACGAAGTGGAACCGCGTCTGCTGCTGGTTCATTATCTTCGCGACGTGCTTGGACTGACTGGAACCCACATTGGCTGCGAGACGTCCTTGTGTGGCGCTTGCACTATTTTGGTCGACGGCCAGGCCGTTAAGTCGTGCACCATGTTTGCCGTGCAGGCGGACGGCTCGAAGCTCACGACCATTGAAGGCCTCGTGAAGAATGGCGAACTGCATCCGGTGCAGGAAGGATTCTGGGAAAAGCATGGGCTGCAATGCGGTTACTGTACGCCGGGGATGATCATAACGAGTGCGCAGCTAATCGAGCGCAATCCTCAACCATCGCGAGAAGAGATTCGTCACGGGCTTGAAGGAAATCTCTGCCGCTGCACTGGTTATCAACATATTGTCGAGGCCGTTGAATACGCTGCGAAGAAGTCTCGAGTCTGAAGTCTGGAGTCTGAAGTCCATGCCCACCTTTAAAAGGATTGAGGATATTCAGGCTTGGCAGAAGGCGCGCCAGGTTACGCGAATCATTTATGAGCTAACTGGGAATGGAATGTTCGTAAAGGATTTCGGCTTGCGAAACCAGATTCAACGAGCCAGCGTCTCTATCATGGCCAATATTGCCGAGGGATTTGGTAGACGATCTGACAAAGAGTTTGCGAACTTCTTGAACATGGCGCACGGCTCAGTTTCAGAGACGCAATCACACTTATACGTTGCTTTAGACCTGAGTTACGTAGATCAAACCTCTTTCACTAAGCTTTACGACCTACTCGATGAAGTCTCGCGCATGACACTGGCGCTGGCTCAGCACCTACGAGGTTCCCAACTATGAACGAAGATCACAGACTCCAGACTCCAGACTCCAGACCTGGGACTCCGAACAAATACGTTGGGCAGCGCGTAAAGCGAACAGAAGATCCGCGACTGATAAAGGGCCTGGCACACTACGTTGATGACATTCGGTTGCCTGACACCCTTCACGTCGCGTTTGTCCGTTCCATTTATGCACACGCTCGAATCAACGGCATCGATACCGGTGAAGCGATGAAGGCACCGGGTGTGGTTGCTGTATACACCGGCAAGGATGTGGCCAAGATTGGACCAGTGCCGTGTGCCAGCGCGCTGCCGGAGCTGAAGGTTCCAGACCATCGGGTGCTGGCGCAGGATAAAGTTTATTTCGTGGGCCATGCCATCGCTGCGGTCGTTGCTACCGATGCCTACACTGCGCGCGACGCCGTAGATCTTGTGATGGTCGATTATGAAGCCCTGCCTGCTGTCGTTGACGTTGAAGAGGCAGCAAAAGGTGGAACTGTTATTCATGAGAGCTTTGGCAATAACATCGCCTACAAACTAACTGCCGGTGAGGGTGACATAGATGCTGCGTTGGGCAGTGCAGACCACGTAATCAAGCAACGTATCGTCCATCAGCGACTCGCCCCGATTGCCATGGAGGGTCGCGGCGTGTTGGCTCGATACTTTCCAGGTGAAGAAGAGCTGACTGTCTGGTCTTCTACTCAAATTCCGCACCTGCTCAGAACTCAGCTCGCGATAATGATTGGTATGCCGGAAAACAAGTTGCGCGTCATAACACCCGAGGTTGGTGGTGCTTTTGGTTCGAAGCTCAACGTGTATGCCGAAGAGGCCCTCCTTGGCTGGATCTCAATCCAGTTAGGGAAACCAGTGAAGTGGATTGAAGGCCGCCGCGAAAATATTCAAGCAACGATTCACGGCCGTGGCCAGGTCGGATATGTTGAGATTGGTTGCAAAAAGGATGGAACACTTACCGGGCTTCGCTACAACGTATTCGCGGATCTCGGTGCGTACCACCAACTGCTGACTCCTGCTATACCAACCCTGACCGGGTTAATGCTTTCCGGTGCGTACAAAATTCCGGCAATTCAAATCAACGTTACCGGCTGCTTCACAAACAAGATGGCCACCGATGCTTATCGTGGCGCCGGCCGGCCGGAAGCAACTTACGTAGTCGAACGCGCAATGGATCTTGTGGCGGCTCAACTCGGAATTGATCCGGCCGAAGTTAGGCGTAAGAACTTTCCTACACCGGCTGAGTTCCCGTTTCACACGGCAACCGGTCTTGACTATGACAGCGGCGACTATGAAGCGGCTCTGGACAAAGCCCAGAAGATAATTGGCTATGCAAAGTTACGAGAAGAGCAGAAAAAAGCTCGCGAAGAAGGAAAGCTGCTGGGTATCGGTATCTCAACCTACGTAGAAATTTGTGCTCTCGGTCCATCTCAGGCTATGCCCGCCGGAGGTTGGGAGAGTGCGACTGTGCGAATTGAGCCGACGGGCAAAGTCACTATACTCACGGGCGCTTCGCCGCATGGTCAGGGCCAGGAAACTTCGTTTGCCCAAATTGCTGCGGACGAACTCGGAGTCGACCTCAATGATGTCACTGTAATTCATGGCGACACCGCAATTGTCCAATACGGCATCGGCACGTTTGGCAGCCGCGCCACGGCAGTTGGCGGGACCGCAGTGCTAATCGCGATTCAGAAACTGAAAGAGAAGGCAAACAAAATCGCCGCGCACATGCTTAAGGTTGAGTCCTCGAGCATCGCTTTCGAAGGCGGGCGATATTCACGACAAGCAGCGGCTGCCGCTGCGACCGGAGTCTCAGACCCTGTGGTGCCTGTCGGGGAGGCACCGGCTGGAGCCCTTCCTGAACCTCACACTGAGGGAAAGTCGACTTTGACTATTCAGGACGTCGCACTCGCTGCCCACCTTGCCAGAGAACTCCCACCGGATACTGAGCCTGGCCTTTCGGCTACATACTTTTTTGAGCCGAAGAATTTTACTTTTCCTTTTGGCACCCACATTGTCGTTGTGGAAATCGAACGTGAGACAGGTGACATAAAGTTTCTTCGCTATGTGGCGGTCGATGATTGCGGAAAAGTGATTAATCCAATGCTCGTTGATGGACAGCTACACGGCGGAATCGTTCAATCGATTGGCCAGGCACTGTACGAAGAGGTGGTTTACGACGATCAGGGCCAGTTGGTCACCGGAAGTTTGATGGACTACGCCATCCCGCGAGCGACGCACATTCCGTGGCTTGAGTTGGACCGCACGGAGACACCTTCTCCGGTGAATCCTCTCGGAGTCAAAGGCGTCGGTGAGGCGGGCACGATTGGAGCGACCCCGGCGATCGTCGGGGCAATTGTTGACGCCTTGTCGCCCTTTGGTGTTCGTCACCTGGATATGCCCGTCAAGCCCGAAGCGATTTGGAGAATAATTAGTGCATAGCTGTAGGGGCAGGGCTTGTCCCTGCCCGCCCTGCTTTTTCAGGCCATGACGAAAACCGAGGCAACTGAACTTTACACGAGGCGAAACACTCTGCGTCTCAGCGGATTTGATTACGCTGCCAAGCGCATCTACTTCGTTACTCTTGTAACCGCGCAAAGGCGAAAAGTCTTTCTCGATGCCAACATTGCAAAAGCCACGCTTGACTGCTTATCACAACTAAGGAAGAACATGCTTTTCAGAGTTTATTCCTCCTGTCTCATGCCAGATCACTTTCACGCCCTATTCGGAATGGGTGACTCAGGCAAGACGCTTGCAGCGATCTGTGGTGCTTTCAAAAGTTTGTCTACGCGGGTGTATTGGAGGTGGTACGAAGGCAAACTGTGGCAGCGACAGTTCTTCGATCACATCATTCGGAACGAAACTGATCTTATCGAGACTTTAGAGTACATCGAGTTAAATCCCGCACGCGATGGACTCCTGGACTGGCCTTACCTCGGACATATGGATGTTTTGAAGTGATTCTGCGGGCAGGGACAAGCCCTGCCCCTACAATCCTTTTGGAGGTTCCACGGTATGATCCCGACGCAATTCAACTACGAAGCCCCAAGGACCATTGACGAAGCTGTGGCGCTACTCGCCAGGAATCCAGACGATGCGAAAATACTTGCCGGTGGACACAGCCTGATACCGGCGATGAAGTTGCGACTGGCGCAGCCCGCAATACTCGTGGATATTGGTCGTATCAAAGACCTTTCATATATTCGCGAGGACGGCGACCAAATTCTCATTGGAGCTATGACTACACACTATCAACTGGAGTCTTCGACGCTGCTCAAAAAGATTTGTCCACTTCTGCCGGAATGCGCCGCGCATATTGGCGATGTGCAAGTGAGGAATAAGGGAACCATCGGAGGCAGTGTTGCGCATGCGGATCCTGCCGGCGATTGGCCTGCGGCAATCATCGCTCTCGGCGCTGAAATGGTTGCAGTCGGCAAAAGTGGCGAGCGAGTAATCAAGGCCGACGACTTCTTCGTTGATCTTCTTACTACTGCGCTCGAGGGCGGCGAGATTCTTCGCGAGATTCGCGTCACCAAGCCGGCCGGACGTTTCGGTCACGCATATCAAAAGGTACGACATCCGGCTTCTGGTTTCGCCGTTGTCGGAATAGCCGTTGCTTTGCAAATGGGATCGGATGGCACGTGTAAATCTGCCGGCATTGGCATCACGGGCGTGGCGTCGAAAGCCTATCGTCCCGCGGCTGTCGAGAAGGCGCTTCAGGGCAAGCGGCTCACCGACCAAACCATTGCCGAGGCAGCGTCGCACGCCACCGATGGAATCGATTCAAACTCGGATCTTTACGCCTCAGAAGATTACCGGCGACATCTTGCCCAGGTTCACACAAAACGTGCGATTACAGTGGCAGCTGCAAGGGCCAAGTAGCACTGACTTAAGTCTCGTGCTACCTCTTTCATGAAAATTGAAGGCACACATGAGTTGCGTGCGGCGCGTGAAAAAGTCTATCAATCACTAATCGATCCCGAAGTTCTGAAGCGTTGCATTCCTGGTTGCGAGCGCCTTGAGAAAACTGCGAAGAATGCCTATGCCGCGACCATTCGCGCTGGCGTTGGCGCTATCAAAGGTGTCTTCACAGGGAGCGTTACCCTTGAAGATATGCGGCCGCCAGAGCACTACCGGATTGTGGTTGAAGCTAAGGGCGCGCCTGGATTTATTAAGGGTTCAGGTGATCTCGATCTCGAAGAGCAAGGTGAAGGCACCCTGATAAGATACACGGGCGAGCTCCAGACCGGCGGCGTGATTGCCAGTGTGGGCCAGCGCATGATTCAGGGAACGGCTAAGATGCTCGCTTCGCGTTTTTTCAATAACCTGGAAAAAGAAGTAGAAACTGCGCCAGGCAACACCGGGGGCTTTGCCCTCTGATGTGCGGTGGCGGCTCCGCTCCACCGTACTACCATGCTTTTTCTCGAGCTTCGCCCCGTTTTTGGGCAAAGCCCCTATGGATTCAAAGTGCTTCGCGGAAGGTCGCAGCGACATCTCACCGCGGTTCACGCCGCGCTCTCGCGATGAAGTCTTCGATATCCGAAATCTTTCGCGGCAAAGCTTCAGTCATCCACTTCACACCGCCTGGCGTGATGAGCATGTCATCTTCTATGCGCACGCCAGTGCCTTTGTATTTCTCAAACGCTGGCCGCACTGCTGCGATAAACTTTTCGCTTTCAGCGTTCCTCGGCAAGTTATCAAGTGCGTCAGGCCTGATGTAAATCCCCGGTTCGTTTGTGAACACCATACCCGGTTCCAACTTTGTACCGTAGTTGCCAACATCATGTACGTTCATTCCCAGCCAGTGGGACGTGCCGTGCATAAACCAGATGCGATACTGGTTCGAGTTTCGGTCTGTAATTAACCCCAGCTTCAATAAGCCTTCCTTGATTACTTCTGTGGCCGCACGATGTACGTCTGAAACCAGCGCGCCGGGTCGAGCAACCTTCGCACCAGCCTCCTGAGCGTCATAAACAATCTGGTAAATCTCCGCTTCCGCAGGCGAAAACTTTCCGTTTACGGGGAAAGTCCGCGTCACATCCGCTGAGTAGTGATCGTACTCGGCGCCCACATCCATTAGCAGCAAATCGCCCGGCTTCACCTGTCCCTGTGATTCTTCATAATGGAGTGTAGTGGCGTTTGGCCCACAACCCACGATTGACGGATAGCCCCAGTGATCGGCGTTGCGAAGTTTGAATGTGTAGGCGACCTGCGCATCAACCTCGTATTCCCACTTTGCGGCAGCTGCCGCTACCCAGGCGCGTTCGTGCGCTTCAGTTGTAATGTCGATAGCGTGCTGCATCAGCGCGATTTCCAGCGGGGACTTTCGCAACCGCAGCTCGGCAAAGATCGGCCACGCATTTTTGATGCTGTAACTCGAGGCTGACATGGCCAGGTCAGATGCGAAGCGTTGCTCTTGCATGTACTCCCGGCTTTTAGCATCTCCCGGAACCAACAGATAAAGCTCACCTTCATTCTTTCCGGCAGCCTCAAACAACTTCTCAAAACCCGAGGACGCACGGCTCGCGACAAGTGCGGGACTAGACGACATCAAAATCTTTTCAGCTTTAGGCCAATAAGGTTGGCGGTTACGAAGGGCCTGTATGAACGGCTCAAATTCACTCGCCTCCCAGATTTCTTTGATGCCGGAAATCAGACTCGCTTCCTCCGGACTATACATGTGCCCGGTCCATGTCTCCGCCGCAGGGTTACGGCGCGGTAAGAATAGAATTTCAGGCAGCACGTCATTGCCCGGAGTTAGAACAAGGGTAGCGCCCTTTTGCTTTAGATTCGTAAGATAGTAGAGATTATTCTCCTGGCGGTATTCATAATCGACATCGTTTGTATAAACGCGCGGCTCAGTGCTGAAGAGAACGAGAATGCCTTTCGAGCCGGTCGACTGGGCCACTCGCCCACGCCGGCCGGCAAGTTCAGCAAGCCGCGTCTTCTCATCAAACACCGGCGCCGAGGGCGCCATTCGGATCACCGAGCTGCTGCCGCTTTCACTGATGTGTCCTCCAGCGACAAGTGGCAGCGTCGTGTTTAGCAAAAGAATGATAACGCCACACACGATCAAGCTCTTCGCCTTGATTGATTCCATATTCTCTCCTCGCGATTTAATGTTGTATCGGATAATGCAAGACACTTAGGTAGGGAGACATCGAACGGCTCGCCCAAACTCGACGCCCAACGCTCAGCGCAAACCTTTTCTGCGATTGATCCTCTGGCCGGGAAGAAAGACGCGTCTGGTGCCGTCCGGCAAAATCAACACACGCGTCCCGTCAGGACTTGTGATTAATTGCGTGCCGTCGGGAAAATTTCTAATCGCAGCGCCGCCACCAAATCGCCTGCGCCGTAAACCCATGCGCGACGGGTCGGGTGTGTTTAGCTCGGGCAACGCTGGGTCAGCCGAAATGTTTCGCGGAGTATAAGTTGGCTCGGCCATTGTCGGCGGCGTCGGGATTGGAACGTTCGCCGGATTGGAAGGCTTTTCGGCAATCTTCTCATTTTTCTTTGCAGGCTTCTCGTTTTTCTTCGCCGGCTCGCCGGTATGAACACGCTGGCTGGAAACCTCGGCTTTCTTTTCGTCCTTTGACGGGTCTCTAAGTGAGTCCGTAGTTGTGGTCGATGTTGCTGCCGGCTCGGCGACGATCGGGTTTCCACTTCCCTGCTCATTGCCCGAATTACCGTGCGCGGCAGCTTGAGTGGAATTGTTTCTATGCTGATACGCGTAGAACCCGCCGAAAAGAATTCCCACCAGAACAACGGCGGCGGCCACCATGGCCCACGGAGCCGCTCGCCTTTTTCGCGAAGCTGCCGGAGCCCGCACCACGGTGCTTTCACCCGTTTTCACGGCGGTTTGCTTCGCGGCCGGACGCGAGGTGTTTGCCAACGTCGCGGCCGGCGCCCCAAAAAGAACTGTAGCGGCTTCTGTTCTACCTGCCAGGGTCGCAGCTTCGCCCGTTTCCATTAGTGCTGCGCGCATCGCAGCTGCGGTTGCGAAACGCTGCTCACGATTTTGACTCATCCCGCGCGCGAGTATGCTTGCGACTACCGATCCAATACCAGCATTCATCTCATTTGCCGGCGCCAGCGGATCCGGCTGCCCGTTTACAAGCGCGGCAGCGCGTGTCAACGCATCGGGCGGCTTAACGCCCGTCATCAGGTGATACAACGTTGCGCTCAGAGCATAGATGTCGCTGCGCGCGTCGGTGCCGAGGCCTTGAATCTGTTCCAACGGCGCGTAGTTGGGCGTGTAACCGTAAATGCTCGCTGACGTGGAAACCAGCGAGACTCCGCCAGCTTGCCCTTTAGCCAGGCCAAAATCCAACAGGATAATTTGACCTCGCGACGTGAGTTTTAAATTTTGTGGTTTGATGTCGCGATGAATGATTTGGGGATCTTGCGTATGCAGATAATCCAGCGCATCCAGAAGTTGATCGCCCCAGGTTAGCACTTGATCTAGTGGGAACGGAACTTGCTTGCCTTTCATCATCTGCGCAAGGTCGTCGCCGGTGATGAACTGCATTACCAGAAATTGACCCTCGCCCTCTGAAAAATGGTCGCTGACGCGCGGCAGCGCGGGATGATGCATACGCGCCAGCAATCTCGCTTCTCGCTCAAACTGCTTCCGCAGACGCTCATCAGCAAACAGCGTCTCTTTCAAGGCAACGGTTGTATCGAGACGCTCGTCCATCGCTTCATAAACTGCGCCCATACCTCCCTGGCCCAGTAGCCGAATGATCCGATAGCGACCCTGTAAAACTGTATCTGGCGCGAGCATTAAGATTTCTCTTCGAGGTTTAGGTATCCAGTCAATTCCCTATAGATGCGTTTCACGCTAAAGCGACTTTCAAGGACGAGTAAGTTCACTCAAATGAATAGAGACTGTCGTGACTTAAAAAGGCCACGACTATTATACACACGCTTAGCACGACAAGAAATCAGGTGGTCGCTCGAGCTTTGTGCCTTCGCCGCGGTTGACAACATAGGCGAACCCTTGC
>CAAGKR010511536.1_pt1 | contig 49669 bp, 53 predicted proteins | sample 2556971 | NCBI WGS metagenome assembly CAAGKR01 (sample SAMEA5207829, study PRJEB30636) | soil metagenome | biome: forest; feature: boreal; material: soil | place: USA | collected 2011-09 | depth 1 m | reverse complement strand
TGGGCGCGCCGGCCCTTGCGAATCGCTTCGCCTCTGGTGTGGCGGGATCGAGGGCCGGGTCCGCGCGCGAAGCGCCCGGCGATGAGGGAAAACCATCCGGGTTTTCCCTCATACGTCTACTTCTGCCAGGCCGCCAGCAGCTCCTCCAACCGGTGCGCGTTCTTGACCGAGTAGTTGGAGTAGTTGTTGTTCATGATCGCGTGCACCTCCTTGGCTGAGCGCTCCATCTCCTTGATGCGAGGCACCCACTCCTGGAGCTCGTCGTCCTTGTAGTCGTGCCTGAACCGGAGGTTAGGCGGGGCGCCTTTGAGGTCCCACGTCTCGTGGTTGCGTCCGTGAAATCGGACCACCGCGAGCTTGGTGGAGGTGACGTCGAAGACGGGAGGCATGCTGGTCTTGTGGCCCTGAGGCACGTCGACCGCGACGTATGGGATGTCGCGCGTGCGTAAGAAGGCAAGGGTGCCGTCGCGGTGCCGAGCGTCCATCCACTCCGGCTTCCGAAGCTCCACGGCGACCTGGAATCCGAACATGCGTTCCTGGCACTGCTCGATGTAGGCGAGCGAGCGCGACGAGGGCAGGAACCAGGGCGGGAATTGGAAGAAGACCGCGCCGAGGCGCCCGGCTGCGCGCAAGGGCTCCAGGGCGATGCGGAAGCGCTCCCATGACTCGTCGACGAGCTCATCCGGCATGTGCTCGAGATAGATGTTCTTCTCGCGCAGCTTCTCGGGCAGCTCGTCGCGGATGTCCTTGGGGAGGGCCATGGGCTTGGTCGGGTGGTTCGTAAACAGCGAGAAGGACTTCACGTCGAAGGTGAATCCGGGCTGCGTCCGCGCCACCCAGAGCTCGGAGTTCTCCGGCTTGGGCATCCCGTAGTAGGTGGAGTCGACCTCGACCAACGAGAACTGCGACGCGTAGAAATGCAGGCGCTCCTCGGAAGAGGTGGCGTTTATCGGATAGAAGAGCTTGGAATCGATCAGCGACTTGTCGATCCAACCGGCAACGCCGCACCTGATCAAAGCCTGCGCTCCGCGTGGGCCGATGTCTCTTCGACGCCCGCTAGTGAGAAGTAAGAGCGACCAGGCCCCAGAGCAGCGGCGCCAGGCTTAGCGCACCCATCAGAACGCTCATGCAGCCGGAGGTTTTCTTGGCGACCGGCCTCACGGGCGGGGCGGGGTTGTAGACAGCCTGGACTGGAGCCGGCGGCGGCATCACCGGCATGCCGGTCATTGGCGGGGTGGTGGCGTATGGCGGTGCCGCCGGCACCATCTTGGACAGGTCGGCGCCCGGCTCGAGGCTCCTCTGCCAGCCGGGGCAGAGCCGGTCGGCGACGCGGGACATGGCGTCATCGAACTCCTGGCCGGTCTGGTACCGCTCCTCCGGTCGCTTGGAAAGTGACTTGAGGATCACCTCTTCGAGGCGGTGGTCCAAGCCTGGCTTGTGCATGGACGGTGGCTTTGGCGGCGCCTGCACGTGCTTGGCCATCAAGGTGGAGGGACCGTCAGCGTCGGACGCGGTGAAGGGCGGCTGGCCGACGACCAGCTCGTAGAACATGATGCCGGCCGAGTAAAGATCGCTGCGCCCGTCGACTTTGCTCGAAGCGACCTGCTCTGGAGACATGTACTGCGGCGTGCCGACCGTCGTGCCGGTCTTCGTCGCCATCGAGCCGGCGCCCGAGTCATCGGTCAGGCGGGCGATTCCGAAGTCGGCGACCTTGACGGCCCCCTCATCCGAGAGCAGAACGTTCTCGGGCTTCATGTCGCGATGGACGATCGCGTGCCTGTGCGCGTAGTCGAGCGCCTGCAGGACCCCGTGCATGACCGCGAAGGTTTGCGGCATCGGAATCGTCCCTTGGTTGACCAAATCGCGCAGCGACTTCCCGCGTACGAACTCGAGCACGATGTAGTTGGTCTCGCCGATCTGCTCGAGGTCGTGGACCTGCACCAGGTTGGGATGGCTCGTCCGGGCCATGACCTGGGCTTCCTGCATGAATCGCATCAGTGCGGTCGGGTCAGCCGCCGCGGACGGGATGAGCTCCTTGATGGCGACCTCGCGGCCAAGACCCATCTGCTCGGCCAGGTAGACCGCCCCCATTCCCCCGCGGCCCAGCTCGCTCTTGATCCTGTATTTGCCGACCTGCCTCGCCCCGGTCGTGGCCGGCGGGGTGGCGGCGGCGGGCGCAGCGGGCGGCGGCGGGGGTTGGACTGGAATCAAGCGCATCGTGACGGCGACGTCGGGGGGGGCTGGCTCGGGCGGCGCCGGCGGAGGCGCTGCCTCCGGCGCGGGCTGCTGCTGGTTGGGCGTATTCCCGGGGCCCTGACCGGAGTCGGTCATCTCGCTCGGAGCGTATCAGAGTACGTTCGGCACGAGCGCCGCCGCCCTAGCAAGGCTCGTGGGCTATGGCATTTTGACGGGAATCAACCGATAATCGGGCCCGCACGACCACACCGGATTGGAGGAAATGACCCATGTCGCAGATTCCGCCCCCGCCCCCAGGCCAGCCGCCTCCCATGGGTGGGATGCAGGCTGCTGGGAGCAACAAGAAGCTGTTCTCGATCCTTGCTTACGCTCTGGGGTGGATCGGCGGCCTGATCTTCCTGTTCGTTGGCAAAGACGACCCTGACGTTAAATGGAACGCCGCGCAATCGATAATCATCTTTGGCGGATTGTCGATCCTGATCTTCATCCTCGGCTTCATCCCGGTCGTAAATCTCTTCTCGTGGACTGTTCTCGTGATCATCGGTTTTATCTTCTGGCTCGTCTTCTTGATCCAGGGGCTCCAGGGCACGGGCCAGAAGCTCCCAGCGCTCGTAATCGGGGGCGTCATTTCCCCCTACGTGGACCAGCTCGCTGGGGCCGTCAAGTAAGTTCGCGCTTTAGACAAGAGGCCCCGCTCAGGCGGGGCCTCTGTGCTGTCTTACAGCTTTCCGATCTGCTCGAGCGCATGCTCCACGCCTTGACGCAGCTCGTCGCGCTCCTCGCGCAGCAGCCTGGCTTCGGCGCGCGCATGGGCAAGCTGATACCTCAGCCTTTCAACTTCGGCCATCAGGTCTCGCACGCGCGGATCGGGGCCTCCGACCGTGGATCGGACCTCAGCCAGTTCGAGCTTTAGCCGCTCGAGCGCAACCTTGAGCTCTCGCCTTTCCGCAAGGAGCTCCTGGACCAGCGATTCAGACGGCTTGGTCGGCTCTCTCGACATAACGGCACAGTCCGGGCTGGAACTCACGCAGGCGCAGATGCTCCATCTCACCGCGCAGGTAGCGTGCCTTTATCTCGAGGCCCTTGATGCCTTTTGCGTCCTCGAACGGGAAGCGGTAGAGCTTGCCCGAGTCGACGAGCAGGCACAGCGCCAGCTTCTCGCCGTCACTCTCGATCACGTGCTTGTAGCAGGGCACGGTGCGGCGCGCGATCTCCATCTTCTTGAAGCCGCCAACACGCCCCGCCAAAACGTCGATGGGCCCTCGCACGTGCAGTACGAATCGTAAACGTATGAGGGAAAACCAGACTGTTTTCCCTCATCGCGGCGTCGGCTCCGCCGAGGCCGCTGCGCCCATTCCCGGGATGGGATTTACTGGATTGGTTTCTCCAACCGACGTTTGGATTTGCCGAATAGCAAAGTCGAGGCCGGGGGGACCCCGGCCTCCCCGACCGCGCCGGTCCGAGGGCTAGACGGGTTTCTTGCGGCGCTTTGTGCGGGTTCTTGAGGACGGGCAGAAGTCGTTGAGGATGCACTCCTCGCAGCGGGGCCGGCGCGCGACGCAGACCCGGCGCCCATGAAGGATCAGGCGCAGCGACAACCCGGTCCACTCCTGCTTTGGCACCATTGCACACACCTGCCGCTCGATCTTGACCGGGTCTTTGGTCCCCGCCAGCTTGAGCAGGTTGGTGAGGCGGGTGACGTGCGTGTCGACCGCGAAGCCCGGCACTCCAAAGCCAACTCCGAGGATGACGTTGGCCGTCTTGCGACCGATGCCCGGCAGCTTGACCAGGTCCTCCATTCGGCCCGGCACCTCCCCGCCGAACAGCTCCATGAGCTTGCGGCTGGCGGCAGTGATCGAGCGCGTCTTGGCGCGAAAGAATCCTGTCGGCTTGATCAACTCCTCCACCACCGCGGGGTCGGCCGCGGCCAGGTCGGCGGCCGTCGGATAGCGCCTGAACAACTCCGGCGTGACCAGGTTCACGGAACGGTCCGTCGTCTGCGCCGACAGGATGGTCGCGATCAGAAGCTGGAACGGATCGCGGTGGGCAAGCTCCGTGACCGCCGGATATGCATCGCGGAGCCGTTCGTACGTCAGCTTCGCTCGGGTACGCGCCCCGCGCGGTGGCGGCGGGACCAGCGGCGCCTTCTTGCGTCTAGGAGCCAAGTAGCTTGCGCGCAGCGGCCGCCACCTGAGCGCCTTCGGCCTTGCTGGCCAACCGCGCGGTCGCCGCCTTCATCACGGCTCCGAAAGCCTTGGGGCCTTCCGGCTTCAGCTCGTCGATGATCGCCTTGACCTCGGCCTCGACCTGTTCGGCGCTCATGGCCGCCGGCAGGTAGCCGCGAAGGAGCGCCATCTCGGCCTCCTCGCGACGGGCGCTCTCTTCGCGGCCGGCTTTGCGATAGGCCTCGATCGCTTCTTCGCGCCGCTTGACCTCTTTGCGCGCGATTCGCACCACCAGGTCATCGTCCAGCGTTCCCGCAGCCACCGTTTCCTTGCTCGCCTTCACCAACTCGCTCTTGAGAAGGGACAGGGTGCCCAAGGCAACATCGTCGCGGCGTCGGCGCGCATCGATCAGTTCGGCTTGGAGGCGCTCGTAGAGGGCCATGGCGGCGATTGTCACACAGAGGTGTGGCCGGAGAGCCGGCCGAGAGATTTGGTCACCAGGGGTCCCTCCCTTGACTGTAGTCATGGGGACCCCAGAGGAAGCACCGAGCAACGGAGCGCGCGCATCGTAGATGCGTAAGCGAGTAGCGCAGGGGATGCGCTCGCAAATAGGTCGCATGGGGCCAAAGATCCGGTCGGCATCTCCGGTCGCACCTCTCAGCACCAATCGCCGATAATCGGCCCCGACATGAACCCGATCTTTCTCATCGGCCCGTTCGTGGCCGCGGTCGGCCTGGTGGCGGTTTTCTTCGTCATGCGCCACAAGTCGGTCCAGACACGCTCGATGTATTCGTCCCGTCGATCGAACTTGGAGCGGAAGGTTCGCGCAGCCCGAACGCGCACGCTCGGACCGGAGAAGCACGTCGATAAGGACGCAGCCGCGCCCCACACCATTACATCCGCCAAGGTCGCCTATGAGCGATCCGCTTTCGAGGGGCCGCCCGTCGCGCCGCCGGCCGCGCCAGGGCGCGCGCAGCTGGAAGCCCCAAACCAGAGTTGGGACGTTGGGCCGACCGTGCCCCCTCCCAGCACGCCTACCGTCGCCCCCCCTCCCGCTCCGCCCTATACGCCAGAGCCGCCGGCACCGCCGCCGAAGCCCGTGTGGACCCCGGGCCCTCCAGAGCCGGCCACTGCTGCACAGCCGAGTCCACCCGCGCGTGTGGAGGTGCCAGCGGCTGCAGGGGCGTCATGGTCGATCGTGGGCGCGGAGAGCAAGGACGACGCCATTACGCCGCCCGACGGCAAGAAGAAGAAGAAGTCCAAGGGCGATGCCACGAGAAGCGCCTGGGAGCTCGCGTCCGGCGACGAGTCGGAGGGCGAAGTCAAGAAGTCAAGTTCTGCGCTGGCGATCGCCCAATATGCGGTCCTGGTGGTCGGCTTGGTGATGGTGCTCATTGGCGTGCTGGTGATGGTCGCCAACTCCCACGTCACCTAAGAGTCTTCGTTAGCCGCGCCTCCAAAAGCCGCCAGTATCGAGGCGGCAAGTCGGGCACCGCCGTCGTTCATAACGGTGTCGCAGACGAGTACTCGGTACCCGACCTGTTCGATCGCTGCAGCGAGGTGACCATCCCGGCTGTCGAGCACGAAAGCGCGAGCCACGCCCCGATATCTCCGAGCCACCTCGATGGGCGACGGGTCGAAACCGAGCGCGCGGAGCATCTCGACCGTCGGACCCTTGAGCGCCATGCCGCCCACGATGGGGGTGATCGCCACCGTTCGCTCTCGAGGCAGATGCGGGCCGACCATCTTCAGGATCGGGTCGATCGAGATCACCGGGTTCGAAGGGCCGATGACAATCAGGTCCGCCTCCGCGACCGCCGACAGCACCTCGCGCGTGGGCCGCGCACGCTCGATCCCGGCGAACTGGATTGATCGCAGCACCGGCGCGAGACGCTCATGGACGAAGTACTCCTGGAACGAAAGCTCTCCACGATCCGAGATAAACCGTGTCCGCACCGTCTCGTCGGTCATCGGCAGCACGCGGGTGTCCAATCCCAAACGGCGGCACAGCTCAAGCGACGTCTCGGTGAGACGGCATCCGCGCCGCAGCATCTCCGCGCGCACCAGGTGGGTGGCGAGGTCCTTGTCGCCGATCCGAAACCACGTCGGCTCACCCAGGCGCCCGAGTGCTTCGAGCGCGTGGAACGAATCATCGTTGATGCCATAGCCCGCGTCCTCGTTGAACCACCCGGCCAGCCGGTAAAGGACCGCATCCACGTCGGGACTGACCAGGAGACCCCAGAACTCTTCGTCGTCCGCGGTGTTGGCAATCACCGTGAGATCCCCGGCGGGCACCAAGGCTTGCAGGCCCGCGGCGAGCTTGGCGCCGCCCGTCCCACCGGCAAGGACGACCGCTTTCACCGGAAGAGGTCCTCCGCCGCCGAGCGGATCAAATCCCGGCCACGTCCGCTCCCTTCGAGCTCGAGGCCTCGGACGACCACGACCGGCGTCCGTCCCGTCTTGCCCATCACCAGACCCGCGGCGGACGCCACGTCGTCGGCGAGCGCGAGCACGGTCGCGTGCATCTCCTTGCCCGCGTCGTCGCGGCTTCCGCGCAAGTCCACGATGGCAGGCAGGCCGGCCACCCCTAGAGCCACGTTCACGATGCCCATCCGCCAAGGGCGGCCGAACGTGTCCGAGACGATGACTCCCACCTCGACGCCGCTCAGGTCGCGCAGGCGTGCGCGGAGCCGCTCAGCGCTCGCGTCCGGATCGTCCGGAAGCAGCGTGACCATGTCGGAGCCCGGGATGTTGGAGTGGTCGACGCCGCCGTTCGCGCAGACATAACCGTGGCGCGTCTCTGTGATCAGCACTCGCTTCGAGCGCACCACGCGCACGCTTTCGTCGAGGATCACCTGGACGAGCCGCGCGTCGTGGGCCGCGATGAGCTGAGACGCGAGCCGGACGGCTTCATCGCCGGGGATGACCGTGGCCAGGTCGCGCAGCCGGCCCTCGGACTTGGAGACAACCTTCTGGGCGACGACCACCACGTCGCCGGGCTCCAGCTTGGTCCTCGAGCTGATCAGCTCGCCGAGGTCGTCACCGGGATTGACCTCGGGCATCCCGTCGACACCCAGGATCTCAAGGCGCTTCACACCGCACGCCGCACGCGCGCAAGGTCGTCAGGCTCGTCCAGGTCGAGTGCCATCGCTTCGGACTGATGGATTACGAAATTGACCCCCCTGGTCTCGGCTTCGCGACGAAAGCTGTGGAGTGAGTCGGCGCCGAAATGCAGGGTGATCGCGTCCGGCGGGCGCAGGTAAAGCGCATTGGTACCTCCTCGACCCACAGCAGGAACCGCCACGACCGCCGGCGTCTCGATCTGTACGGCCACCTGGAGCAGCTCGCGCACGGACTCTGCGGTGACCAATGGCAGGTCGCTGGAGAGCAGCACAACGGCGCCGGCACCTCCTTCAACCGCGTGCGCAATCCCACGCTTGGCTGCCACGTTCTGGCCCTCCTGGCGCGGTTCCAACAAGGCTTGCGCGCCCAGTCGCTCCGCCATTGCGGCAACCTCCTGGCTGCCTGCCACCACCAGCCGCCGCTCACCGGCAGCGGCCGCGTTCACAGCGCGCTCGGCGTTGCGGAGGGCGAGGGCCCGCCTGGACTTGGGATCCAGCGCCGGACCCAACCGCCGCTTGGCGGAGTCGAAGTCCTTGACGAGCACAACTATCCAGGTGACCGTTTACCCACCCCACTTGGCCCGGATCAGCGGCAGGATCTGGGAGCCGTACAGCTCCAGGAAGCGCGCCTGGTCGTCACCTGGAGAGTGAAACACCAGGTGGTTGAACCCGAGCTCGACATATGGCCGCAGCTGCTCGAGGTGCTCGTCCGGATCGTTCGAGACGAGCCAGCGACGGTGGGCCACGTCCTCTACGCCGCGTGCCAGCCGCTCCATTTCTCGCGGGTCATCGATGCCTGCTTTGGCCTCGGCCGGCAGCGCCAAGGCGGCCCAGATCTTGGTGTCCTCGAGGGCGCGCGAGCGAACTCTGTCGTACGAAACCTTGACCTCGATCATCTTGTCGAGCAGTTCCACGTCGCGGCCTGACTCGGCCGCGCCTTCGGCAAACGACGGCAGCAGCTGTTCGGCGTACAGCTCCATGCCTTTGCCTGACGTGCAGATGAGCCCGTCGCCCGCTCGCCCTGCGTACTTCGCGACCTGCGGGCCGCCCGCGCCGACATAGATCGGGACCGACCGCTCGGGGCGGTCGTAGATGGTTGCGTTCCGGGTGTGGTAGTACTCTCCGTCGAACGTCACCGACTGCTCCGACCAGAGCTGCCTGATGAGTCGGACCGCCTCGCGCAGGCGCGCGAACCGCTCCTTGTTGTCAGGCCACTGGATGCCCAGCGCCCCCTCGTTGAGGTGCTCACCTGTGCCGACACCGAGGATCATACGTTCTGGATAAAGCGACCCCAGTGTCCCGAAGGCTTGCGCAACCACTGCCGGGTGGTAGCGAAAAGTCGGTGTCGCCACCGAGGTGCCGAGCAGCACGCGCCGTGTGCGTTCTCCAGCCGCCGCCAGCCATGCGAAGGCGAAAGGCGCGTGGCCGTCGGAATGCCGCCAGGGTTGAAAGTGATCGCTGACGAACACGCTGTCAAAACCGTTCTCCTCGGCCGCGATCGCAAAGTCGAGGAGTGTGCGGGGTCCGAACTGCTCGGCCGAAGCCTTGAAACCGAGTCGAAGCATTAGTGTCCCGGACCAGGGGTACGCATTCGATCGAGCGGCATCGGCGACCGAAGCCAAGGAAGCGACGAGCAGCGCAGCGCGCGCATCGCAGATGCGTAAGCGAGCAGCACAGGAGACCCGCGTAGCGGCGACGCAGGATAGGCGCCCGTGGGCGCCGGTCGGGCGCCCAGGCCGGTCGAGCGTTGCGGACTCCTGGTTCGGGACACTTAGCGCCTGTAGTAGCGCTTCCAGCTGAAGCCGATGCCGCCCGCGGCCGCGCCCACGACGACGACACCGAGCGCGATGAGACTGTGGCTGTCGAGGCTGTCGAGGCCACTGAACATGAGTAGCGCGAGCACGCCAATCGCCAGCAACATCATCACCACCAGCGTGGCGGCGCGGTGGAGCTTCATCGCCCCGTTAGCTTACCGGCGGTCGATGGCCCGCCGTGGGCTGGGCGGTCCCCCATCCGTCCTGGTACGCGGTACTGTCCGAGGGTGGACCCGGACCGACCTAGAATCGTCCGCCGCAGGTCGGTCACGTCAACTCAAGACGTGGCGCGCGACCTGGCCATCGGCTCGGTCGTGGTCGCCGACCACCAAAGCGCCGGGCGTGGGCGGCTCGCGCACCGGTGGGAGGCTCCGCCCGGCACCGCTCTCCTGGTCTCCTTTGTGCTGGCGCCTAATCGCCTGCTCAGCCTCGCCGCGGGGGTGGCTGCGGCCGAGGCATGCGGGGCGGGTGTCCGCCTCAAATGGCCGAACGACCTGCTGCTGGGGAGCCGCAAGGTGGGCGGAATCCTGGTCGAAGCGACGCCGACCAAAGCGATCTGTGGGATCGGCATCAACCTCACCTGGGCGCCAGAGGGAGCCGCCCAGTTGGACGAGCCGCGCAAGCAGGTCCTCAGGAGGCTTCTGCCGGCGGTCGAGAAGTGGTGCTCAGCGCCGCCGGAGGAAGTCCTGGCGCGGTGGCGGCAGCTGTCCGACACCCTTGGCCGGAGGGTGCGCGTCGAGCTGCCGGGCCGATTCTTCGAGGGCGTCGCTCAAGACATCGATTCGCACGGGGAGCTGATCGTGGACGGGACGCCGGTGAGCGCCGGCAGCCTCATCCACCTGGCGGAGCGATGAAGGAGGGATCGACGGATCTTCGGCGCCCTCCTTCATCGCCCTGCTAGCAATCTGACGACCTCAGGCAACACCTCGCCGGAACGACCGTGGATGACGACCTCCGCCAGCGCGTCGAGCGGGGTCGGCTCGGCGTTGACCACGATCAGGCGCGCGCCGGACCTCAGTGCCACCATCGGAATGTCTGCCGCCGGGTGAACCACGAGCGAGGAGCCTACGACGAGCATGACGTCCGCGTTCCGCGCCAGCTCAAAAGCCTCTTGCACGGCCGGTGCCGGCATCGGCTCCCCAAACAGCACCACGGTGGGCTTCAGCCGGCTGCGGCCGCAGACCTTGCATCGCGGAGGCATCTCGACATCAAGCCTGGCCTGGACCTCAGCGCGTGGCTCTCGCGCCCCGCAGTCCAGGCATTCCACCGTGCGGCCGGATCCGTGGACCTCGATCACGCGCCGGCTACCGGATTCCTGGTGGAGGCCATCGGTGTTCTGCGTCACGATCGCCGCCAACAAGCCGGCGGCTTCGAGCGCGGCGAGGGCGTAGTGGCCGGGGTTCGGCCGCGCGGCAAGAGCGACAAAGCCGCGCTCCTTCGCCACGCTCCAATAGGTGCTCGGATCCTCGAGGAAGCGATCGATCGAAGCCACCTTCACGGGGTCGTACCTGGTCCACATGCCGCCCTCACCACGAAAGGTCGGGATGCCGCTTTCGGCGGAGACCCCGGCGCCTGTCAGCGCCAGCCCATTGCGACCAGCCGAGAGCAGATCGGCGGCGCGCGCGGCGGTCACGCGTCGTCCTGCCGCACGGCGGTGAGATCCTCTTCGACATCCCACTCGACGAGAAGACCCGCAAGCAGGCCGGCTAGTGCGAAGCGCCAGGCCAGCCGCCAGTCGCCCACCCGCTCGCGGACCATGCGCCGGTATCCTAGGGCCGCACGACGGCGGCGCGCGCTCGGATCGCGGCAGGCGGCCGTTGGCCGCCGGTCAGGCCGCCGAGGCGAAGGAAGGGGTGGCACTAGGAGGAGCGCATTCTCAGATGCGTGATGACGACGGGCCGGGCCCCCTGACGCGCGCATCGGCGGCCTGAGCCGATGAGACGAGTGCGCGACCGCCGGCGTGCGGCCCTCGGAGGCGCCGTGCGCACAGGTGTCCTGGAATCGAGACGCACGCTCCTCATCTATATCGCAGCTGGCGCCGCGTTCGCCGCTCTTTCGGCCCGCGGCCTCACCGTGCCGCTCTACGCGCATGGTCTCGGCGCAGACCGGTTTCAGGTCGGCGCGCTATTCTCGGTTTCGACCCTCGCGGGAGCGATTCTATCGATGCCGTCGGGAGTCCTCATAGACCGTTTTGGCGCGCGCGCCCTGCTCCTGTTCTCGATCGCCGTCGCGGCCGGCTCGCAACTGGCCACCGCCGCGACCGTGACAGTGTTTCCGCTGTTCATCTGGCAGATCGCCGGGGGACTTGGAGCTGGCGCCCAGCAGGCGGCGCTCTTCTCGGCCGTCACCGAGTCGGTGCCGAAGGGCCGCCTCGGTCGCGCCATGGGCTGGCTCACCTTCTCCATGCAAGCCGGCTTCTTCATCGGCCCGTCGATCGCCGGCTTGGCGCTGCAATGGATCGACATAAGGACCGACATCGCCGTCACCACCGCCCTGCTCGTCTTCGCCCTCCCAGGCGCCCTTGTGGCGGGTGCCACCAGGCAGCGGGGTCGCGGGCTGTCGCTGATGACGCCGCTGCGCGCGCTGGTCAAGCAGCGCGCTTTTGCGCCTGTGGTCACCGGGCTCGTCGCTATGACCCTGCTGTGGGGCACGGTCGGCGCGTTCCTGCCCATCTTCGGCAAGGAGAGCCTCGGGTTGCCCAGCTCGCAAGTGGGTCTCCTGCTGGCCCTTCAGGCGGTCGCGAACGGGGCGGCCCGGCTGCCCGGCGGCAGATTGGTCGACCGCGCGAAGCACCGCTGGCCGATCGTTTGCGCGGGCGTGATCGGATTTTCGACGGCCATAATCGTGTTGGGCCACCTGAGCGGCCTTGTGGCTCCGGCAATCGTCCTGATGGTCGGAACCCCGTTCATGGCGACCGCCTTCGTCGCCATCGGTGTCGTGTTCGCCGACCTCTCGGCCGCTTCCACGCGCGGCGTCACGATGGGGGCGTACGGGACGGTGCTCTTCCTCGGGCTGGGGACGGGCCCTCTCCTGTTCGGGCCCGTGGTCCAAGCCTACGGTTACTCTGCCGGTTTCACGGCTTGTGCCGTCGTCGCGGTCGCGCTCGCTCTCGTGATGGCGGCGATGCACGCCGAGCCATTGCGGCGGCGCTCAGAGGTCCCTCTGCCCCCGGCTTCGCCCGGGACCTGAGAAATTCCGCGAGCACCCTTTGATGGCTGGGGAAGGCGAGCGGCGGCGGCGAGTCAACCGGGAATACACGCACCTCGAGCATCTCGGCGCCGGGGCTCGGCGCGCTGCCATCGACAAGCCTTGCCTGGTATGCGATCCCGATCATGCTGGGCGCGTCGCGCTTGGAGATGTGGTAGACGCCGATGAGGCCGGTCATCTCGACGCCGGCGCAGATCTCCTCCATGCACTCGCGCGCGGCCGCGAGCGCCGGTTCCTCGTCATCGTTGACGAACCCGCCTGGCAGGCACCACAGGCCGTAGCCGGGCTCGATGGCGCGGCGGCCGAAAACGATGCCGCCCTCCACCTCGACGACCACCGCCGTCGTCACTTTGGGGTCGTGCCAGAGCACAAAGCCATCCTGAGGACAGGCTTCGACGTCGCGCCCCTCGATGACGCGCTTGACCAGCTCGCCACCGCAGTTGACGCAGTAATGGGGCACCATCGCACTTTAGCTTGCGATGCTGCGGGCTGCGTTTTTGCCGCCTCCGCCGCCCCCTCTCCAGACCTCTCCCCAAGGGGAGAGGGTATCTATACGTGCTGTTTAGATGGGGTCGCTTTCATGTCGGCCACGCGCACCTGGTTGCGGCCGCTCTGCTTGGCCGCGTAGAGAGCCTGGTCGGCGCGCTCGATCAGAGAGGTGAACAAAGTCGGCTCGTCCGTGGCGGCCACGCCGATGCTGATGGTCAGCTTCAGCCCGCCGGGGAACGTGGCGGCCGCGACCTTCGCACGGATGCGCTCGGCCAGCGTGCGGGCACCCGAATCGGTCGTCTCGTGAAGGATGATGCCGAACTCCTCACCTCCGTAGCGCGCACAAACGTCCGATTCACGCGCGGCCGCGGTGAGGAGCGAGGCCAGCTCGGCGAGCACCGCGTCGCCGTTCAGGTGGCCGTAGCTGTCATTGACCTGCTTGAAGTGATCGAGGTCGACCATCAGAAAAGCGATCGCTTTGTGATGGCGCCGCGCCCGCTGCATCTCCTGGAGAAAGCGCTGAGCCAGAGCGCGTCGGTTCGGAAGCTTCGTCAGCTCGTCGGTGAGGGCGTTCTCCTCCTGGGCTTGGAAGAGCTGCGCGTGCCGGATCGCGATCGCGGCCTGCGAAGCGACTCCCGTCAGCAGGTCGGCCTGGTCCTCGCTGAGCTCCCGCCAAGCGTTCAGGTACAACTCCATCGCGCCCATGAGCTGGCCCGACCGCTGCACCGGCACCACCAGCACGTGCTGCGGATGGCCTCCGGCCTCGAGACCTGGCGAGGTTTCGTCGGAGAGCTTGAGCACCAGCGGCCGCATCGCCGCCAGCGCCGTTCGCAACGGCTCCTCCTCGAGCTGTCGCACGGCGCCGCGCGCGCGCGTCTTCAGGTTGTATTCCGCCTCGCGCCGCATCTCCGCCTTGCCGATCGTCACCAGGTACATGGCCCCGGCGACCGCCCCCATGATCCGGCCGGCGTGGGTGAGGGCGACGTTCAGCACCTCTTCCAATGCCAAGGACGAGTTGACAGCGGATGCGATGGCGAGCAGCAGGGCAGCCCGGTCTCGAGCGCCGCTCTCGTCGACGAGGGCGGCCTGCAGCTCTCGGGTCGTCCGGCGCAATCGCATCAATGACACGGTCAGCAGGACGAACGCGATGACGAGCAGCACCGACGTAACGAGCAGGACGCTCGCCGGATCCAAGAGCTTCCCTCCCCTGGGTGAGTTCACATAGGTTAACGCGCAAGGTCTCCGGGTTGTTCGGGCTATACTCGATCCCGACCTGGAGCCGATCTCTTTCGACGACCTCCCGCTCGGCGGCGAGTGGACGACCCGGCGGCGCACGATCTCCGAATCCGAGATCGCGCTCTTCGCCGCAGTTGCCGGCGACTTCTCTCCGCTCACGATCGATGCGACCCATTCGGCCAGTCGCGTGGTTCCCCCCGCGCTCCTGGTGGCGATGGCGGTCGGGCTGGGCTCGATGGACATGCCGGTCCCGTCGGTGGCCGAATGGGAATGGCTGAACTGGAAGTTCCCTCGCCCCGCGCATGCGGGCGACACGATCTATGCGCGCTGGACGCTGACCCAGAAGCGACCATCGGTCGGACCTGAGGCCACCGCGATCGTGGTCTGGCGCGTGGACGTGCACACCGCCGACGGTGCGCTGTGCGCCGAAGGCGAGGTCGGGGCCAGCGTGACACGCCAGGCCGTATCGACCCCAGTGCCCGTCACAGGGCCGGAGCCGGCCGCGCCGGCCGCGTCCAACTCGCGCAGGCGCCGCCGGCGCCGGACCACGCCAGCCGGCAGCGGAACCAAAGCGACCGCCGACGAGGCGGCGCCGGCGGCGGAAACTGCTGCGGGCGCGGCGCCAGCAACGCCCGCCACGCACGCCACGCCCGAGCGGTCTAGCGGAGGCGCGAGGCGCCGGCGCCGGCGCCGGCCCGCGAGCTCTGTGCAGGCTCGGAACGGCGAGGCACCCGCCCCTGTCGCGCCTAGCGAGGCCCCGGCTCCGCCGCCGCTCGTGTCGACCACCGCCGCGGTGGAAGCCGCCAATCCGCTCAGCCGTGTGATTCGGCGGCTGCGCCGCAACTGAACCAAGCCGGGGGAGAGGGGGCGAGGCCGGAGATGCCAACCGGATCGGCCGGCCCTCCAGCCTCACCCCCTCTACGCTGGGGGCTCCAACGCCTCCAGGTACTCGATCACCCGGCGCGTGAGCTGCGTCGGCGTGGATGCCCCGCTCGTGACGCCGACCTTGTGGGCGCCCTTGAACCAGCCCAGGTCCACGTCCTCCAGGTTGTCGACGAGGTAGGCGGGCTTACGGCCCAGCTTCTTCACGACCTCCACCAACCGCAGCGAGTTGGACGAGCGCGGGCTGCCGACCACGATCACGAGGTCGACGTGCTGTGCCGCCTCGACCGCGGCCTCCTGGCGTTCCTGGGTCGCGCGACAGATCTCGTTGTGGACCTCAGCCTGCGGATACCGCGCCTTGACGCGGCCGATGAGGTCCTCGGTGTCCCACACCGAAAGCGTGGTCTGGCAAGTGACCGCGATGCGGTCGCCCGTCAGGTCGAGCGCATCGATGTCCTCGGGCTCCTGGACCAGGTGCACCTTGCCGGGAGCCTCCCCCATCACACCCTCCGGCTCAGGGTGCCCCTTGCGTCCGATGTACACGACGTCGTAGCCCTTGCCGGCCAGATCGGCGACCAGCTCGTGGGTGCGGACCACGTCCGAGCAGGTGGCATCGATCGGCGTCAGGCCAAGCTCAACAGCACGCTGCTTGACCTGCGGGGAGACTCCGTGCGCGGTGAAGATGACCGTCCCGCCCTTGATCTGGCTCAGGCCTGCAAGCCGGTCAGGCTGATCGACCAGGGCGATGCCCTGCCCCTGAAGGTCGTCGGTAGCGTGGGTGTTATGGACGAGCATCCCGAGCATGTGGACCGGGCCGCTGGTCTCCTCGCGCACCCGTTTGGCGATGCGAAACGCATCAACCACGCCATGGCAGTACCCACGAGGCGTGATCTTGAGAACTTCCATCTCGACCCGAGTCTACGCGGCCGAGATTGGTGGCATGATCGAGACTGGAATGGCGACAGTGGTCGGCACGAGCCCAGCCTTCCCGGAGAGAGCCCTCCAGGCCAGGTTGATTCGGGGACCCAGAGCGCGCGCGCTCTTCTATGACGTCATCGGGCTCGGGATCGTCTCGATCGTAGTCAACAACGTGTATGGGATTGCTCAGTCGAGCCCCGGACCACCGTTCAGCATTTCAGGCTTCTCGCTGTTCACAACGAACACATACGTGCCCTGGCCGTGGCTGGCCCTAATAGGCTTGGCCTACTTCGGCGTACCCGAGGCTTTGGTGGGCGGCAGTCCCGGAAAGCTGATCGGCGGGTTGCGCGTGGTTCGCGTCGACGGCCAGCGGCTTGGAGTTGGAGCGGTCGTCGCACGCAACCTCATGCGGATCATCGACTACTTGCCATTCCTCTATCTGGTCGGCGGCGCCGCGGTTCTCAGCACCGCGTATAGTCAGCGCCTCGGGAACATCGTCGCCGGGACAACGGTCGTGGCGCGCGCGCACGCGATGGAGCAGGGCGCCACGAGGGCATCGAGTCCGCGCGCGATCCGGTTTGCGGCGATCGCGCTGGCATCGGCGTTTGTGTTCACCGTCGCCTTCAACTACTTCGGCCGGCCGCCTTTGGTCATCGAGGGCGCCTACAACACGCAGGGTTTTCCGATGGGCAACGTGACCTCGTTCAGCCTGGGACGGCCCCAATGGGATCTGGGTCGGATGATCTATCCCGTGACGACGCGCGATGGGCCCAACGGGCACGGCGGGACCAACAACTGCATAGGGACCATCGAGCTGCATTTGGTCCCGTGGGGGTGGGAGTATTCCGGTTCGGGGTTCACCTGCGGACCCTAGTCGATTCCCGCGAAGATGTCGTCCTCGGGCAACTCCGATCCCGGTTTGCCACGCGCCAGCGCGTAGTACTCGGTGCCAAACGCCAGCTCGTAGATCTGGTCCGCCATGGTCGTGAACCAGGAGTTCGGGTCGTTCTGGCTCACATGGGCGGAGAAGGACTTTCGCTTGCCATCGAGGTAGGCGTGGACGTCGACACGCGTCGTGACCAGCTCGTCGGGGGTGCCCGGGATACTCATGCCCTGGCCCTGGCGGGCGGCCTCTTCCGGCATCTGGCTCATGAACGCCTCCATCAACGAGCGCGGAATCGCCGTGTAGTAGAGCTTCCTCGGACTCCAGCCCTCGGCGGCGAGGAGATCGAGCGCGGCGTTGGTGACGTGATGCGCTTTGATGTGGTCCGGGTGGCCGTAGGTCCCGTCCTCGGCGTAGGTGATCACCACCGCAGGCCGCTCTTCCCGAAGCAGCACCGCCAGCTTCCGCGCCGCTTCGTCGAGTCGGGCCTGGTGGAACGACGTCGGGTCCTCGTTGTCGGCTGTGCCCACCATGCCGGAGTCGCGGTAGCCGAGGAACTCGACGCGGTCGACCCCGAGTATCGCCGCGGCGCGTTTGAGCTCTTCGGTTCGCACCTCTCCAAGGCGTGGGCGGACGGACTCGGGATCCATGTTGTGGATCTCGCCGACCTCGCCCCGCGTCGCGGTCACGAGCACGACGCGGTGGCCGGCCGCCTTGGACTTCATCATCACGCCGCCGGTCGAGATCGCCTCGTCGTCAGGGTGGGCATGTACCAGGAGAAGAGTTGCCATCACTTGACCAACACGTCGGCGAGCTGTTGGATTCCACCGCGGCCGGGTCCCGGGATGGTTCGATCGGCGGCAGCGATGACTTCGGCCGGCGATCCTTCGACCGCCACGCCCAGCCCGGCCCAGGCGATCATCGAGGCGTCATTGCGCCCGTCTCCGACCGCGACCGATTGCTCCCGCCGGATGCCCAGGCGCTCGCACACGAAGGCCATCGCGTTGGCCTTGTCGCTCTCGACGCTGGTGAACTCGAGGTAGGTCGGCATCGAGGTGGCGATATTCAGCCTTCCCTGCCAGAGCCGGCGGACCTCTGGCAGCAGCGCTTCCAGGGCGGCGCGCGCGGCGACGATGACGAGCTTGGGGGTCGTGGGTCCCATCGCGGTGTCGAGGTCCTCGATCACGTTGATCTCCATCCCGGCGTGGCCCGCGTACTCGTGCGCTTCCGGCCGGTCGCGCTCGACCAGGAGGCGATCGTCTCGGTAGGCCTGGATATGGAGATCGCGCTGTCGCGCGAAGCGGATCACCTCCATCGCCACGTTGTGCTCGATGCCCTGGTCGAGCAGCACTGCGCCGCTGGGCATTCGGATCTCCGCACCTTGGTAGCAGATGATCGGGCCACCCAGCCCGAGCCGTTGCGCCCATGGCAGCGCGCCCGGAAACGGTCGCCCGGTGCAAGCCACGACCGTGACCCCCGCCCGGATGATCCGGCCCACGGCCTCCACGTCGGACGGGTCGAGATGGAGCCTGGCATCGAGGATCGTTCCGTCGAGGTCGAGCGCCAGGAGGCGGTAGCGATCAGTAGGGCCCATCCTCACCGCCGCTTTGCGCGCCGATCAATAGGGCCCATCCTCACCGCCGCTTTGCGCGCCGATCAGTAGGTCTCATCCTGCTACAGCGCGTCGCGCGCCGGGTCTGGCCCGCTATTTCTTGACCTCTGGGTTGAGGAGATTCGGGGGCCGGCCGCCTCGTACTGCCGTCGCCATGTTGCGCGCCGCCATCGCGGACATTTCGGAGCGGGTCCGAATGGTGCCGCTGGCGATGTGAGGCGCGAGCACGACGTTGGGCAGCGTGATGAGCCCAGGATGGACGGCAGGCTCCCGCTCATAAACGTCGAGCCCGGCGCCTGCGATCTTGTGCGCTTTGAGCGCTTCAACCAGGGCCGCCTCGTCCACCACAGGTCCGCGCGACGTGTTGATGAGGATCGCGTTGGGCTTCATCTGACCGAATTGCGGCGCGCTGATCAGGTGCAGGGTCTCCTTAGTCAGCGGCACGTGCACCGAGACGAAATCCGACTCGGCGAGCAGCCGCCCCAGGTCGACCCGGGTCGCACCAAGCTGCTGCTCGACCTCAGGGAGGAGCGGGTTCGTGTCGCAGTACAACACCCGCATGTTGAAGCCCTTCGCACGGTGCGCCACGCCGCGGCCGATTCGACCGATGCCGATGATGCCGAGGGTGGCGTCATGGACGTCGTGCCCCAGCATGAGGTCGATCTCCCAACCCTTGTATTTGCCTGACCGGGTGAAGTAGTCGGCCTCGACCACTCGGCGTGCCGTGGCCATGAGCAGAGCAAACGCAAAATCTGATGTGGAATCGTCGAGCACGCCGGGCGTATTGGTGACCATGACCTTGTGCGCTGTCGCTGCCGGCAGGTCGATGTTGTCGAAGCCGACGGCGACGTTGCTCACGATCTTCAAACCCGGCGTCGACAGCACGGTTTCACGGACCGGGTCGTTAAGCAGGGTCACGATGCCGACGCAGCCTTCCGCGGCCTTCCGGATGCTCGCTTCGTCGAGCGGCTGATTGCTCGGATAGCTGAGCACCTCGGCGGCCTCGGCGAGGATGGCCGGCCCGGGGTCGAGGATTGGGTGCATGAGAAGGACCCGAGGTTTACCCCCTGTGCTCATGGATTCAACCCTAGCTCCTGTGCGATCGGCTTCAGGGCATCGCGGACGATCTCCACGTGCTCGTCGAAGGGTATACCGAGAAGCTCCGCCCCGTTGATCAACTCTTCGCGGTGCACCCCGCGCGCGAAAGCCTTGTCCTTCATCTTCTTGCGCACCGTGCTCGGCTCGACCGAGCTCAGAGACCGGTCAGGCTTGACCAGCGCGCACGCGATGATGAAGCCGCACATTTCGTCCACGGCATGGAGCGCCTTTCGCCTCGGCACGTCGCGCGGCACGTCCAGGTACAAGGCGTGCGATGCGATGTCGTCGAGGATGTCCTCGGGCCAGCCCTTCTCGCGCAGCATCGCGATTCCACGCATGGGATGGAGGTCGAGGGTTGGGCCGGATTCGTAGTCCCAGTCGTGGATGAGCCCGAGCACCGCCCAGCGTTCCTCGTCCTCGCCAAAACGCCGGGCGTAGGCGCGCATCGCCGCCTCGACGCTGCGCATGTGCCTGCGAAGCTGTTCGGACCGTGTCATCGAGGTCACGAGCTCCCAGGCCTCGTCACGGGTCGGTGTGATCAAATGAGGTGGGACCGGAGGGCCGGCCGAGAGATTTGGAGATCCAGGTGGCCCGAGCCGAAGGCAGGGGTGGACCTAGGAGGAGCGCATCTTAAGATGCGTGACGACGACGGGACGGGCCCCCTAACGCGCGGATCGGGCCGCATGGGCTCCAAAGATCCGGCCGGCATCTCCGGTCTCACCTCAATATCTCCTTTAGTGCCGCCAGCAGGCGCTCGTGCTGTTGGCGGGTGCCGATCGTGATGCGGAACCAGCCGGCGATCGGCTCACGATCGTAATGCCGGACCAGGACCCGGCGCTCTCGCAGCGCCGCGGCGACCGCCGCAGCATCTTTGCCCGAAGGCGGCTTGGCGAATACGAAGTTTGCGGCGGACGGCGAAACCTCGAAGCGTGACGCTCTCAACCGCTCCGCGAGCCATGCACGCTCAGCGACCACGTACTCGACGATCCGGGCGTGGTGCTCGTCGTCCTGGATCGCGGCGGTCGCGGCGGCGATGGCGAGGCGATCCAGGTTGTAGGAGTCCTTGACCGCGACCAGGCCCGCGATCAGGCTTGGGTCGCCGAGCGCAAAGGCGACCCGCATGCCGGCCAGCGCATACGACTTCGACAGCGTCCGCAGGATGACAAGGTTCCGGTGCTTCTGGAGAAGGTCGATGCAGGACGCTGGGGCGAAGTCGACGTAAGCCTCGTCGAGGGCGACCACGCCGCGCGACCGGGAAACGACTCGCTCGACGGCACGCGCATCAGCCCAACTGCCGGTGGGTGAGTTGGGGTTGACGATGAACTTGAGGGGTGCCGGGTCGGACGCAAAGGCGTCGGACCAGGCCCAGTCCTCGCCCATCGGATATTCCACTGTGGCGGTCTCGTGCAGCCGGCAGAGCGGCTCGAACAGCGGATAGGTCGGGGTGGGGTAGGCGACACGGTCACCGGCGCCCGCAAACGCGCGGAAGCACATCTCGATCAGTTCATCGCCCCCGTTGCCCATCACCACTTGCGCTGCGTCCAGTCCAAAGTGCGCAGCGACGGCTGCGCGAGCCGGCGCCGCGGTCGGGCTCGGATACAGGCGGAGAGAGTCATCGGCTGCGGCCTTGATCGCCTCAATGACTCTTGGAGAGGGCGGCAGCGGCGACTCGTTGGTGTTGAGCTTGACCCAATCCTCGCCATCGGGCGGCTGCTCGCCCGGGACATACGGCTGAAAGCCCCAAAGGGCTCTCTTCAAGAAGCTTTCCTGCATTACAAAGCGCGCCGAGACAGGATCGCTGGATCTTTGGCGCCCACCAAATCTCACGGCGCTCCCTGTCGGCGGGCCTCGAGCAGAAAGCACTCGAGGGCTAGGCGCGGACTCACGTTCTGCTCCAGGTATCCGAGGGTGTCGTACGAGAGCTCGACCAACCGGGCCCATCGGCCCTGCTCCCGGCCATGGCTCGCCAGCATCCGGCGCCGCAGCTCGATCTGCCAGCTTGCGATGGCGAACAGCGCGGGATCCTCCGCATCACCCTCGCTCTTCCGCCAGGCCATCTGGCCTCCATCGAGCACGGCCGCCACCAGCAGCGGCACGTCCGCGGGCGCGCCGAACACCTCTTCCAGCCTGCGAGTCCATTCCTGGTGGAGCTCGATGACGCCTTCATCGCCGGCCACTCGCAGAGCCCAGCCCGGGCGACCCCGCGCAAGCTCTGCGACGAGCTGGGCGCGGGTCGATTCCACGCCGTTCGCGCGCAGCAGCCGTTCGATCTCGGGAACCGGGACCGGGTGGAAGAAGACACGCTGGCAGCGCGAGACCACCGTGGGCAGCACCACGAAAGGGTTGAGGCTGGGCGTGGTGAGGATGATCACGCGGTTGGGATGCGGTTCCTCCAAGGTCTTCAGCAGGACGCCCTGGTCCTGGTCGCGCAATCGGCCCACGTTGGCCACCAGGGCCACGCGGCGGCTGCCGACCGCCGGCTTGAGGTTCAAAAACGCCTGCAGCGAAAGCTCGTGGAACTCAGGTGGCTTGTCGGGCAGGAGCCGGATCTCGTTAATCGACAGAGGCTTGATCCGATCGTCCTCCCAATAGTCGGGGTGGCGGTGCAGCTGAGCCTCCGGCAGCAGCGCGACCGCGAGCGCTCGCGCGGCCGTCGCCTTGCCAAGCCCGGCCTCGCCGACGAACAGGTACGCATGTGCCAGGCGCCCGGAGTTGAGCTGCGATCGCAGCTGGTCGAGGGCCTGGACGTGTCCGACGATCCCGCCGAATGGATCGGCGCGCTCGCGCGGCGGTATGGATGGGCCCAACTGATCGCTCATTGGCTCACGGTCTTGCCGCCCTTGGGGGCGGTTGCGGCCTCGCGCTCCATCGCGAGACGCTGGGCTCGGCCCTGCAGCCAAACCTCACGGATGCGCTGCAGCGCGGTCAGATTGGTCAGGATCGCGAGCAGGAAGATGACGAAGGACAGGACGACGCCCCCGAAGATGAGTCCCACCACCGTCACCACCACGCGTTCCGGGCGCTTGAACAGCCCCGTTTCGCACGTGAACCCCAGGCTCTGGGCCCGCGCTCGCACATAGCTCACCAAAAATGATCCGGCTAGCGCCGCCATCGTGGCCAGCAGCAGCCAGCGCTGGAGCGGGCCGTTGGTGCTGGCGAAGTAGGTGGCGAGACCGATGTAGATCGTGACCTCGGAATATCGGTCCAGGGTCGAGTCGAGGAAGGCTCCGTACGGATAGCTGCGTCCCGACGAGCGCGCGAGCGCTCCGTCGAGAATGTCGAACGTGCCCGCAAAGATCAATACGATGCCGGCCCATCGCAGGTGACCCAGGGCCGCGAGCACCGACGCGACAAATGTGAGGCCTAACCCGACGACGGTGATCTGATTGGGCGTGACCGGCAGCCGGCCGAGTGCCGACATCAACGCCTGTGCATGACGACGGACCCAGGCCTCAAACCGCGCCGTGAACATTGCTCTCCTCAAGGCGGCCGGCGAGGGCCCCCCGCGCCTCGTGGTAGACCTCGACGATTTGCGAAGCCACGGCCTCCCACGCGTAACGGCGCGCTTTCTCGTGTCCGTAGGCGCCCATCCGGCGCCGAAGCTCGGCGTCCCTCGCGAGGATGATCAGCGCTGCGCCCAACTCCGCCCAGCCCTTGGGCTGGACGGTCATGCTGTCGCGGCCCGGCTCCAGCACCGACATGTAGCCCTCGATCTCGGTCGCCACGACGGGCAGCCCGGACGCCATCGCTTCGAGCAGTACGATCCCGAAGCTCTCGGCTCCGGTGGCGGGCACACAGAAGATGTCGGCGCTGCAGTAATAACGAGGTAGGACCGTGTCCGGCACGTAGCCGGCAAGCACCACGTCCGGCACCCGATGCCTGGAGATGTACGACTCCACCTTGCTGCGCAGCGGTCCGTCGCCGACCACGATCAGGCGGCTCTTGGGCACTCGCGCGCGCATGAACTCGTAGCCGCGAAGCAGGTCAACCAGGCCTTTGCGCTTTTCGAGACGGCCGACGAAAAGGACGTTGACGCTGTCGTCGCGCAGATGCCGGATCGGCGCCTGGCCGGGCTTGAAGAAATTCACGTCGATGCCGTTCGGGATGACCCGCAACGGGTAGTCGGGGAAGTACTGATGCAGGAAGGCGCGCGCGGGCTCGCTCACCGCGATCCCGCGGTGTAGGTAAGCGAGGTAGGGCTCGAGCCACCGGCGGCCGTAGTAATAGCCGACGTTGGAGCGCGCGAAGGCGTGGAACGTGCCGACGTTCGCGGTGGTCGACATTCGCAGCATGGTCATGGGCAGCGCCGGCATCAATGGCTCGTGGAAATGGAGGACGTCGAAGCGCTCCTTCTCGATAATCGCGGCGACGCGGTCGGCGAGGTGGAAGCTGAGAGTGATGCGGGCCACGGAATCGTTGACCGGGATCGCGATCGGGGTGCCGATCCGGTAGAAGCGTGCAGTGTCGAAGTCCACGTCGGCGCGGCTCGACGGGGCGAAGATGCGCACCTCGTGGTCGAGGTGCCTGAGCTGGCGCGCGAGACGGCGAACGTGGTCGTTGACTCCACCCGGTGAGGCGAAGTCATAAGGCGAAACCAACCCAATCCTCATTTCTGACTCCGCGTGGCCGGTAGGCCGGATTTACTCCGGCCGTCACCCATGTGTGCACCGCCATGCGCCACCCAATCGCGGCCTCCGCTGGGGTCCCCGCGCCGCAGACGCGGGAGGCACTGGGGGGATCCTGATCCCCCCGCGCTCTCACTCACGGTGAGCCGGCCCAGATGCGGTGCGGCACGTGCCAGTGTTCCGGGTGGCTGCGGATGAACCCCTCGATGTGCCGCAGGAGCTCTTGGGTGACTCGAATCTCGTCCGCCTTTCTGTCGCCAGTGCCGTGCGCGGTCACCATCGGAGCCGCCTCCGCCATGTAGCTGTCGTCCGGCAGCCGGTAGACACACACCGGAAGCAGTGGGGTCCCCAATCGGAGCGCGATCGCCGCCGTGCCGAGAGGAATCGGCGCCGGCCGCCCGAAGAACGGCATCATGTGGCCGGTCCCGGTGATGTCGCGGTCGATGGCGGTCACCACCATCTCCTGGTCGTGCAGAGCCTGGGTGACCTTGCGAATGCCGCCGAGATTGAGCGGGAGCACGCTGATACCCAGGCGAGCGCGCGTATCCCGATACCACTCGAAGAGAGCACGCGGCTCGAGCTCTTCGGCGAATAAGCTGACCGGCGCCAACGTCGCCGACCAGATCGCCGACACGATCTCGTACGACCCCATGTGGCATGAGACCGCCAGCACGCCCTTGCCGAGAGCGCGGGCTGCCTCCAGATGCTCCATGCCCCGCACCTTCAACAATGGGCGCATCGCCGGTACCTGGGTGCGCGGCAGCAACATCAGGTCGGCGTAGGCCTTGCCGTGGTTGCGGAAGTTGAGCCAGGAGATACGTCGCAGCTGGCGCTCGTCCAACTCTGGGCATGCGATCCTGAGATTGAACTCGAGGCGCGGCCGAGCCAGCGGTGAGAACCAGTAGGCAAAGCCGGCTGCCAGCACTGCCAGCGCGTAGGCCCACGAGCGGGGCAGTCGCTCCACGATCGACTGCACGGCCTTGAAGGCACGGTAACGCCACACTTAGGGATGAGCCCGTGGGAGCCACCGGCTCACCCTCGCTCGGGCGCGCTGGCGCGGCGGTCAGGAGGAGCCTTACTGATCGCTTTGAACATGGGCCGAAATGAGTACCACTGGTCTGGCCGCTCCCGAATGAACTCCTCGAAACGATGCACGATTCGCTGCATGAGACTCTCTTTGATCTCGTCCTCGGGCCACGAGAGCGCAGGCTCGAGATGGATGTGGTGGCGACCTGACGGAGTCATGTACTGGTATCCGGGCATGAGCGCAGCGCCGGTCTTCAGGGCCAGCGCGGCGGCTCCCGCGGGAACGACCGCACGTCGGCCGAAGAAGCGGACCTCGACGCCGGGCCCCTCCTCCTGGTCACACACCAGCCCCACGATGCGATTGGCTTTCAGGGCTTCGATGATTTCCCGCACCGCTGGTCGACCCACGAGGAGCACCTGAAGCCCGTAGCGGTGGCGTGTCCGGACGACGGCATCGTTCAGCGATCCGGGGAAGCGCCCGGTCACAGCGGTGATGGGATATCCGAGGGCACCTCCATACGAGCCGGTGTTGTCCCAGGAGCCCATGTGGGGCAGCGCCAGGATCACGCCGCGACCACGCGCGAGGGCGGCGTCGAGATGCTCGAGTCCGTCGATCGTCGTGCGCCGCATAAGCTCGTTCGGCGTGAGGCTGCCGATGAGCAGGAAGTCCAAGACCATCCGCCCATAGTTCTGAAAGGCCCGTCTCGCCACGCGCGCGACCTCCGGGTCGGAGCTCTCGCGACCGAGCGCCGCAGCGTAGTTGTCCAGCGCCGCGCGGCGCTGGGCACCGTTGAGCCAGTACCACGCCGTGCCCCCAGGCGCCGCGACGGCATGGCGGAAGCCTGGCGGGACAGCCCGCAAGACCCGCCCACTCGCCTTATAGCTAGCGGCGAGCAGAGGTGGTCGCCGGCTTCGCCCGTGTGATGCGGCGGACGCGGCCGTTCGGCCCGGCCTTACCACCATCGATGAACTCCTCCACTAGGCGCTTGGCTTCGCTGTCGCTGTACTGCACCGGCGGCGACTTCATGAAGTACGAGCTTGGACCCTCCAGCGCCCCCCCGATGCCGCGGTCGAGCGCCAGCTTGCTGCAGCGGACCGCGTCGATGACGATACCCGCTGAGTTCGGCGAGTCATGCACTTCGAGCTTGAGCTCGACGTTGAGCGGCACGTCACCGAACGAGCGGCCCTCGAGCCTGATGTACGCCCACTTGCGGTCGTGCAGCCAGGGCACGTAGTCCGAGGGGCCGATGTGGACGTTGTCGGCGCCGACGTCGTAATCGAGCTGGGAAGTGACGGAGCGCGTCTTGGAGATCTTCTTGGACATGAGGCGCTCGCGCTCGAGCATGTTCAGGAAGTCGGTGTTGCCGCCGAAGTTGAGCTGATACGTGCGCTCGAGCTTCACGCCCCGATCGCGGAAAAGCCGCGTGAGCACGCGATGGATGATGGTCGCGCCGACCTGCGACTTGATGTCGTCGCCGATGATCGGAAGGTTCTTCTCGAGGAAGCGCTTCTGCCAGTAGGGCTCGCGAGCGATGAAAACGGGGATGCAGTTGACGTACGCCACGCCCGCTTGAAGGGCCTGTTCGACGTACCACTTGGTCGCCTCTTCGGAACCGACCGGGAGGTAGCTGACCAGCACGTCGGCTTTCGTCCTCTTCAGGATCCCGACCACGTCGGCGGTCTCTCCTGGCGCCTTCTGGACGATGTCGGTGAGGTACTTGCCGATGCCGTCATGCGTCATGCCGCGCTGGACCTTGACCCCAAGTCCCGGCACGTCTGTGAACTTCACCGTGTTGTTGGGCCCGGCGAAGATCGCCTCGGACAGGTCGCGCCCGACCTTCTTCTTGTCCACGTCGAAGGCGGCGACGAACTCAATGTCGCTGACGTGATACCCGCCCAGGTCAACGTGCATGAGGCCGGGCACGAAGTCCTTGGGCGAGGCGTCGCGATAGTAGTGGACGCCCTGGACCAACGAGGATGCGCAGTTGCCGACCCCTACGATCGCGACGCGGACCTTGCCGTTCCTGTGGCCGTTCTTGTGGCGGTTTTTCATGCCCCAACCTCCGTGCGAACTTTCATGCGGTCTTTGATTCCAAGCAATTCGTCAAGCTGCTCGCGCTCGCGAGCGATGTTCTCCACGTCCAGCGAGCAGTAGACCTGACGCCCGTCGCGGCGCGTGCGGATCACCCCGCCCACCCGCAGCATCCGAAGGTGCCAGGAGATGCGGGGCTGGCTCATGCGAAGGTGGGCGACGAGGTCGTTGACGTTCTCCTCCCCAACCTGCCCGAGGCGCTCCAGGATGCGCAGGCGGGTGGGATTGGCGAAGGCCAAAAAGTGGTCCGGAAGCTCGTGCCGCTGGCTGGGAAGAAACATAAAGCTTGCTTTATGCGAGTGTAACGCATAAAGGGTCGGTTATGTATCGGCTACGTTCTTAGCCGCCCCGGACCAGGTCCAAGAACTCCGCGCGCGTGCGCGCGTCCTTGCGAAACGTGCCGAGCATGCATGACGTGATCAGCTGACCGCCGGTCTTCTGGACGCCCCGCATCTCCATGCAGAGATGCCGCGCTTCGACGACGACGCCGACACCCCTCGGCGCCAGCTCGTCATTCAAGGCCTCGGCGATCTCCTTCGTCATCCGCTCCTGCAGCTGCAATCGGTGGGCGAACATGCTCACCAGGCGAGGGATCTTGCTCAGGCCGACCACCTTGCCCTTCGGTAGGTAGCCGACGTGGCAGCTGCCGAAGAACGGCAGCATGTGGTGCTCGCACAGGCTGTAGAACGGGATGTCCTTGACCAGGACCATCTCGTCGTAGTCCTGGTCGAAGACCGCGTTCGCGATGACGTCCGAGGCGCTCACGCCGTAGCCATCGGTCAGCTCTCGCAAGGCGCGCGCCACCCGCTCCGGCGTCGCTCGGAGTCCTTGACGGGACGGATCCTCGCCCAGTTCCGCCAGCATCTGCTCGACGAGCTCCGGCATGCGATCGATGGGCTTGACCTTCGCCACGAGCGCATCCTCACACAATTGACGGAATGCACGTTGTCGCCGCCGCCCAGGCGCTGTCCGAGATCGGCTACCTGCTGCGACAGAACCCTGAGGAGGTGTTCCGAGCTAAAGCCTTCACCGCCGCGGCCTGGTCGATCGCGATCTCGCAACCTGACCTCGAGGCGCTGCACCAGGCCAGGGACCTCTCCTCGATCGAAGGAGTGGGGGCTGGCATCGCCAAGGTGCTGACGGAGCTGATCGACACCGGCCGGAGCGCCTACCTCGAGCGACTGCGCACCGAGATGGGACAGCCGGCGCGCGACGATGAATCGAGTCTCGATCTCAGCGCGTACCAGGGCGACATCCACTCGCATACGAACTGGAGCGACGGCAAGGCGACGATGCTGGAGATGGCCCGCGGAGCGGAGGCGCTCGGCTACCGATACCTTGCCGTCACCGACCATTCGCCCCGGATCAAAGTCGTGAACGGTCTCGATGCGGAGCGTCTCCTCGCGCAATCTCGCGAGCTGGCAGAGGTGCAGGCGCAGTTCGAGGGCCTGACGCTGCTCCAAGGCATCGAGGTCGATATCCTCGAGGACGGCGCGCTCGACCTCCCCGACGCCGTGCTCGAGCTGCTGGACGTCGTGGTCGCATCGCCCCACGTGAAGCTGCGCCAGGAGCCTGCCGCGATGACAGAGCGCATGCTCCGCGCCGTCTCACACTCCAACGTCGACATCGTCGGTCACCCCACCGGCCGGCGACCCGGCTCGCGTGAGGGAGCCACCTACGACTTCGAGGCGGTGTTCAAGGAGGCCGCGCGCCACGGCGTGGCGCTCGAGATCGACTGCGACCCGGCTCGAATGGACCTCTCGCCTGAGATGGCACGGCTGGCTTTCGAATGCGGCTGCAGCTTTTCGCTCGACGCTGACGCGCACGTGCCCGCCGAGTTTGCCTACGTGCAGATGTCAGCGTGGATGGCGCGCCGGGCCGGCATCCCTGAGGACCGGATCCTGAACTGGCGAACGCTCGAGGACCTTACGATCACTCTCCAACGGCAAGGGTGACGCAGACTGCCGCTCCACTTTGGGTTCAGGAGTTAAGTAGTGGCGAAGATCGGGATCATGATCGAGGGCCAGGAGGGTCTCACCTGGGACCGCTGGCGCCACATCTGCCACGACGCTGACACGCTCGGCTTCGACTCGCTGCGCCGCAGCGACCACTTCTTCTCGGTGATGGGCGTCGTCGATCGCGACTGCATCGAGTGCTGGACTTCCCTCGCGCTGGCCGCGGAGTGGACGAAGAGGATCGAGATCGGCCCGATGGTGAGCCCGATGACCTTTCGTCTGCCGTCGATGCTGGCGCGGATCGCGACGTCCGTCGACCTGCTCTCGGGCGGCAGGCTCATCCTCGGCGTCGGCGCCGGCTGGTATGAGCGAGAGCACGTTGAGTTCGGTGTCCCCTTCCTGACCGTGAAGGAGCGATTGGACCGGCTCGAGGAGGGGATCAAGACCATCCGCACGACATGGGTCAAGTCCAACCCCAAGCCGGCGCGGAATACGATCCCGCTGCTCATGGGCGGGTTGGGCGAGAAGCGTGCGCTGCCGATCGTCGCTCGAGAGGCCGCCGAGTGGAACATGACCCGCTTGGATACCGACCTCTACAAGCAAAAGCGCAAGGTTCTCGAGGACTGCTGTCGCGCAATCGGCCGCGACCCGGCTACGATCCGTCAGTCGCTGATGACGAGCTACATCGTCGGGCGCAATCGGGCTGAGCTCCGCGAGAGAGCCGCGCAGGTGCGCGAGATCGTGCCGCGCCTGAAAGACATGAATCCCGACCAGGTGCTGGAGGACGTGCGCAAGACCTGGTTCGTCGGCACGCCCGAGGAGGTTGCCGAGCAGATGCGCGGAGTCGCCGCGATGGGCATCGACCTGTTCATGCTCCAGCACTTCCTGCTCGACGACCGCGACGCACTGAAAGTCCTAGCCTCGGACGTCATTCCCGCGGTGGCCTAAGGTAGTCGCATGGACTTCGAGCTCAGCGAGGCGGAGGAAGCGTTCCGCGACGAGGTCCGCGCCTGGCTGAAGGCCAACGCGCCCAGGGACGACTCGAACGAGACCGACCAGGAGAAACTGATCGAGCACCGCCGCGCATGGCAGAAGAAGCTCTACGAAGCCGGCTACGTCGGCATCACTTGGCCGAAGGAGTACGGCGGTCGCGGCGCGGGCTTCATGGAACAGCTGATCTTCAACGACGAGATGATCGTGGCCCAGACTCCAGAGCCTATCAACGTCATCGGCCTGGGCATGGGCGGCCCTGTCGTGATCGCACACGGCACCGAGGAGCAGAAGAAGCGATACCTTCCTCCGCTACTGTCAGCCGAGGAGATCTGGTGCCAGGGCTTCAGCGAGCCCAACGCAGGCAGCGATCTCTCCGGACTGCAGACGCGAGCCGAGGACAAGGGCGAACACTACCTCGTCAACGGGCAGAAGTCCTGGACCACGCTCGCCCACGTCGCCAAGTGGTGCATGTTGCTGACGCGGGAGCGCAAGGAGGACAACCCACGTCACGGACTCACGTACCTGCTGGTGGACATGGAGAGTCCCGGGGTCGAGGTGCGACCGTTGGTGCAGATCACGGGCGACGCGGAGTTCAACGAGATCTTCTTCAAAGACGTCAAGGTGCTCAAGTCGCAGATCCTTGGCGGGGCCGGCGACGGCTGGGCGGTCGCCATGACCACGCTCCTCCACGAGCGCGGAACGCTCGGCATGGCGCTGGCCACGCGCGCGCAGATCACAGCCGCGGAACTCGCCGAGCATGCGCGCAAACTGGGCCGCGGCTCCGACCCGCTGGTGCGGCAGAAGATCGCCCAGTACACGATCGAGGCGCGCGCGCTCCAGTTGAACGGGTACCGAGCCCTGACCGCCATGAAGCGGAACGGGATCCCCGGCCCCGAAGGCTCGATCCTCAAGCTCATGTGGTCCGAGCTGAACCAGCGGATGACCGAGACGGCGGTCGACGTCGCCGGCGCGGCCGGCCAGGTGGGTGAGGCCGGCGGCTGGAAGTACCAGTTCCTGCGGTCACGGGCGAACACGATCGAGGCCGGCACGTCAGAGGTGCTGCGCAACATCCTCGCCGAGAGGGTCCTCGGCCTGCCCCGCAGCCGCTGACCCAACTCTGGGAAGCCTTCGACCTATGACAGCGGTGGCAAGCCGGGCCGCGAGCACCCCCGTCAAGAAGGGCATAGACCGCGCGGTCATGGCCGTGTTCGCGGGCCTGATGTTGGGCTCGCTGATCGCCTCTCTCAACCTGACGCTGGTCGCGCCAGCATTGCCCACGATCGTCTCTGAGCTGGGCGGAATCAGCTACTACAGCTGGATTCCGATCTCGGCGATGCTGGCGTCGACCATCGTCGTGCCGATCGCGGGCAAGCTCTCCGACGTCTACGGCCGCAAGCCGCTTTACATGACCGGCATCGTCGTTTTCGCGATGGGTTCGGCGCTGTCCGGCGTGGCGCCGAACTTCTGGTTCCTGGTCTTCGCACGCTTCGTCCAGGGCGCCGGCATGGGCTTCATCATGCCGCTGTCCCAAGCCATCATCGGCGACATCATCTCCCCGCGCGAGCGCGGCAAATACCAGGGCATGATGGGCGCGTCATTCGGCCTCGCATCGATCATCGGCCCGGCCGCCGGCGGATTCATCACCGACCACTTCAGCTGGCGGTGGCTGTTCTTCGTCAACGTGCCGTTCGCGGTGCTGACCTTTGTGGTGGTCGCCCTCTACATGCACATCCCCAGCGAAAAGCGGGAGCACGCGATCGACGTGGGCGGCAGCGTGACATTGTCCTTGGGGATCACGTGCGCGCTCCTGGCGACGGTCTGGGGTGGCGGGCAATATGCGTGGAGCTCCTGGCAGATCGTGGGCCTGTACACGGCTTCGGCGGTCTCGCTGGCGACATTCGTGTGGTTCGAAACGAGGGCCGCGGAGCCGGTGCTGCCGCTGCACCTCTGGAGGAGCAGCGTCTTCACTTTCTCCAACATCGCCGGCATGGGCGTGGCCATGACCATGTTCGGCGCGATCTTCTTCCTGCCCATCTTCGTGCAGGGCGTGATCGGGAACAGCGTCACCAACTCCGGGGCGATCCTGGTCCCGATGCTGCTGGCGATGATCGTGACGAGCATCGGCAACGGCCAGCTGATGTCACGAACAGGCCACTACAAGCTGCCGCTGCTCGCAGGCCTGGTCCTGCTGGGCGCGGGTTTCTACATGCTGTCGCTCCTCGACGTCCACTCCACGAACCAAACCGTGATCGCCGCGATGGTCCTGATCGGCCTGGGCATGGGCATCGCGATGCAGACCTACACGCTCGTCGTGCAGAACTCCGTGAGCCGCGCCGACATGGCTGTGGCGACATCGGCCACGCAGCTGTCGCGCTCGATCGGCGCGGCGCTCGGGCTCGCGATCATGGGCACCATACTCACCCAGGGGATGGCCTCGTCCCTGGCCAGGTACATCCCAGCCGCTGCCCTCAAGCAGTTCCAGGCGTCGGGCAACACCCTCGGCGCGGGCGCCGTGTTCGATCCGACGCAGCTCTCCCGCCTGCCCCCGGCGATCGAAATCGGCATCCGTCACGGACTCGCCGACGCGTTACATCCCGTGTTCGTCGCCGGCCTTCCCATCGTCGCCGTGGCATTCATCGCCACGCTGTTGATCAGAGAGCTTCCGCTTCGCCAGACGGTGCACGTGACGGCCGGACGGTCGCACGCCGCGGACGACAGCAATGGCGATTTGCCAAGCCCCACCGTGAGCGATTGAGGCGAGATCGAGCCGCCGAGTAGTGATCCGGGCGCGGTCTAGACTAGGCCGCACGTTGGACCGCGCCCCGATCTCCCCCAGGCCCCCGCAACCTGTCCTCGGGGTCATCATCCCGGCCTACAACGAGGAGCGCTCCATCGAACACGTCATCCGGCGCGTGCTGCGCCAGCCGCAGGTCCAGCAGGTCGTGGTGGTCGACGACTGCTCGACCGATGGCACGCGCGCGGCCGCGCGCCAGTGCACCGGCGATCCGCGCGTGACCGTGAAGCACCATGCGGCCAACAAGGGCAAGGGAGCCGCCGTCCGGACCGGCTTGGAAGCCATCACGGCAGAGCTGGTGCTCATCCAGGATGCGGACTTGGAGTACGACCCCGCCGATTACGACCATCTCGTGTCGCCGATCCTGCGCGGGCGGGCAGACGTTGTGTACGGCATCCGCGGGTTCGCCGGTCACAGCGCCTACTCGTATTGGTTCGTGATCGGAAACCGCCTCGTGACCACGGCGACCAACATCCTGTTCAACTGCTACATCCAGGACATGGAGACGGGTTTCAAAGTCATGAGGACGTCTCTAATGCGACGGCTCGAATTGCGGGGCAACCGCTTCGACATCGAACCCGAGATCACCGGTCGCATCCTGCGACTGGGCTACCGGATCTATGAGGTCCCCATCGACTATGCCGCGCGCACCCGCCTGCAGGGCAAGAAACTGACGTGGCTCGACGGCGTGAAGGCGCTGTTCGTGCTGCTCCGCATCCGCCTGGCAACTTCCCGCAGCCTGTTCGGCAACGCTGACCCTTACCACCAGGAACGGCTCACCCAGCTCAGTATTTCGCTGATGCCTGGAGCCGACGAGCAAGGCACCCGCGACTTCTCCTAGGCCGGAAACGATCAACGCCGCTTTCGAAGATTTGTCCTTCCTGACATGATTCCGCTCGATGGACGAGATGCTGGATAGGGACCCACGCGTGCTCTGGGCGTTCTGGCTGGCATGCGGCCTCGCCATAACCGGCGGCATCGCGCCGCTGCTGCTGGCGGCCGGCGGCCCCAACCGCATCGCCGGCGGGATCATTCCTTTCACGGTTGCCGCTGGGGCGATGGCCGCCAACGCGCTCATGTACCGGCGAGGCAGGCCGCTCGCGACCGCCTTCTACTTCCTCGCCGGCGTCGCGATCGTGTACGGCATGCTGGCGGTGTTTGCGGTTCCGCTGCGACTGGCCGTGGTCGGTACGTGTCCGGCGCCGCCTGCTGTCTGTCCAGTCGGACTGGAGCGTGGCTTCAGCAGTGGCGAATCCACCGGGTTCACCGTCGCCGTCTTCATGGGCGTGCTCTCCATCATGTCTGGCTTTTTTGGCCTGCTCATGCTCTACCGCCGCCGCTCGAAGCCGCCGGTGGCGCCTCCGATGGCGCGTAGCGCGGCGGCTCCCGAAAAACGTCCCGAACCGCCTGGCGCGGATCCCTCCGCGGCGCCTCCCGCCTAGCGGCCCGCCTTACACTCATCGCCGTATGGACTTCGCGTTTTCCGAAGAGCAGGAGATGCTCCGGGGTTCGGCCCGCAACTTTCTCGCCAAGGAGTGCCCGTCCAAGCTCGTCCGCAAGTTGATGGACGATCCGGATGCCCACGATCCGGCACTGTGGAAGAAGATGGCCGGCCTGGGCTGGACCTCGCTCGGCATCCCGGAGCAATACGGCGGGGCCGGCAGCTTTCTGGATTTGATCGTTGTGCTCGAGGAGTGCGGGCGCGTCCTGCTGCCGGGGCCGTTCTTCGCCACCATGGGCCTGGCCGTCCCGGCTCTCATCGAGGCCGGTAGCGAGGCACAGAAGAAAGAGGCGCTCGGCGCGATCGCCGAGGGCAAGGCCCGAGCCACGCTTGCGTTCACGGAACCGTCGGGCCGCTGGGACGCAGCCGGCGTGACGCTCGCTGCCAAGCCCGTAGGCGGCGGCTGGCAGCTCGACGGCGTCAAGCTTTTCGTCCCCGACGCGGAAGGGGCCGACTACACGGTCGTGGCGGCGCGGACGCGGGGCGACGGTGAGGACGGAATATCGCTTTTCCTGGTCAAGGGACGGCCCAAGGGGATGACCGTCACGCAGCTCAAGACCCTGGACATGACGAGGCGCTGGAGCGAAGTTCGCTTTGAGGGCGTGGAGCTGAGCGCCGACGCTCTCATGGGCGCTCCACACAAGGCATGGCCGGCGCTGAAACGCGCGCTGGAGTGGGCGACAGGGGCGCTGTGCGCTGAGATGATCGGGGGTACCCAGAAGGTGCTCGAGGCGTCGACCGAGTACGCCAAGACCCGCCACCAGTTCGGCAAGCCGATCGGTATCTACCAAGCCGTGTCGCACAAGCTCGCGGACATGCTCGTGCTGTCCGAGAGCGGGCGCTCGGCGACCTACTACGCAGCCTGGGCGGTGGAGGCTGATGCGCCCGACCGCGCCCTGGCCTCATCCATGGCCAAAGCCTATGTTTCGGACGCTTATCGCAAAGTGGCCGGCGACGGGATCCAGGTGCATGGTGGGATCGGCTTCACCTGGGAGCATGACCTGCACCTCTACTTCAAACGGGCCAAGGCATCGGAAGTCACACTCGGCGATGCCACCTACCACCGGGAGCTGGTCGCCCAAGCCCTCGATCTGTAGGCCATCCGCGCTCCAGTTTGCGCCTGATGTCGGACGTGTCCAGGTCGTGAGCCGGCTCGCCAAGATGTCCACGGTTGGGCTGGTCCGTCACCGAATCTAGCCCCCGGCCAGCAGACGGAAGACCACGATCCCGAACAGGGCGCTGGCCGGCAGCACCAGGCCGCGGAACAACGACCAGTAGCCGGACCATGCCTCGCGCAGGCGGTCGAGGCGACGCCCGGAGCCGAAGACTAAAGACCAGTAGATCGGCAACGCCGCGCCCGTGTTGAGAGCGAGCGCCAGCAGAGCAACCCCGCCGGCGCCCACCAGCCACGACTGAAGAGGTGCAGCAGCGCCGAAGCCCAGCTGGGTCCCCCAAAGCGCCGACGTGCCCACGAGCGAGAGCAGCGCCGGGGCGCCAAGGAGGAAGAAGGCGGCGAAGCTGAGGATCACCAGCGCGAGCATCAAGGCCAGCATCGCGATGATCCCCGCCAACCCAGCGGCGGCGACGGTTACACCGCTCGCGGCCGCAACGCCGGTGTGTGCCGGCGGCGTGGCGACCGGTGCGGGGTCGGCCGGCGTTCCGATGGTGGCCGCCCTGACGTCAGACCACGAGTGCCAATGTGCGCTCGAGGTGACGACAACCGCGATCCCCGCCGGCGCGATCGCCAGCAGCAACCCGGCGGCGATGGCTGCGGCGTTGCGTCGCAACAGCGCGAGCGGCAGCCACACCCGACGCCGACGCGTCCGCCCCAGCCCAGTCTCCATGAGGCGCTCACGGTCAAAGGTCGTGCCGCAGAGCACCGTCAGCGCAAAGCAGGCGGTGAGGGGAAGAAGCAGCGAAGCCGGGGCAAGCGGCGAGCGGAAGACGAACAGGGCAAGTGGCAGATCCGCCACGGCCGCCGACACGGGCGATAGGAGGAACGACCATGCGCCGCCCGCAGCGCCCTCGCGTGGGAACAGCATGAAGCCGAGCATTCTGCCCATGGCGGCCCAGTAGGCCGTGACGACGGCGACGAAAGAAAAGATGGGAAGGAGGTCCCAAGGAGCTCTCTGCCCGAAGAGGGTGAGCAGCGTCATCCCGGCCGCCATCCAGAAGGTTACCCAGACAGTGCTCACGACTGCGCCGGGGAGAACCTCCAGCCAGATCAGGGACGGGTCGTCGATGGGCGTGTAGAGCAAGACCTCCAGCGACTGCTGCGCTTTCTCCCACCAGATCCCGATCGAGCTCTTGATCGATTCGAGAAGGGCGAACGACATGAAGAACAGCGGAAGGAGGAGGCCCGCCTGGAGGGCCGCACCGCCCGCGAAACGCTGCGCGACCTGGCCCGCAACGCCCGGCAGCTGCCCGAAAAGGGACGTACCCGCGACGAGCAGGAGCACAAATGCGTTGAGGTACATCACCCAGCTCAGGTCGCCGCGGCGCCACCAGGAGCTCACATAGAACGGAAGGGAGTGGCGCAGCAGTGCGCCCTGCGTGCGAAGCGATGCGAACATGCGCGGCGCGCCGATCCCGGACGCTACTTGCGTCGGGGGCGTCGGGGGCGCCGCCGGTGAGGCCACCGGCTCCGCCATCGCTTTGAGATAGACCGACTCGAGGCTTGTCTGCTCCTCCCCGAGCTCGTGGAACGGTGCGTCCTGCCTTGCGAGACGGGTCTGAAGCTCGGCCGCGAACGCTGCGCGGTCGGCGACCGAAGCCTGCCATGGCAGGGTGTAGTTGAGCAGATCGCCGTCTAGGTTGTGCTCCAACGTGTGCTCGCGCAGCCAGCGCCGCAGCGACTCGGGGTCGGCGGGCGGCCGGCTGAGGTGCGCCGAGAGCCGCCTCCCCTTCGCGGCCTGCTGTCGCAGCTCTTCGAGGGGGCCGTGGGTGACGACCAGGCCCCGCCGCATGATGGCGATGCGATCGGCCATCAGCTCCGCCTCGCTGAGCACATGGGTGGTGACGATCAGCGCCGCTCCTCGACTCCGCTGCTCACCGAGATAGCGGCGCATGTCCGCCGCCGCGACCGGGTCGAGGCCGGCCGTGGGCTCGTCACAGAAGATCCAGTCGGGCTGGTGTAGGGTGGCTCGGATCAACGCGACCTTCTGAGCCATGCCTCGCGAGTACGCGGCAAGGACCGTGTCGGTGCGATCCGCGAGGTCGAAACGCTCCAGCAGCTGGGCGATCCGCCGCGTGCGCTCAGGCTTTGGTATTCGATACAGGTAGCCGAAGTGATCCAGGTACTCGGGGGCGGTGTTTCGTCCGTACAATCGCGCCTGGTCGGGAACCACCCCCAGCCGCGCGCGCACCTCGTCCAGCTTGTCGGGCAGTCGCAGGCCGTCCAGCTCGATCAGGCCCGCGTCGGGCCGCAGGATTCCGCCCAGGCAGCGCAGCGTGGTGGACTTGCCGGCCCCGTTTTGCCCCAGGAGCACGAGCACCTCGCCTCGTTCGACATGCAGGTCGACGCCATCGACGGCGCGCACGTCGCCGAAGCTCTTGCGAAGGCCCTCGACCCGGATCACGATCCGATACTACTGACCACCTCGGCGGGGTCGCAATCGCAGTCGATCAGCCGTCTTTCCACTGTGTCCGATCGGCCGGGCGGTTGGCGAGCTCATCGGCCGCGACAGGGCTCATTCGGCGGCCCTCGTTCCTCGCGGAGGCCGCCCGCTCGGGTCCCAGGGCGTCTAAGGCCGGCTGCAGATGCCTGGCCTTGCGTCGGACTTCATCAGTGGGGACCGCTCCGACCGACTCTCGAATCATCTCCGCGGCGCCGGCCAGCCGCAAGGCCCGTTCCGGATCACTTCCGACGGCGACCCAGGCCACCCCGTCCAAACAGTCTGCCGCAAGACCGGCAATGCCAAGATCGCGTGCTAGGGCGAGTGATTCCAGGAATCGATCCAGCGCAGCAACAAGGTCGCCAGAGGCAAGCTCGGCCTCCCCGAGTGTCTGCAATGAGTGTGCCCGGGCCTGCCGGTTGCCGACGCCCTCCACAATCCTGAGGCTCTCCTCCGCGAGCTCTCTGCCCGCCAGTGGATCGCCTTGGTTTATGAGAATCTGTGCGAGATTGCCGAGAGCTGTTGACACGCCGTTCGGATCGCCGATTTCTCGGAAGAGCCGCAGGCTTTCCCGGTAGTGGCTTGCCGCCGCGCTGTTGTCGCCGCGTGAACTCGCCGCAACACCGAGATTGATGCTGATGCCGGCGACCGTCTCCTTGTCGCCGTCGGCCCGTGCGCCTTCGATGGCGCGCTCCCAGAGCGCCGAGGCGTGCTCGTACTCGCCCCGCAAGTTTGCGAACAGGGCCGCCCGGTTCAGCGCCCGCCGAATACCTTCCGAGTCGCCGAGCTGCTCATAGATTGCAAGGCACGCTCGATTGGTGGTCTCCGCCGCCGCGAGGTCACCCCGCTCAAATGCAAAGGTCGCAAGCCCGCCCAGGGCAACGGCACGGGCGCGAGTGACTCCGCCGGGGCGCGCGACAGCCGCCTCCAACCACGTCCTTCCTTCCTCCAGATGTCCGCGGACCTGCCAGAAGGCCACCAGCGCCGCCGCCAGCGACACCAACAGCTCGGTGTCGCTCGCCTCGGCCCACGACAGGGCGGCACGGATGTTGTCGTACTCCAAAGCGAGACTCGCCAGCACCGCTTCGGACTCTTTGCGGTAGACCTGCCGATCCGCACCCCGGCTGAGATCCAGAAAGTGCTCTGCATGGCGCCGCGCGTAGAACTCCACCTCGCCCGCGGCGCGAAGCTTCTCCGAGCCGTACTCCCGCATTGTCTCGAGCAGGAGGTAGCGACCGCTGGCGGAAAGCTGCACCAGTGACTTGTCGCAGAGCCGCGTCACCATTTCGACGACGTCTGGTGCCGGGTCGACCGCTCCTGAGCAGACCGATTCCGCCGACGCGAGTGTGAACCCTCCGGCGAAAATCGAAAGCCGCCGGAAGATCGCTCGCTCATCGTCCTCAAGCAGGTCGTGGCTCCAGTCCAACAGCGCGCGCAACGTCTGCTGTCGTGGCAGGGTCGCCCTCGCACCGCCAGTGAGCAGGCGGAAACGATCGTCCAGCCGTTTCGTGATTTCTTCCAGGGACATGGTGCGCGCGCGTGCTGCCGCCAGCTCGATGGCGAGCGGAATCCCCTCGAGTCGCTCGCAGATCCGGCCCACGGCGATGGCGGCCGATTCGCCTGAGGCGGCGCCCGTGCGGGCCAGCTCCACCCGTTCGTTGAAGAGCTCCACCGAGTCCTGATCCGTCAACGACTTGACGCGGTGGACCGCCTCGCCGGGTAGGTTCAGCGCTTCTCGGCTGGTCGCGAGCACACGCACGTCAGGACAGTGGCGCAGCACGGAGGCGCACATTTCGGAAGCTGCCCGCAGGAGGTGTTCGCAGTTGTCGATGATGAGAAGGAGATGGGTGCCCTCGAGCTGCTCGAGAACGGTTTCGGTGAGCTCACGACCCAGTTGTTCGCGGACGCCGATCGCGGCCGCCAAGGAAGAGACCACGCGGTCCGGATCCGAGACCGAGGCCAGCTCGACCAGCCAGGCGCCTCCCGCAAAGGTGTCCAGCATCATCGCCGCTGACTGCACGGCCAGCCGAGTCTTGCCGATGCCGCCGGGTCCGGTGATGGTGACCAGCCGGTGCTCCGCCAGCGACTCGCTGACCGCTTGCATCTCGGCCTCGCGCCCGACGAACGAGGTCACCTGGACCGGCAGGTTGTGTGCCAGGCTGGCCAGTGACCCAACCGGCGGGAAGTCAGAAGAGAGTGTTGGATGGGCCAGCTGGAACACTCGCTCGGCGCGGCTCAGATCCTTCAGGCGGTGCTCACCAAGGTCGACCAGGCTGGCGCCCGGCGGAAGGAGCGTATGCACCTGGTGGGCCACCGTTGCCGTAAGGAGGACCTGGCCTCCGTGGGCGATGCTGCGAAGCCTGGCGCATCGGTTGACCGCGGTGCCGTAATAGTCTCCCGCCCTGAGCGTCACCTCTCCTGTGTGAATCGCCATCCTGACCCGGAGCGGCTCTTCGGCGATGCTGCATTGGATGTCCAGGGCAGCCGCGACCGCGGCATCGGCGCGATCGAAGGTGGCGAACATGCTGTCACCCTCACCGCGGTTCTTCACAACGGTTCCGCCGTGGCGCCGGACGCCTTCTCCGAGAAGGCGGTCGTGGCGCTCGACCAGGCGGCTCATGAGGTCGGGGTCGCGTTCCCACTGCTTGGTGGAGCCCTCGACGTCTGTGAGAAGGAACGTCACCCGGCTCGCCGGGAGATCGGGCATGGAGGCATTATGCGAGTGGCTGCCGCGCGGTTACCGACCCCAAGTCCACGTAGAGCCACGTTCCGGCTCGTCAGAGCGCTTCGAGTGAGTCCATCCGGATCATTGGAATGGGATATCTACGCTGCCCGGTTGCTTAGTCTCGCTCCAGCACGGTGTCGGGGTGCCGGCGGAGCCAGAGGCTCAGCAGCGCTGGAGGCTCGTAGGCGGTATCCCTCTTCGGCTCAACCCAGGCCCTCCACAACGGGCCGGACTCGCTCCATCACGGCCAAGTGGACGCTCTCGCGGGACCCGGTCGCATCGATCCGGGTGAAGCGCACCGGCTCGGCCGAGGCCAGCCGATCGTACTCCGCGGCCACCCGGCGATGGAACTCGATCGACTCCTGTTCGACCCGATCCGGGCTCTTCCCCGCACCTGCCTGGCGTTCACGCCCGTCTTCCACCGGCACGGCGAGGAGAAAAGTGATGTCCGGGCGGGGAAAGGTCGACGGCCAAGACGTGGGCACGCCGCGGGCCCCGCCCTGATAGGCGAGCGTCGAATCGTGATAGCGGTCGGCGATGACGATCTGGCCGGCCGCCAGCGCGGGCTCGATGACCTCCTGGATCAGCTGTCTCCGAGCGGCCATAAAGAGATACATCTCCGCTTCCGCGTCGATGTCGATGTTGCCAAAGAGAACGATGTCGCGGATGCGTTCGCCGAGATCGGTCCCGCCGGGTTCGCGCACCACGACCGGTTCCCGAGAGACCAACGCCAAACCAAGGAGCTCCACCTGTGTGGTCTTGCCGGAGCCCTCCGGGCCCTCGAAGGTGATGAAGAGGCCGCGGCCCACGCTAGCCGGCCGGGTCCTCCGGTGCCGGCGTGATGCGCAGGCGGCGCTGCGGCTCCTTGCCGGTGCTGCGGGCGGACAGTTCGTTCTCGGACACGAGATGGTGCTGCAGCCGGCGCAGGTACGCGTTCTGGGGCGAGATCTCGACCGGAAGCAAGGTCGTCTTCACAGTCTTGATCGCAGCTGCCGCTTCAGCGAGCGCCCGCGTGGTGGCCTCATCGCGCTTGTCCACTCCGTAAATGCGGGAGAGCGCATCGCGGATCTGGCTGACGGAGTTGCTCTTGAGGATGTGGATGGGGAGGCCCCGGCTCTCCGCCTGGCGCAGGCTGTCCGGGCGCCGGCGATAGTGGTTCTTCAGGGTTAGCACCGCGCCCGCTCCATCCAAGTTGCCCAGCACGCGCACCGGGAGCTCGAGGTCGCGGATGGATTGTTCGACGTGATGGCGGCTCACACCGTACGGAAATATCCCCAGCGCCTTGCTGGGCGGCGCCGGTGCGGGCGGTTCCGGGGTCACAACGGTGGGCGCATCGACGTTCGAGATGACTCTGCCGTCGCGTGTGCGAAGCCGGATCTTCGGCGTGAGCAGCGGGCCCCGTAAAGCGGTGTCTACCACCTCGGCCAACGGCATGTGGATGGCAACGCGGTCGCGATCCTGGATCTCGACCAGCACGTCGAACGTCGGTGGCGCCTTGCGCTCGAGCACCGATTTCTGTGTGCCGCGCCGCCGTGCCTCCTCGTCGGAAAGGGTCACGCTCTGGATGCCGCCGAGCAGGTCGTTCAGGGTCGGGTTCACGAGCAGGTTCTCCAGAGTCTGGCCGTGCGCGGTTGCGATCAGCTGCACGCCCCGCTCGGCGATGGTGCGCGCCGCCTGCGCCTCGAGTTCGGTGCCGATCTCGTCGATCACGATCACCTCGGGCATGTGGTTCTCGACCGCTTCGATCATCACCGCGTGCTGGAGGAGGGGAGTCTTGACCTGCATGCGGCGAGCGCGCCCGATGCCCGGGTGCGGGATGTCGCCGTCGCCGCCGATCTCGTTTGACGTGTCGACGATCACCACGCGTTTGCGCAGCTCGTCGGCGAGAAGCCGGGCGCATTCACGAAGCATCGTCGTCTTCCCGATGCCGGGCCGGCCCAGGAGGAGGATGCTCTCACCGCTGACGACGATGTCGCGGATGATCTCGGCGGTGCCGGTGACCGCACGCCCGACGCGCATGGTGAGCCCGGTGATGCGACCCGACCGGTTGCGGATCGCGGAGACGCGGTGCAGCGTGCGCTCGATGCCCGCGCGATTGTCGTCGCCGAACTGCCCGACATTGTTGGCCACGTGTTCAAGGTCGAAGGCGGCAACGGTACGGTCGGCGAGCAGCACCTCACGGCCCGGCACTCGCGCTGCGGGCTCGCGTCCCAGGTCCAGCACGATCTCGAGCAGCTCGGTGGGGTCCGTGCGCTCGTGGAGCGCACGCGCAAGGTCGGAGGGCAACGCGCGGGTGAGGAGCTCAACCTCCTCGTCCCAGTTGGCCGCCCGGGGAGACATATCGGGCCGGTTGTTGTTGTTGCTCACCCGAACGAAGGCACCAGTCCTTTCTCACGCACCGGCACCCGTTCGGCCAGTTCCTTGACCAGGAGAAGCTGCGTCAACAGCATGCTGAACCCACGCCCGCGGAGGGCGTCGATCATGTGCGAATCATAGTGGCGGAGGCTCGACCATGCCGGCGCCTCTGAGTCGCCCAGCAGCGAGAGCCCGAGATCCGCCAGGTCACCCGGAAGAGACGACTCAGGCAGCGCCAGGAAGCTCAGCGTGTTCGGCCGAGCCCCCGAGCTGCGCTCGGCTTTGACCCAGCCGACGAGCTCTACCCGGTCCACCACCTGCTCCTGCTTGTCGGAGCCGCGGGCGGCAAGGCGGCCGGTCCACTCACCGTGCAGGGCCCTCCACTCGCGATACGTGGGAGCCTCCAGCTGGGACACGCCCTGCGGCGTCACCTTCCGATACAGCTGATACAGCATGCGGTTGTCGCCGCGGCGGACCGGCCGTGCATCCTCGGGCGAGCGGCCTGAGCCTATGGCCGGCTTGTCTGCGTACACCACCACCTCGGTCGCGTACTGCCGGAAACCTCGGAGCCTGAAGGCCGGGAGCAGCGGATCACCCTCCGGCAGGCGAACGAAGAGCCTGATGGCGCCTCGTTCCAAAGCCTGGTTGCACAGGTGCTCGACGAGCGCCGGCGCCACCTCTTCGGAATCCGACCCGTCCGCCACCTGCAGGTTGAGCACCTGCAGCACCTTCGCCCGGGGCAGGTCGAGGCCGAGGGGCTGGCCGGAGGCCTGGATGAACCCCACCACCTTGCCCGCATCCTCGGCGACGTAGATGAGGGTCTCCTGTGACAGAGGCAGGAGGGCCGACAGCGTGGAGCTCAGGAGCGACCACAACCTTGCCGCAGGCGGCGCCGCCTCGCTCAGCCGGATGTCTGCGGAACGGTGCATGTCCTCAATTCGGGCGAGATCCATGAGGCCCGCGGTGCGGAGCTTCATGTTGCGGCCGCAGCCGCCATGCGAACGAACTCGCGGTGCAGGCGGAGGTCACCGGTCAGCTCCGGGTGGAAACACAGCGCGACGATGCGGCCCTGGCGCACGGCGACGGGCCTGCCCTCGTGGGTGGCGATGACCTCCGCCGTGCCGGTGGACTCCACCAACGGCGCCCGGATGAAGACTCCGGGAAAGCTTTTGTCCCCGAGACCCGCAACCTGCAGAGCGACCTCGAAGCTATCCACCTGGCGCCCGTAGCCGTTGCGCCGCACACAAATGTCGACCAACCCCAGGCCGCGCTGTTCGGCCATTCCATCCGAGACCTCACGCGCCAGGACGATCATGCCCGCGCACGTCGCCAGGGTCGCCAGGCCTTCGGCGATTGCGCGGCGAAGTGGTTCGAGCAAACCCATCCGCTCCATAAGCATCGTCATGGTCGTGCTCTCGCCGCCGGGTAGGACGATGCCGTCGAGCCCGTCCAGGTCCTCGAGCGACCGCACCAACCGGGTCCTCGCGCCGCAAGCTTCGAGAGCGCGGATGTGCTCGGCGAAGGCACCCTGCATCGCGAGGACCCCGATGAGGGCTGCGCCTTCGCGCCGCGCAGGTCGGCCCCGCTTGGGCTTACCAGCCCCTGGCAGCGAGCAGCTCTTCTTTGGGGATGGCGGGAATCTCGAGTCCGTGCATCGCCTTCCCCAGACCGGTGGAGACCTCGGCCAGGATCTCCGGCTTGTCGAAGTAGGTGGTGGCCGCCACGATCGCCTTGGCTCGCTTCAAGGGGTCCTCGGACTTGAAGATGCCGGAGCCGACGAAGACGCCATCGACGCCGAGTTGCATCATCAGCGCGGCGTCGGCCGGAGTGGCGAGGCCACCGGCGGCGAAGTTGACCACCGGCAAGCGGCCCAGGCGCTGGCACTCGGCGAGCAGGTCGACCGGAGCGCCTATCAGCTTGGCTTCATGAACGAGCTCGGCGCGGTTCATTCCCTGCAGCTTGCGGATGCCCGCGTTGACGGCGCGCGCGTGGCGGACGGCTTCGACCACGTTGCCGGTGCCGGCCTCACCTTTGGTGCGGATCATCGCCGCACCCTCCGCGATCCGGCGCAGGGCTTCGCCGAGATCGCGACACCCGCACACGAACGGGACCTTGAAAGGGTGCTTGTCGATGTGATACTCCTCATCGGCCGGGGTCAGCACCTCGGACTCATCGATGTAGTCGACCCCAAGCGCTTCCAGCACCTGCGCCTCCACGAAGTGGCCGATTCGGCACTTCGCCATGACTGGGATCGTGACCGCCGCCATGATCGAGCGGATCAGCGTCGGGTCGGACATCCGCGCTACGCCGCCCTCCTTGCGGATGTCGGCGGGCACGCGCTCCAGGGCCATGACCGCGCATGCGCCGGCGTCCTGGGCGATCCTGGCGTGCTCGGAGGTGACCACGTCCATGATCACGCCGCCCTTGAGCATCTGGGCGAGCCCCGCCTTGACCTTGAAGGAGCCCTTCACCGCGCGGTGCCCATTCCTCGAACCGTTGCTCTCGGCCATCGATCAGATTCTACGCCGCGATTCTCCCTCCCCCTTCGGGGGGAGGGTGGGGAGAGGGAGCTGTCCTCGCGGTCGATCGTGGACCGCAACGGTGCCGGCCTCGCGGCCGACGCCGAACGTGTCTCTCCGCTTACAGCCTTTCGAGGACCAGGGTGCGCTTGGACGAGTACTCGTCATCGGTGAGGAGGCCGTCGCGATGGAGGCGCGTCAACATGTCCATCTCCTCGAGCACGTCCAGGAGCGGGGCCATCGTGCGGCGCGCGAGGTACGCCTCGGAGGCCGACCCGGCCTCCTCTCCGCGGGCATCGAACTCGCGGATGAAGAACAGGGCCTTCACGGCGGAGAACGGGATTCCAAGCTTTCGGATCGGGCTGGTGGCCTGCTCGGCGTGGAGGTGGAGCACCACGCCGTATCGATGGCGCTCGAGCGTGCCGTCCAGGTGGCCCCGGAGGACTTCCCCGTCCAGGAATCGAATCGCGACCTTTCGGGTCGGCGTCTCAGACGCAAGTTCCGGGTCGCGTGGCAGTTCCACCCACTTCACGGCTGTGAGCGGGATCCAGGCGGTCTCGTTGTTCTCGAGACCTGCGGCATCATCGACCTCGACCAGGAAGTCGGGCTCGTCGAAGTCGAGGTCCCGCGCGACCCCTTCGAGGGTCTCATCGTCGAAAAACCGAACGACTACCTTGGCCATCTCACGTCCTACTCTACTAACCCTCACTTGACCGCACTCCTGCGCACTGGGCGGCGACCCACCCGACGGGCGCACTTGACACAGATGGCCAGATGCGCGCGTACCGCCTCAGCCTGAGGGCGCCGTAGCTTGCCGGCGAGGTAAGGAGCCAGCAGCGGGAGCGCTTCGTCATGGGTCAGTGCGCCCGCTCCCTCGGCGGAGATGAATTCCTCCTTGAAGCGGAGGCGGGCCCGGTAGAGCAGCGTCTCCACGGCGCTCTCCGACATCTTCAGCGAGCGGGCGATCTGGCGGTAGCTGAGGTCCTGAAGCTCGCGCAACGTCAGCACCAGCCGGTACTTCTCCGGTAGCCGTTTGGAGACCGCCCATACCTGGCGGCGAAGCTCATTCGATTCCTGGACCTGGACCGGATCGAAGCCACGGGACGTCGATGGCAGGTTCGCAAGCAAGTCGTCCTTGTCGGCGTCCCCTCCGTCCGCCCTGAGGTCGCGCTGGCGGCGCCGCAGCTCGTCGAAACAGAGGTTGCGGGCGACGGTGTGCACCCAGCCTCCGAAGTTGAAGGAGTCGTCGATCCGATCCATCATCTTCAGCGCCTTCATGAACGTCTCCTGGGCGATGTCCTCGGCCAGGAGGGCGTCGCCGAGCTTGCGGCGAACCAGGCGGTAGATCGATGCGACGTAGCGGCGATGAAGCTCCTCAAAGGCATGCACATCGCCGTTGCGGTAGGCCTTGACGAGGTTGACGTCGGAGGGCTCTATGCCCTCCCTCGCCGTCGCCCTCCGCTCATCTATGTCCAAGGGTGGTTCCGGCAGGCACGAACGGCGGCACGGGTCAGTGCGTGGTCGGCATCTCGCATGAGTTGCTCCAGATTGTCCCCTTCTTCGGCCAGCGTCACCACTGCGCTGACGCCCTTTTGGCTCAACGTCTCCCAGCCCGAGCCCTTGCTCCCGGCCAGGAGCAGGGTCGGGACCCCGGCCGCCTGGGCCCGTCGCGCCACCTCTCCCGGAGCCTTGCCATAGGCGGTCTGGGAGTCGACCCGACCCTCGCCCGTGATCACGAGCTGCGCGCCTTTGAGCTGGCGGTCGAACCCGCTTGCATCGACGACCAGGCCCGCCCCCGGCATGAGCTTGGCGTCGAGGAACGCAACCAACCCAGCCCCCGCGCCTCCTGCGGCGCCCGCGCCCGGGATGCCGGCCACACGCTTGCCGAGGTCACGCTCGATCACCTCGGCAAAGCGGGCAAGGGCGCGGTCAAGCATGAGGACAGTCTGCTGGTCTGCGCCCTTTTGCGGTCCATAGACGAAGCTCGCCCCCTCGGGACCGGTGAGCGGGTTGGTGACGTCGCAAGCGACCTCAACCTTCACCGAACGCCAGCCGGCGTCCAGTCTCGTGGCGTCGATCCGCTCGAGCTGCGCAAGGGCAGCGCCGCCGCGTGGGAGATCGTGGCCGGCCGCGTCGAGCAGGCGATAGCCGAGGGCCTGGGCCATCCCCGCTCCTCCATCGTTGGTCGCCGACCCTCCGATGCCGGCAATCACGGCGCTGACTCCGGTCTGCCTCGCGGCCTCCAGCAGCTGTCCAAAGCCAAACGTCGAGGTCTTGCGCGGATCGCGTCGCACCACTGGGAGCAGGGTGAGGCCGCTGGCCGATGCCAGCTCGACGACCGCGGCGCGCCCCTCGTCGATCAGTCCGTAGACGGCCTGCACCGGGTCGCCGTCGGGGCCATCGACCTCGACCTTCCGGTAGGCGCCCCGATGCGCGGTGACCAGAGCCTCCACCGTCCCATCGCCCCCGTCGGCGACAGGGATCTCGACGATCTCGGCGTTGGGGAAGACCTGACGGACGCCGCGGGCAATGGCGGCCGCGGCTTGCGGCGCTGAAAGGCTGCCCTTGAACGCGTTGGGCGCCACGATCACTTTCATGGGACAAATAATGCCGAGGTGGCCCGAAGGCTTCAATAAGCCAGACCTGAGTGGAGCGGAAGGCCGGATTCATTCCGGCCGTCACCAAAGCGTCCAATCCTGCGCACCTCCAGGCGCGGCCATACACAGGAGGGGGTTCCGCGGGGGAGGACTTGTGTCCTCACCCGCGCCCTAATAGACCGGGAGGGTCCAGTCCTTGTACTTGGCGGACTCGCCGCGGACGGCGCCGAAATAAATGTTCTGCAGCTCCTGTGTGAACTCCCCGACCTTGCCGTCGCCCACCAGCCGGCGGTCGACCTCGATCACCGGTGCGACCTGGGCGCCCGTTCCGCAGAGCAACAGCTCGTCGCACGTGTAGAGCTCGGTGCGGTCGATGCTCCGTTCGATCACAGGCAGGCCGAGCTCGTCCTTGATCAGCCCGATCAGCAACGTGCGCGTCACGCCCTCGAGGATGTCGTCCGTGACGGGCGGGGTGACGAAAGTGCGGTCCTTGATCATGAAGAGGTTCTCGGCCGAACCCTCCGAGACATGACCGTCCACCGTCAATACGATCGCCTCGTCATAGCCGGCCTCGTTGGCCTCGGTCTTCGCCAGCGCCGACTGGGCGTACGCGCCCGTGATTTTGGCGCGAGCGGGCAGCGACTGGTCCGGCACGCGCCGCCAGGTGCTGACCATGCAGCGGATGCCGGATTCGATCTCGATGTAGTTGCCAAAAGGGATCGCGTAGATGAAGAAGCCGTAGTCGAGGTTATGGAGTCGGACGCCAATCTCCTCACTCGCGGTGAAAAGGAGGGGTCGCACGTACACGTCGGACTTGAACTGATTGCGCCGAAGCACCTCCACCGTGAGGTTGACGAGCTCTTCCGTCGAGTAAGGCACGGTGAAGCGCATGACGTTCGCAGAACGCCGAAGGCGCTCGTAGTGTGCAGGTGCCTGCAGGAGAAACAGCTGCTCCTGCTTGGCGTTCCAGTAAGCGCGGATGCCTTCGAAGACCCCGGTGCCGTAGTGGAGAGCGTGGGTCATCAGGCCGAGCTTGATGTCGTGGTACCGACCGAACTCGCCGTTGTAGAAAACCCAGGTGTTGGGATGGACCACCGGCTTCTTAGTCACCGTCTTCGATTTCGTTTCCACACTCATCTCAGGCTAAGTGTAAATCGCGACCTGGGCCCCGGGCGCGCGAGGTGCGGCCGGAGGGCCGGCCGAGAGATTCGGTGACCAGGTGGTCCAGATGCTAGGCGCGGCCGAGTACCG
>CAAGKR010418578.1_pt1 | contig 49718 bp, 45 predicted proteins | sample 2556971 | NCBI WGS metagenome assembly CAAGKR01 (sample SAMEA5207829, study PRJEB30636) | soil metagenome | biome: forest; feature: boreal; material: soil | place: USA | collected 2011-09 | depth 1 m | reverse complement strand
CGTATTCACTCACCGGTCTTCGCCTGTTTGACTCCCGTGAAGGAGCCCCACTGACGCCGTACCCGGCGGTTTGACTGCCTCACTCGGATTGCCAGTCATCCCGGCTATCGTCAACATGCTTCAGTCGCGACCGATACGTTCATCGCCCTTCGTTTTATCGAAGTGAATGGATGGTATCACGGCTTAAAAGTCGTATGCAAGGGGGCGGTTGTTGTACTCACAACGTTTCCACAAGAAACTTTAGTTATGCACAGATGTTCCACGGTTATCCTCATTGCGATGGTCGCATTGCTGACCATTCCCGGACACGCGCAGAACATGCTCGGCGGTTTGCCGATCGATGGTATTCGGTGCGATTACGGCGAGGGCGCGGCTGTGCACATTCACGTCAATCTCCAAATGTTCGATCGCGGACGCAAAGTAATCGTGCCGTCCAATATCGGAATCCCGATCGCCGTAGGTTGTTTGTACTGGCTGCACACGCATGCGGACAACGGGATGATCCATATCGAATCTCCCGTAAACCAACTCTTCACTTTGGGACAATTCTTCGACATCTGGGCGGTGAACTTAAGCCGCGCTCAAGCCGCGAGCATTAGAGCGCGGCGCGGCAGTGCCTTGCGCTTTACCGTCAACGGTCGAGTGTGGACGCGCGATCCTAAACGCATTCCACTGAGCAACCACGAAACGATCGTGATCCAAGCCGGGCCGCCATTTGCAGTTCCGGGCAAACCGAACTGGAGTTTTCTGTAGCCACAACAAGGAGCGTATATTGATATGAAGTTTGGCAGAATAGCAGCTCTTGCGACCGCCGCCTTACTTGCGGGTGCAATCACCGTGCATGCGGCGACCGAGTCGAAGCAGGCGAACATCGCGCGCGGCAAGACCGCGGGTCCGGCTTCAATCACGGGCGCAGCGACCTTTATCGACGTCAGCGACGCGACCGGGAAGGTCACCGTGCTCCAAAAGGGCAGCAACCGGTTCACATGCTTTGTGGGTCACGCGGGTGTGGTCGGCGATGACCCGTTCTGCGCCGACGCGGCCGGCATGCAATGGGTCGGCTCTTGGATGGCTCACAAACCGCGCCCAGCAAATACGCAGCCCGGGATCATCTACATGCTTGCCGGCGGAACTGACTGGAGCGCGAGCAACCCGTGGGCCACCAAGGGAAAACCGATCCACGAGCCCCCGCACTGGATGGTGATGTGGCCTGTGAGCGCGGCCAGCGGTCTCGGAACGACCCCGAAAAACTCCGGGACCTGGATCATGTGGGCGGGGACTCCCTACGCTCATCTGATGGTCAATCAAGAACCGTAAGAGCGAGAACGTGGCCATCGTCGCACCCTCCGTCGTCGAAGTCGACGGGAGGCAGCTGAGTCTCGAAGCGATCCGCGCCGTCGCCGTTGACGGCGCGGAGATTCGCATAACGCAAGACGCGCGACGGCGTGTTGCGGCCGCGCGCCGTTTGGTCGAAGAGAAATTCGCGCAGGGCGAGGCAATCTACGGCGTAACGACGGGCTTCGGCCGGCTCGCGAACGTTCCGATCGCGCCGGCGGATGCCGAACAGCTGCAGCTCAACCTCGTGCGCAGTCACGCCGCCGGCACCGGGCAGCCATTGTCGGAATCATTCGTGCGCGCGGCGGGCGTGCTGCGTGTCAGCTCGCTGGCGGCCGGACACTCGGGCATCCGGGAAGAGACGCTCGATCTTTTGGCAGCACTGCTGAACCGGCGAGTGACGCCGGTGGTTCCGTGTCAAGGTTCGGTCGGAGCGAGCGGCGACCTCGCCCCTCTCGCGCACATGACGTTGACGCTCATCGGTGAGGGCGAGGCGTTTTACCGCGGAGAGCGCATGGGCAGTGCGCAAGCGTTACAGTTCGCCGGTCTCGCGCCGATCAAGCTTGCCGCTAAGGAAGGCCTCTCGCTGGTCAACGGGACGGAAGTCATGACGGGCGTCGCGGCACTTTCTCTGCTGCGAGCCGAATCGCTGATCGCCGCCGCGGACGTCATCGGGGCAATGTCGCTCGAAGCGTTCCTTGGTACGGAGCGCGTTTTCGATCGGCGGATCAATGCGTTGCGTCCTCATCCGGGCCAAGCGACCGTCGCTGATCGCTTGCGCGCGTTGCTGCGCGGTTCGCAAATCATCGAATCGCATCGAGAGTGCGGGCGCGTCCAGGATCCATATTCGTACCGCTGCATTCCCGTTGTGCACGGGGCCGTGCGCGACGCGGCGGCCTACGCGCGCAGTGTAATAGAAACCGAAGCCATCTCGGTGACGGACAACCCGCTTGTTTTTCCCGACGACGGAGAGTTCTTGAGCGGCGGCAACTTCCACGGACAACCTGTCGCGCTGGCCTGCGACGTGCTGAAAATTGCGCTAGCGGAATTGGGCGGCATCAGCGAACGGCGCTTGTACCTGCTGTTGAACGCCGAGGAGCGTGGCTTACCGCTCTTCTTGAGCGGGCGGTCAGGCCTGCAATCGGGACTTATGATCGTGCAGTACACGTCGGCCGCGCTCGTCTCGGAAAACAAGGGCCTGGCGTGGCCGAACAGCGTGGACTCGATTCCGACATCGGCCGGCCAAGAAGATCATGTGAGCATGGGCATGACCGCAGCCATGAACCTGGATCGCGTGCTCGACAACGTCGAGGGATCGCTGGCGTGCGAGCTGCTGGGAGCGGTTTGCGCCACCGATTTTCGCCGTCCGCTGCGCTCCGGCGATGGCACCCAAGCCGCGCACGAACTCGCGCGCAAACAGATTCCCGTGTGGGCTGAAGATCGCGCGCCGGCTCCCGACATTGCCAGCGCACGCGAAATGATCCGCTCCGGCGAACTGGTTGCTGCAGCGGAGAAAGCGATCGGGAGATGAGCACGGCGACAAAAGGTGCGCGAATGGTGCGGGCGCCGCGCGGAAGTGAGAAATCCTGCCTGGGATGGCCGCAAGAAGCCGCGCTGCGCATGCTGATGAATAATCTCGATCCCGACGTTGCCGAGCGCCCCGACGACCTGATCGTCTACGGTGGAAACGGGCGCGCCGCGCGTTCGTGGCAGGCGTTCGACGCGATCGTCCGCGCGCTCAAGCGCTTGAAGAACGACGAAACGCTGCTCGTGCAAAGCGGCAAACCGGTTGCGATCTTCAAGACGCATACGCGGGCGCCGCGCGTTTTAATTGCGAACGCGAACCTCGTCCCGAAATGGGCCGATCTCAAAACCTTTCGCGAGCTCGAAGCGCAGGGGCTGACGATGTACGGTCAGATGACCGCAGGCTCGTGGATCTATATCGGTTCGCAGGGCATCGTGCAAGGCACGTACGAAACTTTTGCCGAGCTGGCGCGCCAGCATTTTGGCGGGATGCTGCGCGGAAGGGTTTGCTTGACCGCGGGGGCAGGCGGTATGGGCGGCGCCCAGCCGCTCGCAATCACGATGAACGAAGGCATCGCGCTGATCGTGGACGTGGATCCTCTCCGGCTCGAACGGCGCCGCGATCTTAAGTATCTCGATCGCGTGGTCACCTCGCGCGACGAAGCGTTGCGTGAAGTCGAAGCCGCGCGCCTCCAAGGGCGCGCAGTTTCGATCGGTTATCGCGGAAACGCCGGCACGGAATTTCCGGCGCTGCTGGCCGCCGGCTTGCGGCCCGACATCGTCACGGATCAGACACCCGCCCACGACATGATCGGATCGTACATTCCGGCCGATCTTTCGGTGGAAGAAGCGGCGGAGTTGCGGGCGAGCGATCCGCAAGAGTACGAGCGGCGTGCGTTTGCAACCGTGGCCGAGCATGTCAAAGCCATGCTTCGTTTCAAAGAAGGCGGCGCGGTCGTCTTCGATTACGGCAACAATATCCGCGCCATGGCGCAGCGCGCCGGCGTCGAGCATGCATTTGATTTTCCGGGTTTTGTGCCCGCGTTCATCCGGCCGCTCTTTTGCAAGGGCAGCGGCCCGTTTCGCTTTGCGGCGCTCTCAGGCGACGCGGACGACATCGCGCGATGTGATGAAGAACTGCTGAATCTCTTTCCGGAGGATGTTTCTTTGCGGCGCTGGATCACGCTGGCGCGCGAACGTGTCGCGTTCCAAGGCCTCCCCGCCCGGATCTGCTGGCTGGCCTACGGCGATCGCGCGAAAGCGGGCTTGCGGTTCAACGAGTTGGTTCGCAAAGGCGAGCTGCGCGCGCCGATCGTCATCGGGCGCGATCATTTGGACACCGGCAGTGTCGCCTCACCCTATCGTGAAACGGAAGCGATGCGCGACGGCAGCGACGCGATCGCGGACTGGCCGATCCTCAACGCGCTGCTAAACACAGCCGCCGGCGCGCATTGGGTGTCGTTTCATCACGGCGGGGGCGTCGGCATCGGGTACAGCTTGCACGCGGGCATGGTGGTCGTGGCCGATGGTTCGGACGATGCCCGCGAACGGCTCGAATGCGTGCTGACGACCGATCCTGGATTAGGCGTCGTTCGGCATGCCGATGCAGGTTACGAAACGGCGATCGAGACGGCTGATTCCAAAGGCATCGATTGGCGCTTCTAGTCCGCGCCGGAGCGATCGTCACGTGCGACACCGGCGCTCCGCAAAACGGCATCACGTTTGAAAAACTAGGGCTGATCGAGAACGGCGCAATTCTCGTTGAAAACGGCATCGTCAAGTGGTGTCATGGCGAGCCCGCGTGTCATGGTGAGCCCGTCGAACCACCCCTGAGCGAAGTCGAAGGGAACGACCTCGAAACGATCGCTCTGCCGGATTGCATCATCGTCCCGGGGTTTGTGGACGCGCACACGCACCCGCTCTTTGCCGGCATGCGCCAACCCGGCCAAACGATGTTGCACACCGTGCAGAAAACGCGCGAAGCGCTTTCAGAACTGCCGGCGTTTTGGAAGACTATCGAAAGCCGCCTGAAATTGATGCTGGCGCACGGTACGACGACGGCTGAAGTAAAGACCGGCTATGCGCTGACCAAGGCCGGCGAGCTGCAGCTGCTCGACCTGATCGACGCTCATAAAGACGAATCCGGCTTGCCGCGCTTGGTCGCAACATTTCTCGGCGCGCATGCCGTTCCGCCTGAATTCGATGGCGCGCAAGCGTACATCGATTATGTGGTCGCGGAAGTACTTCCCGAGGTTAAAGCGCACGGCGCCGTATACGCCGACGCGTTTTGCGAGCCGGGATTTTTCTCACCCGCACAGACGCGGCGCTACCTCGAGGCGGCGCGAGCCCGCGATCTGAGATTGCGCGTGCATTGTGATGAAATGGCGTTTGGCGGCGCTGCACAGATGGCGGCGCAGCTTGGGGTGGATGCAGTCGATCATTGTAACTATGTTCGAGAGGAAGATATAGCGGCAATCGTCGCGGGCGATATAGTTGCCGTCGCGTGCCCGGCGACGATCGCGTACCTCGATCTTCCGCAACGCGCGCCCGTGCGTAAGATCCTCGAGCGTAGCGGAAAGGTCGCGCTGGCAAGCGACTACAATCCCGGAACTTCGCCGTGTTTCAATCTGCAGACCGTCGCACACTACGGCCGCAAACTTTTTGGTATGACGGCAGCTGAAGCGTTGTATGGCGTAACGGTTGCAGCGGCGAAGTCCCTGCACGTGCGGGCCGGACGCATTCGCGCAGGTGATCCCGCGGATTTCGTGGCGCTGCAGATCGGCTCGCCGGACGAGTTCGGCTGGCAATTCGGCGGCAATCTAGCTAGGACTGTCTACCGGCGCGGCAAACGCATGGCGTGAAGATGGAGAGCATCTCGATGAGGCTCATTCTGGCATTATTCGTCTTTGTGGCAACAGCGACCATGGGAGCTGCCGCCGACCCGATGCCGGCGGCGATCATCAACGGCGTGAACTTCAGCGAGCTGACGTATGCGAACGGTCCCTGCGAAGGGGAGGCCTCGCACATGCATCGCGGCTACAATAACTTCTATTCAAAAGCGGCTGACCGAGACCTTACGGCATCGGTTGAAAACGTCTTCGCCGGACGGATTGGGACGACGCGCGCTGCAGTCGTCGTCTTGCGCTGCGAATATATCCATGGGTACAACGCTGAGGCGCGCCTGTACACGATCGCCGCAAAAACTCCGAAATTCGTTACTACCGTCGGAACGTTTTTTCTTACTGGCCCCGATACGCCGAGCGTGCAGGGTGATTGGATCCACGCGACCTTCGCACGCGACGCTACCGTAACCACTCTTCCCGGATTGCTGTTCGTCGACACTTGGGACGACAAGAACCACTGCGATCCCAGGCATGATTGGACGGCTTCAACGTATGCGATGAGCGCCGCCGGCAAGATCTCGCGCATCGATCAGTGGCGCCATCATCGCAAAGGGGTTGCCGCCGTATCGTGCAGCTAGCTACAGCTGCTGTCGAATGGCGCTCATGAACGGGCCGAACTTCGCATTGTTAGTGTCGTTCGATACCATTCCCGTGTAGACGACGACGACGTAAGAAGCGCCCTGCTCCGTGTCCAAGATGCCGCCGTCGTGCGTCACCTCGTCGGTGTCGCCGGTCTTGTGCGCAAAGCGATCACCGAGATAGAGGCCGGCCGGCAGTTTGTTGTTCCATTGTTGGCGTGCCAGAATACTCTTGAGAAGATCGGCGAACGGCACGCCGTCGCGCGCGATCAGCTCGAAGAGCTTCGCGGCGTCGCTGGCCGGATGCGAATTGCGATGAACGCCGTCCCAGCCCGGATCGGCAATCAACGGTTCGCTACCGGAGAGCTTGCGATGGAATGCCGTCCTCGCAAGTCCGAACTGCTGCTGAACGATTTCCGTCGCGCGTTCGCGGCCGAGCGCATCGAAAAGCATGTTCGTTGCGACGTTGTCCGAGATCGTCAGCATCAACTCGATAAGCTGATGCAAAGGCGCCACGTAGCCCGGCACGAGCGGTGACTCCTTGTCGTTGGCCGTCACGTTGGCTTGGGTCACCTGATAGGTCTCGTTTAGATTGAGGACGTTGTCTTGCACCAACGCGAAGGCCGCTAGGGCGAGCGGGGTCTTGATCATGCTCGCGGGATAGAAAGGATGATCGGGGTCGACCGCAATCCGCGTGCCCGCGCGGTCGAGCTGCGTGACGACGAAGGACGCCGGAGTCAAGCCGACCCTCGCGGCCGTTTCGACAAGCCGCTCCGCGGTTAGCATCCGCCGTTTTTCCCGGCGGACTCCCGCCCGAACTGCCCATAAGGCTTGCGGCGGAACCCTGGCGGTGCTACCATGCGTTATGCAAGTAAGTACTTGCACTTAACGCCGGAAAGACCGATGAATAACCAGACAATCAAACGCCCTGTCGCTCTTTTGCTGGCGGCCGCTCTGCTGGCAGCCGCGCCCGCGTTTGCCCAGTCCTCGAGCCCCCCGATCCGCAATGCGGCCGACGTCATCAAGCGCATCAACGCCCGCAATCCTTCGCTCCATTCATTTCAAACCCGCATGCACGTTCAGGTCCGCATGACGAGTTTTCCGTTCCTCTCGCCGCATCTTGACGGAACTGCGTACTTCAAGCGGCCCGGAAACTATGAAATCGTCTTCGACGAGGTGCCGTTCTACGCAAAAGGCATCGATAGGCTCTTTGCCGACATTGCCGACCCCAACGGTTGGGTCGCCGATTCGAACATCGTCTATCGCGGCATGCAAACGCTCGCCGGCCGGCCGTTTCTCGTGCTGAGCATGACCAAGAAGATTTACAGCGATCAAATCAAGGACGCGATCGCATACATCGATCCATCTGATTATGAAGTCGTGCGTATGGAGTGGCATTACCTCAACGGCGGCTCGATCGTCATGGCGCAAACCTATCGGAATGAAGCGGGCTACAGCGTCGTCTCGTCACAGCATGCCGATATTCACATTCCGCGCGTTCGTGCGGTTGCGGATTCCGGATTCGACCGCTACCAAACCAACATCCCCGTTTCGGACTCGGTTTTCACGAAGGCGAACCGCTGAATGCTGCATCAAGTTCAGCCGGCTAATCGTTCACCCGAGGATACGCGGCTGCGCATTCTGACTGCGACGCGCACACTGCTGGCGCGAAAGGGTCGCCGGGGAACGACGACTCGCGAGATCGCAGATCTGGCCGGCGTGAACGAAGCGACACTTTTCCGGCATTTCGGCCATAAAGACACGTTGATCGACGAGACCGTCAAGCATTATTGCAGCACCGTCGAACTGCAGGAGTTGCTCGCCAGCCTCGACGGGGACCTCGAGCGCGATCTGCAGCGCATCGCAATGGCGCTAATGCAACGCATGGAGACAGTGCGCGACCTGATCGTGATGTCGCTCTTCGAAGAAGAGAGTCAAGGATCGGTCGGCGATGCGGCTTGGCGCGCACCGACCGCGATTAAGAAAATCGTTGCCGATTACATGTCCAAGCGCATCGCCGCCGGCGAGCTCTCCGGCAACCCATTGTTTTTGGCGCGTTTCTTCATAGGCATGATGTTCTCATATGTCATGGGCCGCAAGCGGTTTCCGGAAGAGTATGCGGCCGAACCACGGCACGTGATCGAGTTCCAGGTAGGCATGTTCTTAAACGGCGCAAGGAAGCGGTAATGGAAACGCGCGAGCAGCAGACATCGGTAACGCGCGAGCAGCAGACATCGGTAACGCGCGAACAGCAGACATCGGTAACGCGCTTTCGCCCGCTTCTCATCGTTGTCGGCATCGTCGTTGCTATTATTGTTTTGATTTGGGGCATTCGCTGGTACGATTACGCCCGAGTCCATCAATCCACCGACGACGCCCGCGTGGACGCCAACACGGTGGCAATAACCAGCAAAATCAACGAACGGGTCGATCGGATTCTGATCGATACGGATCAACCGGTTCACCAAGGGCAGCTGCTGATCGTGCTCGACAGTGCGAGCGAACGAGCCGCGTTCGATCAAGCTCGAGCGAATCTGCAGTTGGCGCTGCAGAACCGCCAATCCGGCATCCAGCAGGGTTCGGGGGCCGTCACGCAAGCGCAAGCTGAAGTGCAAGGCGCAGCCGTGCAGGTTCCCGTGGCGCAAGCCGGCGCCGCTGCCGCACAGGCGCAAGTGCAAGTCGCACAAGCCGCACTGCCGGGCGCTGAACAGTCGCTGGCGCGCGCTCGCGCCGACTACCAGCGGACGCAGGCGCTGGTCGCCAGCGGAGATCTGCCGCGCCAGCAGCTGGATGCCGCACGCGCAGCTTACGCGCAGGCGCAGTCCCAATACCGCGCCGCGCAAGATAACGTCAACGTCGCGATCGCGAACCTCAATGCCGCTCAGCAAAAGATCGATGCGGCTCAGGCGGGCGTAAGTGCCGCGCAAGGCGGCGCTCAGTCGGCGCAAGGAAAACTCAGCCAAGCGCAAGGGCCGGCATCGGTCGCCGTTGCGCAAGCTGTGGTTGCGATCGCGCAAACAAATCTCGCCAACACACGCATCGTTTCGCCCATTGACGGCCATGTTGGTGAAAAGCAGGTTGAGGCCGGACAGACCGTGGGCGCGGGCATGCCGTTGCTGACGCTGATTCCCAATCGCGTCTTCATCACCGCTAATTACAAGGAAACGCAAGTGGGCAGCATGCATCCGGGCCAACCCGTTGATATTCACGTCGATGCCTATAAGGGCGTGACGCTCCATGGCCGCGTCATCGCGATAAACCCCGCATCTCAAAACACCTACGCGCTCGTTCCGACGCAGAATTCCACCAGCAACTTCGTGAAAGTCACGCAGCGCATTCCGGTGAAGATCTCGATCGACGACGCCGATCCGCGCACGTACCCGATGCGTCCCGGGATGTCGGTCGAAACCGCCGTCCGGATCCGCTAAGTGCTTGCAGCTCTTATCTTGGCGGCGGCCACGATGCCGACGCCCGCTCCGGCGCCCGTGTTGCCGCGAATTCCAAACGTTGCGCCCGGTTATGCCGCCCCCTCGGTTCCGACAGCATCCCCGAACGTAATCGGCGTCACGCAGCAAGCCTTCGTCGGGATCACGCTCGATAACGCGGTCGGCATGGCGCTCTCGAACAATCCGGATCTGGCCGTCGTGCGAGCCAATCGACGCATCGCACACTATCAGATCGTGGCTGCGCAAGGCGCATTCGACATCCGCCTTTCGGTGCAGCCGCAGTATCAGTACGTGACGCAAGCGCCGCAAAATGCGTTTTTCGCCGGACCAAATTTCGGCGCAATCGTTCAGCGGAATTCTTCGGTGAGCGCCGGCGTGCAAGGCGTTACTCCCGCTGGTCAGCAGTACGGCGTGAACGTTGCGGGCCGTCAAGTCTACGACAACACGACCATCAACGCGTTCAACCCCGCGTATCCGGCGGTCTTCTCGGTGAATCTGTCGCAGCCGCTGGGAAAGAACCGCGGGATCACCGATGCGTCGCGCAATCTGCTGTTGGCGCAGATCAACGACCGTTTCGCGGCCGGCCACGCGGTGAGCGTCACCGCCGACACGATCGCGCAGGTCGAGGACGTCTACTGGGATCTCGTCGCAGCGTGGCGCAGCGCCGCTATCGCAGAAGAAGCGCTGCGTGACACGATCACGCAGCAGCACAGCAACGTGCGGCTGGCGCTCCAGGGCGTGGCCGCACCCATTGATGTCGTGCAGGCGAACACGCAGATAGCGATCTTCCAGGAAAACGTGTTTTCGGCGCTCCAACGCGTGGCCGCACTGCAGAACCAATTGAAGTCACTGCTCAGCGACGATCCCAACGACCCCATTTGGAACGCGAATCTCGTGCCGACCGAACCCGTTCTGCAGTTGCCGCAAGAGCCACCGCTCACGGATCTCGTCTTAACTGCGCTGCGCGATCGGCCGGAGGTAGATCAGCTGCGGGAGCAGCGTGCGGCGGCGGACGTCAACCTGCGCTATGCTGAGAATCAAACAAAACCGCAGGTCGACCTGCAGCTCGGCTACACCAGCAACGGATTTGCGGGCACGCCGACCAATCCGGCGAACAGTCCGTTTTTTGCAAGCAGCGCGCAGCAGCTGATGGCGATCAACGCGCTGATTGCAGCCGTAAATCCAACGCTGCCTCCCGCGCAGCAGATTCAGCCGCTCCCGAGCTCCAACGCACCCGTGCCCGCGTATCTTTCCGGCGGGCTCAATCAGTCGATCCGCAATCTCCTAAACAATCGGTTTCCGGTCTACGCCGCCGGGCTGCTCGTTTCGTTTCCTATCGGCAACCATACCGCCAAGGCGAACCTTGCGATCGCGCAAGAGCAAGAGAACATCGCGCAGGTACAAGAGGCTTCGACCATTCAACGGATTACGGTCGAAGTGCGAAACGCTTTACAGGCATACCAGAGCGCGCTTGCGCGTCTGAGCGCGGCTCGCACGGCACGTCAGGCTGCCGAAGCAGTGCTCGCAAGCGAGCAGCGCCGCTTTCGAGCCGGCGAATCAACGACGTTTCTCGTGCTCCAGCGCGAGATCGCGGTCGCCAACAATCGCGGCCTCGAGCTGCAGGCGCAGACCGATTTGAACAAAGCGATCGTCGAAATACAACGGGCGAGCGGAACGATTCTAACCCGTTAGTTCAGCTGCGGCCGCCTTGTCCACCAGCCACGTAAGGGTTCCGTCGTGCGGTGAAACGATCTGCACCGGATGCGCGATTGGATCGTACGGCCCTTCGCGTACGGCATAAAGCGCCGGAGCTTTCGGCAGCCCTTCGAGTGCGATGACGACATGGCGCGCGTTGTTGATGACGCGTGGCGTCAGCGTCAAGCGGTGAGCACCGAGCTTTTCCACGAAAAGCGCGCGCACGAGTTGCTCTTCGTCGGTGCGCGGATCCGTTCCCGGAAAGAGCGACGCGGTGTGGCCGTCGGCGCCCATACCCAGCAGAACGAGATCGAAACGCGGTGGCTCGCCCATCGTTTCGATCAATACTTGCGCGTAGGCCTTCGCAGCTCGCAGGGGGTCGTCCTCGCCGTGCATGCGGCGCACGTTTTGCGGTGGGATCGGAACCTTCGAAAGAAACGTTTCGAAGGCCATCTTGTAATTGGACTCGTTACTCTCCGGCGGCACGCAGCGCTCGTCGCCGAAGTAGATGAAGACGCGCTGCCAATCGATCACAGTGCGGCAATCGGCGCGAGTCAACAGCGCGTAGGCTGCTTTCGGCGTCGTGCCGCCTGAGAGCGCAGCGAAAAATGCGCCGCGCTGCTCTATCGTGGAGCGCGCATCGTCCACGAACAGATCGGCAACGGCTTCTTCCAGCTGCGCAGGCGTTTCGCAGATGCGGAGTTCGTCGCGCTTGCGCTCGCTGCTCACACCGCGTTGTCGAGGATGGCGCGCGCCAACTGCAAGGCTTCGGCAAAGACGGGATCGTTGCGTGGGATGAGCATCGCCTGCTCCACGAGCGAAACCGAATCGATGTCATGTAGCGGCGCGCAGCGCCGATCGCGGCTAGGGCTGCCGCTAACGTTAAGGCAGACCAAGTCCGAAGCTTGCGGATCAAGTTCGGCAGAAAAGACGGTGCGTTTGCTGCGCAACACCACGCTCTGCACGCGCCGTGGCTCTCCCCGCTTCTCGATGTCCACCGTAATCGTTTTTCCTGCGGCGTTGCAAAGCTCGTTGCGCCCGCACGGTTTCCATTTAAGTCGGCTCGCAAGCCAACCTGCGAAATAGTACGCCTCCGGTTCGGAGCCGCTGACGATTTCGACGCGTACGATCGCGGACAATTCCTGCGCTAGCTGCGCGTCGTCAAAGAACTGCGCTATCATGTCTTGCCAAGGCAGCAAACGCAGATAGGAGAGATCGCGCAGGTAGCGATCGGTCGAAGCGCTGAGTTGCGCGATGCCGCGCAGCGCTTCTTTTGCATCTCCGGCGCGCGAGCTGTCCACCACCACCGTGGCGCCGAGCGAGGCGAGCGCGTCGAAACGCGGATCGCGCAGGTCCCGACCGGCCCAAAAAAGCGCGCACGCCACGTCCGGAATCAGCAGGTCATGCACGATCGAATGCAGTTCGTTTGGTTCCAGCTCCGCCACGCCGAGCACGATCTCTTCGGAATGCGTAAAGATCGTGTCGCCGGCTTGCGTGCACGTCGCATGTGCGCGGCGTTCTCCGGCGCGCGAACCATCCAGTACGATAGCCCGGCAGGGGTGTTTGTGCGTGAACGTTTCGAGCCGATCCAGCAAACGTACGAGCGCTGCCGCATCGTCGATGAACGCAACCAAATTGAGCGTTGTCGTCAAAAAACCGGGGCGATCGCGGCGCTGTTCGGTGAGCGCGTCGAGCAATTCGGCAGCGTTTATGGCGCTCACAGCGCGCGCCACCCGGGATTGAGTGCGTGCGCCGCCTCGGGGCCATCGCTGCCCGACGCGTAGTTCGGAAATGAGCGGTCCTTGGTCGATTGCCAGACGTCCAATAGCGGCATCACGATCTCCCAAGCGCGCTGCACGGCGTCCCACCGCGTAAAGAGCGTTGCGTCACCGCGCATCGCATCGGCCAAGAGCCGTTCGTACGCAGGCGCCGACTTAACGCCGAAGCCCGTGCCGTAGTTGAAATCCATCGTGACACTGCGGATGTGATTTTTCTGTCCAGGCACCTTCGCGTTGAAACGGATCGACACGCCTTCATCCGGCTGAATTTTTATCACGAGCACGTTTTGCTCTATGGTGTCACTTTTTTCACCGAACAGGCGATGCGGAATCGGATTGAAGGTGATGGCGATTTCCGAAACCTTGCGCGCCAGCCGCTTGCCGCTGCGCAGAAAAAACGGCACGCCGGCCCAGCGCCAGCTGTTGATATACAAGCGCAGCGCGGCATAGGTCTCTGTGTTCGAGTCGGGACGAACGTCCGGTTCGGAGCGGTAGGCAACGACTTTCTGTCCGCCGATCGTACCGGCTCGGTATTGCCCGCGCACCGACATCTGAAAGATCTGCTCCGGTGCCGGCGGTTCGATGGCAGAAAAAACCTTGTACTTTTCGTTGCGGATCGCGTCGGCATCGGAACTGGCAGGCGGTTCCATCGCGACCAGCGCGAGCAGATTGAGCACGTGGTTCTGAATCATGTCGCGTATCGCGCCCGCGTTTTCGTAATACGCGCCGCGCTGTTCAATGCCGAGTGTCTCCGCCGCAGTGATCTGCACGGACTGGATGTAGTTGCGGCTCCAAATCGGTTCGAAGATCGTGTTGGCGAAGCGCAGCGCCATGATGTCCTGGACGGTCTCTTTGCCCAGATAATGGTCGATTCGGTAGACTTGGTTTTCGGTGAAGACTTTTTCGACCTCGGTTTGCAGCGCGCGTGCCGAGGCGAGGTCGGTGCCGAACGGTTTCTCGACAATGAGCCGGCTCCAGCCATTCGGGTTGCTTGCCGGATCCAAGCCGGCGTTCTTTAGTTGCTCGACGATCTTTGGAAAAACTGAAGGCGGGGTGGCGAGATAGAAAAGCCGGTTCTTTCCCGCTCCGAAACGCTTCTCGTAGTCATCCAACCGCCGCTTGAGCTCCGCGAAGTGCTCCGCGTTGTTGAAATCGGCGGTTACGTAACCGATGCGCTGTGCCAGGTCATTCCAGAGCGAATCCTTGATGGCGTCCGGTTGTAAGGATTGCTCCACGGCCTCCTTGCAGTAGTCGCGAAACTGCTCGTCCGAGTAAGCGGTGCGCGCGAAGCCGATCAATCCGAAGTTGGCCGGCAGAATATCTTTTAACCGCAGGCTGTATACTGCGGGCATCAGCATCCGCTTGAATAGGTCGCCGCTCGCTCCGAAGAAGACGATCGTGCCTGGGTCGGCAACGCGGTTACTCTGGAGGCCCTCGCGCAGCGGGTTGACCGCTGCGTGCGCCGCGCCGTCTGCTCTGGTGGCCGAAACGGCTTTCGCCACGTTACGTCTTCTCTGGCTTGATCGCGTGACCGCCGAACTGATTGCGCAGCGCCGCGATCACTTTGGCACTGAATGATTCGTCCTGCCGTGAAACAAAGCGAGCCAAGAGTGAGAGCGTGATGACCGGCGCCGGCACATTTTCGTCGATCGCCGCTTGGACTGTCCAGCGCCCTTCGCCTGTGTCGTCCACCCAGCCGCGAATCTTCTCCAGGTCCGGATCCTCGTCGAAGGCGAGTACCGCCAAATCGAGTAGCCACGAACGGATCACGCTGCCATATCGCCAGATTTCGGCGAGCTGCTTCAAATCGTAAGGAAACTGCGACTTTTTGAGGATCTCGAAGCCTTCGCCGTAGGCTTGCAGCAAGCCGTACTCGATGCCGTTGTGCACCATCTTGGAAAAGTGCCCGGCACCGGCCGGCCCCACGTGCGCGTACCCGCCCTTCGGTGCAAGCGTCAGGAAGATCGGCTCGCAATAACTCACCGCGGCAGAATCGCCGCCGACCATCAAGCAGTAGCCTTCCTTCAAACCCCAGACGCCGCCGCTGGTGCCGGCATCAATCAGTGAAATGCCCTTGGCTTTGCAGCGTTCGTAAGCGGCCAGTCCGTCCTGATAGTTCGTATTCCCGCCGTCGATAATGATGTCGCCGGTCGCCAGCAGCTCCGAAAGCTGGTCGATCGTATCGTCGGTGGGTTTTCCTGACGGCACCATCAGCCACACGACGCGGGGGCTCTGCGTGAACTTCGCGACGAGATCCGCAAGCGAACTCGCGCCGGTCGCGCCGCCGCTCGCGCTCTGTTTTACGGCGTCCGCACTGCGATCGTAGGCGATGACCGAATGGCCGCCCGCAATCAAGCGCGTCGTCATATTCGCGCCCATGCGTCCGAGCCCGACCATTCCTAACTGCATGCGCACATTTCCGGGCAGAACGTTCGGCGGCTCAAGTTTTCGCTGTCAGAGCGTCGTCGATAAGCGAGTTCAAAGTCTCGAGCCCTTTGTTGACGTCGCCTTTCAGATGCACGCGAACGCCGCGGCGGTTGCGCTTATCGAGCGATTGCAGATCGCCTAATGCCTGCGCGGCGATCAGCGTGCGGAAGCTGACGCTCATTCCGGGAATCGGCATGTCGTCGGGCGAGTCGGCCGTGATCTGCACGAAGATGCCCGTGGCGGGGCCGCCTTTGTGTTCCTGGCCGGTCGAATGCAGAAAACGCGGACCGAAACCGACCGTCGTCGCGCATTTTCGAGCATCGCGAACCTTGAGGCGCATTTCTTCGAGCAGGTTCGCGTGTTTTTCGTTGCGGGCAATATAGGCGCAAAACGCGACGTAGTCGCCGGCGCCGACTTGTCCGAAGACGCCCGCCAGTGCGCCGGCCGGATCGTGCGCGTGAATCCCTTCGCTGCCGGAAAGGAACGAAATATCCGTCGTTTCATCGGAGACGGCCGGTTTCGGTTCGTCGAATTTTCCCGTGCCGGCGAACTGTTTGAGCAGCGCTTTCGTGTTGTCTTTGGATTCTTGCACGTTCGGCTGATCGAAGGCGTCGATCTGCAGGATCGAGCCGGCTGCCGCCGTCGCGATTTCCCAGAGATAGAACTGCTCGCCGATGTCGTATGCGTCGTTCATGGCCAACCGAATGACCGGATGGCCGGCGCCTTCGAGTGCACGCAGCTTTTGCTCGATCTCAGCGGACTGGGCCGGCAGACTGGCGCCGACGTAGACGAAGACGCGATCGCTGCTGTAATCTTGCGGAGTTCCGAGCGGCTCTCCCTCGACGGGCAAGATGCCTTTGCCCATCTTGCCGGTTGATTCGGCGATCAATTGTTCGGCCCACGCGCCGAACGCGCGTACCGCCGAGTGCGTCACAATCGTCAGTTTGTCGCGTCCCGCGGTCGCGAGGCCGCCGATGGCAGCGCCGAAACGCACGCCCGGCGCATCTTTGGACGAAACCGTTTTGTTGTTCGCGTGCAACGCCCCAAGGCTCCGATCGAGCAGCGCATTGATGTCGTAACCTGCGAGCGCCGCGGGCAGCATGCCGAAGAAGGAGAGCGCGGAGTAGCGTCCGCCGATGTTTGCATCGTTGAGGAAGCAGGCGCGGAAGCCTTGAGCTTTCGCCTCAGCTTCTAGCTGCGTGCCTTCATCTGTGATTGCGACAAAGTGCCGGCCGGATTTCCCGGAGCCGACGTGTTTCGTAACGCGTTCGCAGAAATACCGGTAGAACGCGTCGGGTTCGGTCGTCGTGCCGCTCTTGCTGGCGATGATGAAGAGCGTCGAAGCCAAATCGATCGCAGCTTCGAGCTCGCGAATCTGCTCGGGATCCGTTGAGTCGAGCACGTGCAGCGTTGGGTGGCCCTCGGTTTTTCCGAACGTTTCGCGCATAATGTCCGGCGCCAGCGAGCTGCCGCCCATGCCGAGCACGACGATATCCGTGAATTCGGCTGCAATTTCTTTGGCGAAGGTCTGCAGATTCGAAACGCTCTCGATCATGTGCTCGGGCACGTCAAGCCAGCCTAAGGCGTGTTTGATGACCTCCGCGTGCTGCGGATCGGTGGACCACAGGTTGGGATCCTTCGCCCAGAGTTTCTTGAGGAAATCGCGATCCGAGAGCGTTTGAAGCGCGTTGTCGTACGCGCTTTGGCTGCCGCCGAGCGATAATGCGACGCGCTCGGCGCCGGAGCTCAGCTGCTTCTGTTTGTACACAATCGCGCCGAGCAGACCCGCAAAAGAGTCGCTGAACGCGCTGACGCCCTCGACTTGCAGCTGGTAGGTGACGTCGAAAAACGAGATGCCGTTATCGGTCAGCCGCTTTAACGTGTTGCGAGCACTGTCGACGTCTCCCAGGATCGTGTCCGGCACGACTTTGCCGTGATCGAGCAACGCATCGAGCGTCTGCGGCGGCATCGTGTTGATCGTGTTGCGTCCAACCACGGGCTCGACGTACATAAGATCCGGATACTTCGGGTTCTTGGTCGACGTCGACGCCCACAGCGGCCGCTGTTCGGAGCCGCCTTTGGCTTTGAGCGGCGCCCATTCGTCGGACTCGAAGATTTCGAGGTATTTCTGATACGTGAGCTTGAGATTCGCCACGCCAGTCTTGCCGAGCAGGTTTTCGAGTTGCGTCTCGCCTCTGTCGATGCGCGCCTGTAAGAGTTTATCGACGAGCGTGTCGATCCGGCTGACGAAGACGCTATTGACCGAACGCTGGCGGTCGATCGGCAAACCCTTCTTGACGCGCCGCTGCAGCCCGCGAACGTACGCTCGCGCGGCCTTCTCGTACATTTCGATCGCGAAGATCAGCGTCACGTTGATGTTGATGCCTTCCGCGACGCACTCTTCGATCGCCGGAATGCCTTCGTTGGTCCCAGGAATCTTCACCATGAGATTGGGCCGATCGATCCGTTTCCACAAATCTTTCGCCATTGCGATGGTGGCTTTGGTGTCATGCGCGATCAGCGGCGAGACCTCGATGCTGACGAATCCGTCGTTGCCGCCGGAGCTGTCGTAGACCGGGCGGAAGAGATCGCACGCGCTGCAGATATCGGCCACGGCGAGGTCCCAAAATAGCGCGCTGGCATCGTGCTGCTTGTCTATGAGCGAACGCAGCTGTTCGTCGTAATCGCTGCCGCTGCCGATCGCTTTTTCGAAAATCGTCGGATTGGAAGTCATCCCCCGCAAGCCTTTGTCGATCAAACCCTGCAATTCGCCCGACGCGAACATGCCGCGGCGCAGGTTGTCGAGCCAGACGCTCTGTCCGCCTGCCAGCAGTTGATCCAATTGGTTGCTCATCGAATTCCTAACCTCGTACCGGAGCAAAAGTTTGCGACGCAACGTCTGCGATGTGTTCCGGCGTAAATCCGTACTCTTTCGCGATGTCCGCTGCCGGGGCGGATGTGCCGAAGTGGTCGATACCGAACGCGAACCCGCGCGAACCGATCCACCGCTCCCAGCCGAATGTAGCGGCGGCTTCAATCGACATGCGCGCCGTAACGTCGGGCGGCAGCACATCGTCGCGGTAGGACTGAGATTGCGCCGAAAAGAGCTCCCAACAGGGCATCGAGACGACGCGCGTGCGCGTGCCGCGATTCTCCAGGAGTTTGGCGGCTTGCGTTGCCAGCGAGACCTCGGAGCCGGTAGCGATCAAGATCAGATCCGGCGTACGTTCCGTGTCGACCAAAATGTACGCACCGCGCGCAACGTCGGCATTGCGATCGCCCAGATAGGGCAGCTTTTGGCGGGTGAGGATGAGCGCCCAAGGTCCCTGGCTCGCCGCGATCATCACCTTCCACGCTGCGAGCGTTTCGAGCGAGTCTGCGGGCCGCACGACCATGAGGTTCGGCGTCGCGCGCATGTGCGCGAGATGCTCGATCGGCTGGTGGGTCGGGCCGTCTTCGCCCAAGAAGACCGAGTCGTGCGTGAAGACATAGTAGCAGCGAATCGAGTTGAGCGCGGCCAAGCGAACCGCGCCTTTCATGTAATCCAAAAAGTTTAAAAAGGTCGCGCCGAACGGCAACAACCCGCCATGCAGTGCGATCCCGTTGTTGATGGCGCCCATCGCGTGCTCGCGCACGCCGTAATGAATGTTGCGACCGGCGTACTGATTGGGCTGAAAATCGCCGCAATCTTTCATGTAGGTCTTGGTGGACGGGTCCAAATCCGCAGAACCACCCACGAGCGCCGGCACGGTTTTGGCGATCGCGTTCATCACCAAGCCGCCGGTGTCGCGCGTCGCGACGTTGTCACCATTTTGTTTGTCGATTGAGGGCCAGGGAATTTGCTGCGGCGGCTGGTTGCGCAGCGTGCGCTCGAGCTGCGCGGCCAGTTCGGCATTGGCGGATTTCCACTCGTCGAAAGTGCGCTGCCACTGCGTCTGGACTTCTGCGCCGTGCGCGCCGACGCCGCGGAAGAACTTCAACACATCGTCGGGGACGAAAAAGTCCGGCTCGACGGGCCAGCTCAGATTCTCTTTCGTGCGCTTCACATCGTCGGGCCCGAGCGGCTCGCCGTGAGACTTGAACGAATCTTGTTTGGGCGACCCGTAGCCGATGTGCGTGCGCACAACGATCATCGAGGGCTTGCCCGTGACGCTCTTCGCTTGGCTGATCGCGCGATCGATCGTGGCGACGTCGTTGCCTTCGTCGAGATCGATGTATTGCGTGTGCCAGCCGTAGGCTTCGAAACGTGCCGCGACGTCTTCGGTAAAGCAGACGTCGGTTGCGGCTGCCAGCGAAACCTTGTTGTCGTCGTATAGTGCGATAAGTTTGCCGAGCTGCAGATGGCCGGCCATCGAAGCCGCTTCCGAGGCGACGCCTTCCATCATGTCACCGTCGCTACACATGACGTACGTGTATTGATCGATGATGTGTTGATCGCGGTTGTAGACCGCGGCCATGTGCGCTTCGGCGATGGCGAAGCCGACAGAGTTGCCGAAACCTTGGCCCAACGGGCCGGTCGTTACCTCGATGCCGGGAGCGTGATGCGCTTCGGGATGTCCGGGCGTCTTACTGCCGAGTTGGCGAAAACGCTTGATTTCATCGAGCGAGAGATCGTAACCGGTGAGGTAGAGAAGCGAGTACAGGAGCATCGAGCCGTGCCCGGCGCTGAGGATGAAACGATCGCGGTTCAACCACGACGGATCTTTCGGATTGAAGCGCAGGTGTTTGGTCCACAGCGTGTAGGCCGTGGCCGCGGCCCCCAGCGGCATGCCGGGATGCCCCGAATTCGCCTTCTGTACGGCATCGACCGACAGAAAACGGATCGCGTTGATACGCTGCTCGTCCTCGCGTGAGTTGGGCATTTCGCTCCCTTTGTACCCCTCCGGGCCCCCACCTTCGCGGGAGCGGGCAAAGCAGGCGACGTAAGCGAGGCGCGATGGATGTAGCCGAACTACAAGGCGAAATCGAAGCGCTCGCCGCCGAGCCGGAGCGAGCCAAAGGGCGGTCGGGCAAGGGGATCGATGCGGTAATCAAAGCGCTCGATCAGGGCAAACTCCGCGTCTGCGAGCCCAGTGGAGGCGACTGGGTGACGCACGCTTGGATCAAACAGGCGATTCTTTTGTATTTTCAGCGGCGGAAAAGCCAGTGGATCGGCTCGCGTTTCGGTCCGCAGAATTACGACAAAGTCCCGCTCAAAAGTAATTTTAAGAAGCTCGGCGTGCGCTGCGTGCCGCCGGCCGTTGCGCGCTACGGAAGTTTTTTGGGGCGTGATGTGATTTTGATGCCCAGCTTCGTAAACATCGGCGCGTACGTGGATGAGGGAACCATGGTGGACACGTGGGCTACGGTCGGTTCCTGCGCGCAGATTGGCAAGAATGTGCATCTCTCCGGCGGGGCCGGCATCGGCGGTGTGCTCGAGCCGCCCCAAGCTCAGCCCGTGATCGTCGAAGACGGCGCGTTCATCGGTTCGCGCTGCATCGTTGTGGAAAGCGTGCTCATCGAACGCGAAGCGGTGCTCGGCGCAGGGGTTGTCATCACTGCGAGCACTCCCATCATCGACGTGCGCGGCGACAGACCTGTTACGATCAAAGGCCGCGTACCGTCACGAGCTGTGGTCATTCCCGGCTCACTTCCGAAAGATTTTCCGGCGGGGAGTTTCGGCGCTCCGTGCGCGCTGATCATCGGCACGCGCAACGATTCAACCAACCGCAAGACTTCGCTTGAGTCGGCTCTTCGCGAATATGAGGTTGCGGTATGAAATGAAGAAGCGCCAGGCTTTGTGGAAGTGTCCAAAATGCGGACACCGGTTCGTAACGAAAAACCTTTGGCATTCGTGCGTGCGTGTTCCGCTCGATGAACACTTTCGGGGGAGGCCTGCCGAACGGAAGAGTACGTTCAACCGTTGGCTTGCGGTCGCGCGCATGTGTGGGTCCGTCAGCTCCTACGTACAGAAGACCCGTATAGTTATCATGCACCGGGTACGTTTCGCGGGAGCCGTTATTCGTGAGAGCTACGTTGACGCGAGTCTTTGGATGCGCCGCCGCGCCGAGCATCCACTACTGCGAAGAGGCGAAGATTTGGGAAAACTCGGCTATGTTCACCATTTCCGTTTGGAACGCACAAAAGATATCGATGCACCGCTGCGCGCGCTAATGCGTGAAGCTTACTCTACTGGCAAAAATTAAGACCGTTTGCTCGGTTAGTGGGATCATTGCTTTCAAGACGCGCGAAAACAGTTAATCGCAGGGTGCCACACCGGTTCGATGGTGGCACCAAGGCCCCGGAGTCGCCCTAATATCCCCGGGCCCGGGGTGAATGTAGCCCGGGGCTTCGCCTGGCTCATAAAACGTGTTTCCGTCCGAGTCGTTGAGAACCAGATAGCCGGGAGCACCATCAAAACATGGACCTTCGGTGGCGTCAAAAACGATAGGCGCCGTGCGCCGCCACGGACCAAACGGGCCGATTGCGAAACGCAACGTTCGTGATCCTGTGTAGCGTTGAATCCTCCTGGCCAACGCAATCCGTCCGGGTGTCAGTTGCGGCACCCCCGATTTTCCGATATCAGAGACGTTGTAACTGGCGGGCCCGACGGTCGTCCTGCTGGCAACAGTCTTGCAGCCAATGCCATATTTTCCCACGCGAACTTCAGGATGGCATGGCGGATGCATACGATCGCCGCAATTCGCAAGCGCTGGCATTCGGTTCGGAGTTGCTTGGATTGGATTCTTGGGTTCTTGCGATGGGTAAGCTGCCGATTGGCTTGTAGTAGAAGCTGCGCAACCCACGGAAACAATGAGAATTGCGACAATGCTAGGGATTAGGAACGCACTGAAAAGCATTACTCGGCCAGCCTAGATGCGGCGCCGTCCTTGCGTTCGGGACCAATCCACACCGTTTGTATGTTTACGAACTCGTGAATTCCGAAGGCGGATAATTCGCGGCCGTAGCCGCTGCGTTTGATGCCGCCGAACGGTAGGCGCGGATCGCTCGCGACAATACCGTTGATGAAAACCATGCCCGACTCGATCTCGGCTGCCATCCGGAGCGCATGGTCGATGTCGCGCGTCCAAATGTTTGCACCTAAGCCAAAGGTCGAGTCGTTCGCCAATTCGATTGCGTGCGCGTCGTCGCGGGCGCGTGTAACGGCAGCCGCCGGACCGAACGTCTCTTGATCGAACATCGGCATGCCCTCGTCAACGTCGGCCACAATCGTCGGTTCGAAGAAAAAGCCTGGGCGGTCAACGGGTTTGCCGCCGGTCACGATGCGCGCGCCACCCACCACGGTCTGCGTGATTTGACGCTCCAAGGTGTCGCGCAGATCGTGCCGCGCGCATGGTCCCAGCTGCGTTTGAACGTCCATCGGATCGCCGACGTGCTGCCGCGCCGCCGCATCCGCGAACGAACGGACGAAACGGTCGTAGATGCGATCTTCGACGATGAAACGCTTGGCCGCGATGCAACTCTGCCCGTTGTTTTGAAAACGCGCTTTGACGGCGAACTTGACGGCCAAGTCCACGTCCGCATCGCCCAGAACGATGAACGGATCCGATCCGCCCAGCTCGAGCACGCATTTTTTGAGCGCGTTGCCCGCAGCCGAGGCGACTGCGATGCCGGCGCCCTCGCTGCCGGTGAGTGTAACGCCCGCGATTCGCTCGTCGGCGATCAACTCGTCCGCGACCTCGTTCTCGATCAGCAGCGTGCGAAACAATCCTTCGGGCGAGCCCGCTTCGTCAAAGACGCGTTGAATCTCGAGCGCGCAGCGGGTTGTGCTGTCCGCGTGCTTGAGCACGATCGCGTTCCCCGCCATCAGCGCGGGAGCCGCTGCACGAAAGACTTGCCAGTATGGAAAGTTCCACGGCATGATTGCAAAGATCACGCCCAGAGGCCGAAACGCGACAAGGCTTCGCGTGGCGTTGCTCTTGATAACCCGATCGGCGAGCAGCTCTCGTCCATGTTCGGCAAAATACTCGCAGCACCAAGCGCACTTGTCGACTTCCGCGAGTGCTTGCGCGATCGGCTTGCCCATTTCGCGAACGGCCGACTCGGCCAGCGTCTGACGCCGCGCGCGCAGCGTGCGTGCCACCGCGTTGAGCAGCTGCGCTCGTTGCTCGAAAGTTTCGTGCCGCCAAATCCCGTAGGCTGCGACCGCCGAGTCCAGATGCGCGTCGATCTCGGCTTCGGACATGTACTCGAATCGTTCCAACGACTTTCCCGTTGAGGGATCGATCGTCAGAATCTCAGATGGCATGCTCCGCCCAAGGTCCCGAAGGCCCGGAGTAGATCTGAATGAGCTGGTCGGGTCGCAGATAGGTGCGCGCGACGCGCTGAATGTCCGCGGGCGTGATACTCGCATAGCGGGCCTGCAGCGTTGCAAAGTAATCGTTGGGTAGGCCGTTTTCTGCGAGATCGAGTATTTCTTCCAACTGCCCCCTAGCCGAGGCTTCGGAAAGCAACGCGGAGGAAATGAGTCGCACCTTCGCGTCGGCGAGGTCGCTTTCGCTGACCGGCTGCGTTCGCAAGCGGCTCAACTGCTCGCGCACGATCGCGATCGCTGAGGGGACGTTGCCGGGAGAAGCGCTCAGATCGATTTCGAAGTCGCCGCGATTCTTGTCGCTCTTCAGCTCGCTCGAGACGCTGTACACGAGTCCGCGTTTTTGCCGCAACTCTTGCCATAGACGCGATTCGAAGTATCCGGAGCCCGCGATGATTTCGGTTAGCAAAGTAAACGCATCATAATCCGCGCTCGTGCGGGCCACGGCAGGCTGGCCGAGCTGGATAAACACTTGGTTCGCATCCGTGCCGATGTAGACGTGTCCGACGTGGGCGGCCGGCAGCGGCGGCAGCGTGACCGGCGGCTTCGGCCCTGCGTTGCTCCAAGAGCCGAATGCCGTTTCGACCGCGCGCCGGGCGCGCGCCGGCGTGACGTCGCCCACAATTGCGATCGTCGTCAGATCCGGGCGCCAGAACCGCTGCGCGTACGAGAGCAGATCGTCGCGCGCGATTGCCGCCACCGAGAGCGCCGACGCGAAACGCAGCGACGGATCGTCGGGCGCGAGGAGGCTCTGCAGATACGTTCGCGTGATCATGTTACCGGAAACGTTCTCTTCCATCTGTACGGTGTTTGCAAGTTGCCCGCGCTCCAGTGTGAGCCAGCGTTCCGGGAAAGCCGGATGCTCTTCGCCATCCGCCAACAGGCCGAGTAGCGTTTCGAAATCCCGGGCATAGCCTTGCGCCGAAAACGTCTGCCCGAGATCGATCGAGGCGCCGGTATCGTCGGTTATTTTGTGCAACTGCGTGAAGTCGTAATGTTCGCTACCGAACGGCGCAACGATCGATGCAAGCCGTGCGATGCCTTCCTGGCCGGGCGGCGCGAACGCGGGCGACGAGTCGATTTCGCCGCGGATGTAGACGGTCGGACGATCGCGTTTCTCCTGAACGATGACCATTAAGCCGTTGGGCAGCGTAAAACGCGTCGGCGCCAGTTTGCTGCGAGCGGTGCTGGGCTGTTGCAGCTGCGTGCGAATCGCTTCAGGCTCGACGATGGGGCCGCTCGGAGCGCGGCCGCTGAAGTTGTCAGAGTTGATCGCATCGGTTTTTTGCGACGATCGGGCTGCGGGCTTTTCATTTGGTGTAAGATGCCCGACGACGGTGGGCTTAGCCAAATATGTCTTGGCGGCTTTCAGCAGATCGGCCGGCGTAAGCGCGGCCAAACGCATGTCCTCGTCACGATCGCGCTCGCCGACGATACCGTACGTGTAGCCCGCTAAGTCGCCATAGCCTCCAATCGAGTCTGCGCCGAAAGCGCGGTCTGCAATCGTTGCGCGTTTGGCCGCGGCCACCAGCACCGGATTGAATCCGTTTTTCAAGATGCCGTCCATCACGCTTTGGAAGACCTGTTGCGCTTCGGTGCCGCTGTGCCCGCCGTTCATGATAACGAACACGTGCAGCAGCCCGCCGCGCAGCTGCGTGTCGGCGTTGGCGTAAAGTTGTAGAGCAATATTTGATTCCACCAAAGCCTGGTAGAATGGGCCGCGCTGGTTGGGAATGAGCGCGGAAAGCGTGCTGATCGCCGGTTCGCCCGGTTCGGTATCACCGGGAACGGCGTACGCGAGATCGACGACCTCAAATGGAAATGGAAACTCGGCCTCAACCGCCCGTCCCTGGGTGGCTCGCGGATGGACCGATACCTGTGACGGCACCTTCCGCGCCGGAATCGCGCCGAAATATCTGCGGGCGAGCGCAAAGATAGTGTTGTGATTGACGTCGCCCGCCACCACGAGTGCGGCGTTGCCGGGCGCGAACCATTGCTTGTAATAGTGGCGAATGTCGGCGATGCTTGCCTTCGCAACGTCCGCGCGCAGCCCCGCGGGGGTGCGGCCTGCCGGTGAACCGGGATAGGCGGCGGCGCGGACGCGGGAGAGCAGATTGTAGAAGGGCGAGCTGTCGTCGCCGTCGAGTTCGTTAAGCACCGCGCGCCGTTCGATCGCCCATTCTTCGGGAGCCAATGCGGCGTGCTGCATGCGGTCGGCTTCGATCTGCAAGGCAACAGCGACGCGGTCAGCCGGCATATCGAAAACGAACTGCGTGTAATCGTAATCGGTTTGGCCGTTCATCTGTGCGCCCAACCGAGCGACGATATCGTCGAGCCCACCCGATGAGATAGAGTTGGTTCCGCGGAACATCATGTGCTCGAGCGCGTGTGCGAGCCCCGTTTTTCCGGGCGTTTCGTCAAGCGAGCCGAAGCGATACCACATTGCAGTATGTACGACCGGCGCGGCGTGATCCTCGACGACGATGACTTTGAACCCGTTGCCAAGTTTGGTTTGGTAGACTCCGGTGTCACCGATCCCGGTGCGAACGTCTTGAGCGCGCGCCGCCCCCACGCCGGCGAGCGCGACAGCTAGCGCGAAGGCGATCGCACATTTCATCAGGCAGTTGCTTGGGCTAGGAGCGTTTGCACCGTCGGGGCCAAGTCCTTGACGTCCACGCCGGCGCGTTCCGCCAAGCGCAAGAGAATTTGGTCTTGCAATTGCTGATGGTACAGCAGACGCGAAATTGAGTTGTGGTCGGCTTCGGCTCGAATCTCATCATGCTGACTTTGCTGACGCTGGGCGACGGCGATGACGAAAATCAAGATCAGCTGGGCGATGTTCGAGCACGTCAGCAAGAAAATAAATGGGAAGGGGTCAAAGGTGTGCGTGATTACGCTGACCAGAACCCAAACCATCTGAACCACAATTGCCAGCATGAGCGCGATAGGTGCGCCGGTGGCAGCCGCGATTTTTTGGCAAGTGCGTTCGATTGGCGACAGCTGATCGTGGTGCATCGCATTGACATCGTCGACCAGGGGATGGTTCTCGACTTGGGCGGTTGTCAGCGGCTCGTGGTGGGGATGCGTGTCATTCACAGGCGTTCTCCTGATTCAGCGGCTTCCAAATAATAGTGCGCGCTGTCTTCGACGGCAGCGTACGGAAGGCACCCAATCAGCTCCGAACGCACCACCTCGACGCCCGCTTGTCTTGCCAGCGCGCGAATCGTCTCGACGATACGATAGAGCGGGGTCGCGCGGTAGTTCGTGACGTTGAGCGAGATCTGCACGAGATCGTCGCGCAGACGGAAGCCCAAGGCTTTGAGCGTGCGCAGGCCGCCGTCGCGCTCGCGCAGGTGGCGCGCGATGCGCTTGGCCAGCGCGAGATCGCCCGTCGCCAACTCGACGTTGAACGCGATCAGGACGTCACGCGCGCCGACCGCCATCGCTCCCGCGCTGGGATGCTTGGGGATCTCGCCGAAATCCGGCCGCCATTGCGGGAGCTCGAAACGGGCGTCCAAACCCTCGAACTCCCCCTCGCGGACCGTCGCGAGATTACGCCGCAGCGGCGTGTTCGCGGCTTCGCCATATAAGAAGGAAGGAACGCGCAAGCGCTGCCAGATGGCGGCGGCCGTTTCGCGAGCCAGCGAAATCGCGTCGTCCATCGTGGCGCCGCGCAGCGGAATGAACGGCAGAACGTCGAGCGCGCCGATCCTCGGGTGCACGCCGCGGTGGGTTCGCAGGTCGATCCGCTCGACCGTAACTGCGGCTAGCGCTAACGCAGCCTCGCCCAGGTTTTCGTACGATCCCACGAGCGTGAGGACGCTGCGATTGTGGTCCGGATCGCTGGTCTGGTGCACGACGTGCGCTCCGGCGGCTTTAACCGCGGCGATGCAGGCGGCGACCGTTGCCGGATCGCGTCCTTCAGAGATATTCGGGACGCACTCCAGCCACTTCACGAAAGTGCGGCTGCGATCGCTTGCGCAACGTCGGAGTAATTCTGCGGCGTGAACAGCGTGCGATAGCCAAGCTTGTTCGCCTCCGCGATCCGGCGGGCGGAAGCGGTGACCGTTCGCAGTTCACCCGAGAGCCCGAGCTCGCCGAATGCGGCGGCATCGGCGGGCAGTGGACGGTTGCGGAACGACGAGGCGATCGCCAGCGCGATTCCCAAATCCGCCGCAGGTTCGCTCACGCGCAATCCGCCCGCGACGGACGCATAGATATCGTGCGTGCCGAGCTGCAGTCCAACCCGTCTTTCGAGCACCGCGATGATCATCGCCAGCCGCGCTTGGTCGACGTTATTCGCCAATCGCCGTGGAGTGCCGTAGCTGGTTTCGCCGACGAGCGCCTGCACTTCGATCAGCACCGGCCGCGAGCCGACGATGCCGGCCACCACGCAGGATCCGCTCGGGCGGCCATGGCGTCCCGAAAGAAATAACTCCGAAGGGTTAGGCACCTCGTTCAAGCCGCCGGCTTGCATCGTGAAGACGCAGATCTCGTCGATGCTGCCGAAACGATTCTTGTATGCGCGCACGATCCGGTGATCGCCGGTGAGATCGCCTTCGAAGTACAGCACCGTATCGACCAAGTGCTCGAGCAGGCGCGGGCCCGCGATCGCGCCGTCCTTCGTCACGTGCCCCACGACGAACGTCGCGCAATTCGTGCGCTTGGAAAATTCCATCGCGGCCTGCGCGCAGTCGCGGATTTGCGTGACGCTGCCGGCGTACGATTCCGACTCCGGCAGCCACACGGTTTGGATCGAGTCGAGGATCAGTGTTCGCGGGCGAAGCTTCTCGGCTTGATCCAAAACTTCACGGAGATTCGTCTCCGGAAAAACGAGTATGCCGTCATCATCCAGACCGAGGCGTTCCGCGCGCAGCTTTACTTGCGCAGCCGACTCTTCGCCGCAGACGTAGATGACGGGTCCGCGATCGCGCGCGAGATTGGCCGCGATCTGCAGCAGCAGCGTCGATTTGCCTGCGCCCGGAGGACCCCCAATGAGTGTGACACTCCCCGGAACGATTCCGCCGCCGATCACGGCGTCGAATTCACGTAAGCCCGTCGAGCTGCGCGCCGTGCCGGTTTGATCCACCTCGCTCAGCGGAATCGGTCCACTCTGCGCAGCGGGCCGCGAGTTCGAGCGTGACTTTGCCGGGGCGATGCGCATCGGCCGCTCGTCGAATGAGTTCCACGCTTCGCATTGCGGGCAGCGGCCGAGCCAGCGTGGCGATTCGAAACCGCACGCCGAGCAGAAGTAGACCGATCGCGCCTTGGCCACGCCTGCGCTGTTAGCCGCGAGGCCCGCTGCAGCCTCGCGCAAAAAAGGATGGCGTGCCCGCAGATATGCAGATTGCCATCGACGGCCCCGCGGCGTCCGGAAAAACGACCGTTGCGCGTCTGCTCGCGCAGCGGCTTGGCGTGGTCTACGTCGATACAGGGGCCATGTATCGCACGCTGGCCTTCGCGGCCTTGCAGACGCAAACCGATCTCGACAATCAAAGCGCGCTCCTGCGCCTTTTCGATCAACAGATCCGCGTCAGCCTCGACGGAGAGGCAGAACTCGGTTTTCGTGTCTTCTGGAAAGATGACGAACTCACGCAGGATGAACTCGAATCGCCGGTCGTGACCGCGGTCGTTTCGATTGTCGCGGCGCATCCGCGCGTGCGCGAGGCGATGGTACGCGAGCAGCGCCGCATCGCGGGCGAAGGGTCCGTGGCGATGGCTGGCCGCGACATCGGAACCGTCGTCTTGCCCGATGCGCCTTACAAGATATTTCTGACCGCTTCGGTCGCGGCGCGGGTAGCACGGCGCCGCGCGCAACTGGAAAAAGCCGGCGTGGACGTGAGCGCGCACGAGTTGACGCAGGAGATCGAAGAGCGCGACCGTTTGGACGAAACGCGTAAGATTTCGCCGCTGCGGAAAGCAGCCGGCGCGCATCTGATCGATTCGAGCGAGCTGACCGCGGAGCAAGTCGTCGATGCGATCTGCGGCATAATCGGATGATCGACCGGCTTTACGACGCGGCCAAAATCAGCCTGAGCGTCATCTTCAGAGTATGGCGTATGCGTGTGTTCGGGGCGAAAAACGTTCCGCTGGACGGTCCCGTGATCGTCGCTTGCAACCACATCTCATATTTCGATCCGCCGCTGCTCGGCACGGCCTGCCCGCGCCGCATCCGTTACATGGCTAAAACCGAGCTTTTTAGGATTCCGATCCTGGGGCCGCTGATTCGCGGCTTCGGCGCGTATCCGGTCGATCGCAGCGTCGCCCCGATGACGGCTGTACGCCGCTCGGTCGAGGTGCTGCGCCGCGGCGAGGTCATCGGCATCTTTCCGGAGGGCACGCGCAACCCCGACGGAACCGTGCAAGCCCGCGAAGGCGTCGCGCTCTTGGCTTCCCTGGGCAAGGCCCCCGTGGTGCCGGCCTCGGTCCTGGGCACTCGCGAGGCCGCCCGCTTTCGGCGATTTGAGGTTGTTTTCGGCTCGCCCCTGCGGCTGCCGGCCGACCGAAAAGCGACTCGGGAAGAGTTGGCGAACTTCACGGAACAGGTGATGCAGGCGATTCGGAAACTCCCGGAGACGATCGGTGGAGATTAAAAAGGCGAAGGTGCAAGGGTTCTGCTTCGGCGTGGCCATCACGCTGAAGAAGGCCGAAGAAGCGATCGAAGCCCGCGAACAGGTCACCACGCTTGGGCACGTCGTGCATAATCCGCAGATGGTCGAATCGTTGGCGCAGCGCGGGTTGATCAACGCAACCTCCGTGGACGAAGTCGACACCGGCGCGCTCTTCGTGCGCGCACATGGATTGCCGGTCGAAGTCTACGAGCAGGCCAAGGAAAAGGGCCTGGAGATCATCGACGCTACCTGTCCGATGGTCACGAAGATCCACGTGCAGGCCGAGAAACTCAAAGCCGATGGCTACAAGATCATCGTCGTCGGCGATCCGAACCACCCCGAAGTCAAAGGTACGCTCAGTCACGTGCCGGGCGCGTGGTGCATCGAAACGATCGAAGACGTCGAGAAGCTGCCGCGTGGGTCGCGCGTCGGCGTGGTCGTGCAGTCAACATATTCGCGCGAGCGGTTCACCGACATCGTGCGCGCGCTGATCGCCAAGTATTACGAGGTGCGCGCGGTCAACACGATCTGCACGGACACGAACAACCGCCAAAGCGAAGCGCTCGAGCTCTCGAAAGAAGTCGAAGTAATGGTCGTCGTGGGCGGCAAAACATCGGCGAACACCAAACATTTGGCGGAGCTCTCCGAACACAACGGCGCCAAAGCCTATCACATCGAGGGTCCCGGCGAACTGCAAGCTCAATGGTTCGACGGTGTGCGCGTCGCGGGGCTCATGTCGGGTGCATCGACGCCGGGCTGGCTCGTCGATCAAGTGGCGCAGCGGATGGAGGAACTCGCCCGTCTACCAGCCTGATCTCTTCGAAGCACATCTGGAGGGACTGATCAGGGACTATCGGGGATCGCCGCAGGTTTCCGATATGCTGTCTTACCATTTCGGTTACGGCCAATACGGACCGGCAAAACGCGGCAAGCGCCTGCGGCCGGGGCTGCTATTGTGCGTGGCGGAGTCGGAGGGAGGCGCGACGGAGAATGCGCTCGATGCCGCCGCTGCGGTCGAAATCTTGCACAACTATTCGCTCGTTCACGACGATATCGAAGACAGCGACGAGTTGCGGCGCGGGCGGCGCACGGTGTGGGCCGTCTACGGTATTCCGCAAGCGCTCAATGCCGGCGACGCGCTCTGCGCGATCAGTTTCCTCGCGCTCACCAACGGCGTGTCCCGTCATTCCGACGAGCGTGTCCTGCGAATGGTCCGCGCACTGCACGAAGCGCATGCCACGATGTGCGACGGACAATCGATGGATCTTGCGTACGAACGCGCTACGCAGGTAGATTTGGCGGCCTATAATCGCATGATCGGCGCGAAGACAGCGGCTCTTTTCGGTGCTTCGTCGCAGCTCGGCGCACTCTGCGCGCCGTGCGACAGTGAAGCAGTCGTGCGCTACCGGGAATTGGGCCGCGAGTTCGGGATGGCTTTTCAAATTCGCGACGACGTCTTGGGCATTTGGGGAACCGTCGATGCGACCGGGAAAGTATCAGGCAATGACATCGCGCGCCGCAAGTGGACGTTTCCCGTTGTATGGTCGCTGGCGCAACCGCAGTCTTCCGCTCGCGATCGCATCGCGCAGGCGTACGCGCGCGACGAAACGCTCGATAACGCTACCGTTACCGCCGTCGTCGACGCGCTCGACGAACTCGGTGCGCGCGAAGCCGCGAATCAAGCCGCCGCAGAGCATCTGTCCCTGATCGAACGTCATCCGGTCAGGGTGGTGCGCGACTTCTTGCTGAGCTCGCTGGAACTCGCGTCCTCTTGAGTGCAAAGAAACCGGCGGTCTCCGTGCCGCTGCGGCTCGGTCTGCTGCTCTTGGGCGGCCTGGTCATACGCTTGTTCTTCATCGGCGACCAAGGTTTCAAGAACGATATTTCGTCGTTCGAGGCGTGGACAATTACGCTGGCGTCGCATCCCCTCGCGCAGTTTTACAACTCGACCAAATTCGTCGACTATCCGACCGGTTATTTCTATATTCTCTGGTTCATCGGACATCTGTTCGCAGTGATCTCGCCGCATAACAATTACGACGTGCTGCGCGTGCTCGTCAAACTGCCGGCAATTCTGATGGACTTGGTGGGCGGCGCACTTCTCTATGCGCTCGTGCGGCGCTATGCAGACGAACGCTGGGCGCTTGGCGCGGCTGCGCTCTTCGTCTTGAACCCTGCGGTGATCTTCATCTCCGCGTCATGGGGACAGGTCGACTCGGTCGCAGCGGGCTTGGCGCTGGCAGCAGCCTATCTGCTCTTGCGCTCAGACGATGCGACGGATGGTTTTGCTTGGCAGATCGCGGTCGGCTGGTTACTGCTCGCGTATTCGCTGCTGATAAAACCGCAAGCCGCGGTACTCGTGCCGCTCTTCGTCGTCTTTGCGTTCGTTTCGCCGGAACGCCGCGCGCGGCGCATGGCGGCAACTGCGGTGGGAATCGTGGGCGCTATCGTCCTCGCATTCGTACTGACCGTGCCGTTCCACCCGACCGCAGATCCGCTGAACGCGTTAGGTTGGTTATACGAGCGCTACCAAGTCGGCAAGGACGTCTACGCTGTAAACTCGGTCAACGCGTTCAATCTTTGGGCGATCGTTCATCCGTTCTGGCAGCCGGATTCGCAACTGATCGCCGTGTGGCCGCAGTATCTGTGGGGCTTGGTTCTGACCGGCATAGCGGTCGTGCTGATTCTCGTCCGGTATGCTCAAGCGCGCACGCCGCAAGCATTCATCGAAGCCGCCGCGCTCTCAACGCTGGCTTTCTTCATGCTCTCGACGCGTATGCACGAGCGCTACCTGTTCAACGGTTTGCTCTTCACGATTGCGGCGGCGCCCTTCGCGCTGCGATACGTGTGGGCTTCCGTCATTTTTTCGGCGACGCTCTTCGTCAACTTGTTCTACTCGCTGACCTATCTCACGGTCGTCGTGCAAAGCGTTCCGGGAGTCAACGCGGCGGATATGTGGCCCGCCGTGACGCATCCGCTCTCCGCGCTGAACGTGCTGACGTTTTTCTACCTCGGCTATATTTATCTCGGCCAAGCCGCGGAAGAGACTGCCGCGCCTGGTCATCGTGAGGTATCCCTTCGACCCGGGATGACGGCTGCGTTGCGTTTCCTGCGATCCCGCGCCTGGTTCAATCCGCGCGAAGGTTTGGCGACGATGATATGGCCGCTCGACTATGTTTTGGCGGGTGTTTTCGGCGCCGTCTCATTCGTACTGTCGTACGTCAACTATTGGATTCCCAAGGAAAAGATCTTCGACGAGATATATTTCGCGCGGGCGGCTGAAGAGTATCTTTCACACAAGTACATCTACGAAAACACGCATCCGCCGCTGACCAAGCTGATCATCACGCTCTCGACCATGCTTTTCGGAGGCGACAATTCGCACGGCTGGCGGTTTTTGGACGTCGTCTTTGGGGCGCTCGCGATCGTGGTCATCTACGCTTTCGCCAAGCGACTGACTCGCTCGACGCTTTTCGCTTCGTTTGCGGCCGTGCTGCTCATCGCCGACGGCATGCACTTCGTGCAGTCGCGCATCGCCACGCCCGAAGGAATCGTCGTGGTATTTGCCCTCGGCTCGCTCTACGCGTTCTATCGTTATTGGATTGCTTCGCAATCGACCATCCGCGCATATGAACCGCGAACGCTCGCTCGTGCAGGCGTGTCGGTTATCTGCGCACTCGCGGGCGGCTCTATCCTCAGCGCCATCCTTACGCTGCCGTTCCATCAATCGCGCGCGGCGTTCGTCGTTATGGGCCTGTACTTGGCGTTTGGTTTGTATCTTGTTTTGCGGCTTGCAATCATACCGCGTTTCTTCGGACGCGACGGCGAGCTCGCATCGTATGCCGAGGGATCGCGCTTGCTACGGCGCGGCGGCGGCGTGACCTTGGAGATTCCCGACGGCCGCACGGTGCGCGGCAAAGGCCTGCAAATAGATGAGGATGGGCTGGAGGTCGCGTACGCCCGCGACGGCTCCGCGCGATACGCGACCTCTGAGGGAACGGCCACGTACACGCCTGGACTGGTCAGCGACGATCGCGGCGAAACGCAACAAGGGCGTCACGCAACCGCGTGGCTGATCGCATTCACGATTCTGTTGGGCGCGCTCGTCGCCAGCAAATGGTACGGTGTGATGGCCTACGGCGTTTCGTTCGTCGTCATCGCCGGCGTCTGGCTCGAGCGGTACTGGCACAGCGGCCGGCTCAAGCAGTGGGGAAATCCATTCGGTTTCCGCCTGGACGTTTCGATCGCCGCCATCGTTTTTATGAGCATGACCGTCTACGCGCTCGTTTGGGTGCCCGACTTCATCCGCCAGATCGAAATCAAGAACCTGACCGATCTCATGTATCGTCAGTACTCCATGTTCATGTACCACGACACGCTCAAGGCAACCCACCCCTATGCTTCGCCGTTCTGGGCTTGGCCGATCGATCTGCGCCCAATCGCTTACTATTGGAACGACACCCGCGTCGGCGTCGCCGCGACGCAATCTTTCGCGTGCTGCGTAGCGGAGATCACGTCGCTGCCCAACCCGCTCATCCTGTGGTTCGGGTTGCTGTGCGTCCCGCTGGTCGCATTTCTAGCCTGGCGCGAACGCAACAAAGGCTATGCGCTGCTCGTCATTGCGTATCTGTTGCAATGGCTGCCGTGGGCGCGCTCCCCACGCATCACGTTCATCTATCATTTCTACGTCGATATTCCGCTGATCGTGCTCTGCAACGTGATCGTGCTGCAGCGCGTCTGGCAGTGGGGAGCCTCGAATAAGGACGCACAGCTGTTCAGCCGCATTGCCGTCTGCGCGTATGTCGGCGCGGTCGTGCTGGCCTTTATCTGGTTCTATCCGGTGCTTGCCGGAGTGCCACTTTCATGGAATGCGTGGCACGCGCGTATGTGGCTGCCGCACTGGATAATCTAATTTCAGGACTTCGGCCAGCGGGTAAAGAAGGGCAGGAGTATGTCTGGGCATTCCAAGTGGCACAACATCAAGCTCCGCAAAGGCAAGGTCGACGCGCAGCGCGGCGCGCTCTTTACCAAACTGAGTAAAGAAATCATCCTTGCCGCCAAGTCCGGATCGCCCGATCCGGAGGCAAATTATCGCTTGAAGATGGCGGTTGAAAAAGCGCGCGAGAACAACATGCCGCACGACAACATCAAGCGCGCGATCGCGCGCGCAAGCGGCGGCATCGGCGAAAAAGAGATCCAAGAGATTCGGTACGAGGGGTACGGGCCGCAGGGCATCGCGGTCGTAGTGGACGCCGCCACCGACAACCGGAATCGGACCGCCGGCGAATTTCGCTTCTTGTTTGGCAAGCACGGCGGGACGCTGGGCGAAACGGGCAGCGTCGCGTGGATGTTCGATCCGGTCGGCATCGTGGCGGTCGACCCGCAAGGCCGATCGGAGGATGCATTGACCGAAGCGGCTTTGGTCGACGGTGTCGTTGATCTCGAATACGGCGAACCTTCGGAGATATATACGGACCCCGCACAGCTCGCAGAAGTGCGTGATTCGCTGCGGGAATCCGGCATCAAAATTTCCGGCGCATATCTCGGTGTGCGCGCAAAACAAAGAACGGCACTGCACGATCGCGATCTTGCCGAAGCTTTGAACTTTCTCGAAGCGCTCGAAGAGCACGAAGACGTGCAGCGTCTCTTTTCGAACTTGCAAGTAAGCGAAGCCGCGCTGGAGGCGCTGGTGACGTGAGTACGGACGCGCCGCCGTTGATCGAGCGGTACGTTCCGCGCGATTGGGTCTTTCCGCTGGTGTTCGCGGCGTTCGTCGGCGTACTGGTCTGGTTCGGTCACTCGGTGCAGCAGTTTCTGCTCCCGGGCCCCAATACGGTTTTGGTGCCGTCGTTCATCGGCCTTACGACCAGAGATGCAAGCAACGCGATCGTGCGCATGAATCTCGAGCCGGCGATCGCCGGGCATGCCGTCAGCAATCAATATCCCAAAGGCGTGATTATAAATCAGCAGCCGCAGGCGGGCATGCACGTTCGCGCGGGACGACAGATCTCGCTGATTGTCAGCGACGGCGTGAAAACCGATCTGATGCCCGATTTGCGGTATCAGTCGTTTCGCGATGCCCGGTTGGATCTGTCGCAAGCCCATCTCACGCTTGCGAAGACGCAATACACGCGCAGCGACGACATTCCGGCAGACCACGTCATATCGCAATATCCCGCGCCATCGGTCAGCGTTACGGACGGCACGCAGGTCTCGCTGCTGATCAGCAAAGGCGGCTCCTCATCGCTCAAGGTGCCGGACTTCGCGGGCATGGACGTTGACGAAGCGCGCGGCGCCGCGGCCGCCGCGCACGTCAAGCTGGGCCAGATCGTCTGGACGCCCTTGGGTCCGGGCGGTCCGCCGCACGGGGTCGTCGTGCAGCAAAAACCGGGTGCCGGCTCGATGATCGGTCCGTACGACGTGGTTTCGCTCGACGTCAGCGCGGGGCCGTACCAATCCGGATACATCATTCACCAAACGCACGTACTGGCCGCAGTTCCGCCTGCTGAGGCCGGGCAGAACCAAGCTTTACGCGTGCGTTTTTCGGTGAGCGACGCGACCGGGCAATACGATCTTTACAACGGTTATGCCACACCCGGTCAAAAGTTCGACTTGACCGTCACGACCATCGGCACGTCGGCCGTGTATTTCTTCGTGAACGACACCCTGCTTGGAGAAACGAAAGTCGGCCAAGAGCCGTCCAACACATATGGCCATTAAGATCGCGCCGTCTATCCTGTCTGCCGACTTTGGGCATATCGCCGAGCAGATTGCCCAAGTCGAGCGCAACGGGGCATCGTACGTGCATTTGGACGTTATGGATGGCCGCTTCGTACCCAACATTACTTGGGGTCCCAAGGTGATCGCCGATCTGCGCAAACGCACGAAACTCGTCTTCGACTGCCATCTGATGATTGTCGAACCGGAGCGATACGTCGAGCGTTTTCGTGAAGCCGGCGCAGAGATCATTACCTTTCATCTCGAAGCGACGACCCGCGCCGATTGGCTGCTCGCATATGTGCGTTCCATGGGCGCAAAGGCAGGCATTTCGATCTGCCCCCAAACGCCGGTTGCAATGTTGGATGAGCTCGCGGGCGATTTCGATCTGGCGCTCGTCATGAGCGTCAATCCTGGCTTCGGCGGTCAGCCTTTCATCCCGCACGCGCTCGAAAAGATCCGCCAGACGCGCGATTTGCGGGAACGCTCCGGCGCAGACTTTGAAATCGAAGTGGACGGCGGCATAACGCTTGAAAATGCGCGCACCGTTGCCGGCGCGGGCGCGGACGTGCTGGTCATCGGCTCGGCGATCTTTGATACGCCGGACTGCGGGCGAACGACGAAACAGTTTCGGGAGCTGCTCGACGGAGCCGAAACTCACTGACGGAGGACGAACTGGTCGAGGCGATTCGCCGCCTCGTCGAGCGGCCCGATGAGCGGCGCGTCCTGCTCGGCATCGGCGACGATGCCGCAGTTTGGCAACCGTCTCGTTCGCACCGCAGCGTCATCACGACGGACACGCTGATCGAAAACGTGCATTTCCGGCGCGAGAACTCTACGTTGGAAGACGTCGGCAGGCGCGCGATGGCGGCGAACCTGAGTGACATTGCTGCTATGGGCGCACGTCCGGTGCTTGCAACCATCGCCCTCGGCCTTCCGATCGAAAACGCACAGGCCGACGCGCTCGCGCTCTATCGGGGCATCGGCGAGTTCGCAAAGGCGTACCGGTGCGCCATCGGGGGCGGCGATCTGATACGCGCCCCGCTGATAGCCATCGCGATAACGATCGTCGGTGAGGTGCGGGCTTCCAGCGTGAAGACGCGCGCGGGCGCGCGGCCGTCGGATGTTATCGCGGCTACCGGCCCGCTCGGAGGTGCGCGCGCCGGCGGTTATCTCGCCGTCGCGCAGCCGCGCGTAGCCGAAGGGCGTTGGCTGGCGGCCAGCCGCAACGTGCACGCGATGATGGACCTTTCAGACGGCCTCTCTACGGATCTGCTGCGGATGTGCGCACGATCGAAATGCGGCGCGTTTCTCGAACGAGTTCCGGTGGCCGAAGCCGCGCGAAAAGCTGCGGCTGCGGCGGGAGAAGCTCCGGAATCTTACGCGTTGGCAAGCGGTGAGGACTACGAGTTGCTGGTTGCGATCGGCCGCCGCGCTTTCGAACATCTTGCGAGCCGTTTTCGTAAGCGCTTCGGCCGCGAACTAGAACGCGTGGGAATTTTCCGCAAAGGTTCCGGAGTCTTTCTGAAAGCCGGCGAACGCGAGCAGCCGCTTACAGCCACCGGCTGGGACCATTTTTCATAGTTTCTTCAGATTCTCGGGTAAGCGTTCTACATGAAGAGAAGCGCCGAAGCGCCGTGGAGCTGGTCGTTACCCGTCGCGAAAATCGCGGCGCCGTTTTGGTTCGGAATTTTTCTTGGCGCCATTATGCTGTTGATGGCATTCATTGCGCTGCTGGACATGACGCTTCAGGTCAATCGAATGTCTGCATCGCTGGTTTCGGTGACCGCTCGTTTGGATGCCGTTAGCTCGAAACTGACGCGCACGAACGAGTTGCTGCACGCGACAAACGCGAAGGTACTGACGACCAATGCAAAACTCGATGTCACCAATTCCAAGGCGACCGAGTCGGTCGGCCCCCTGAGCGCCATGAGCGCGGCGGTGCGAAAAACGAACGCGAGCCTTCGCGGAACCAACGCAAGCTTGGGCCGAATGGAAACGAGCCTAGCGGGAATGCAAGGCAACATTCAGGCGATGACCCACAAGATCACGCACTCGAAGTTGCTGTTCTAGCAGCCCTGCCGCTAAGCTTTCCGGGTAATCCTTTTCGCGCGCAGGCAGGCCGTACAGACCTTCGCCGTACGGTTCGTGCCCCGGTCGTTGATTCGGATCGACTGCAGGTTGGGCAGCCAGCGGCGTTTCGTCTTGTTCATCGCGTGGCTGACGTTGTTGCCCGCCATCGGCCCTTTGCCGCAAACCTCACAGCGCTTTGCCATAACTGAGGGATAGTACCACAGGGCCGAAACCCTGACAAGCGAAAACCGGGCCGCGATGGATGTCACCGTCCTGGACGGCCCGGCGTACGCGAAATTCATAACGGCCGGGTCGTACTTCGTTCGAAAGTATCGCCAGGTCCTTAACGACCTGAACGTCTTTCCGGTCCCAGACGGCGACACTGGCACCAATATGTACCTGACGGTCCGGCAGGCGGCGATTGAAGCGGGGAAGGTTCGCGACGCTCCCCTTTCAGGTGTGGCCGAGGCGGCCGCTGCTGGGAGCTTGATGGGAGCGCGGGGCAACTCCGGCGTTATCATCTCGCAGATGCTCCGCGGTTTTGCGCACCACGTGCGCCATCGCAGCGAGATCGACACGTTCGTGCTGGCTACCGGGATGCGCGAAGCGGTGCAGGCCGCACGGCAAGCGCTCGTCCGCCCGGTCGAAGGCACCATATTGAGCGTCGCCGACGCCGCGGCCGAAGCCGCCTATCGCCTCGCTTTGCACGAAAACGATTTCTATCGTCTGTGCAACGGCGTTTTGCGCGCCGCGAACGAGGCACTCGAGCGGACACCCGAACAGCTGCCGATATTAAAGGAAGCCGGCGTCGTGGACGCAGGCGGAGCAGGTTTCGTCTATTTCTTGGAAGGCGTGCTGCGTTTTCTTCCCGAGAACAAAGTGCGCGCGACCGCCTTTCCGCGCCGGCCGCTCCGGCAGAGAGTCTTCACGCCGCAGCAACATGTCGGCGAGCGAAAGTTCTGCACGGAGTTCATCCTCGAGCAAGCGCGCTGCTCGCCGTTCGAGCTGCGCGAAGCGCTGCAGGCGCGTGGAGACTCGCTGATCGTGGCCGGTGAGATGCCGACGCTCAAAGTTCACATTCACACCGACGATCCCGAAGCGGTTCAGGGCCTTGCATCCAAGCACGGAAGTCTTACGCGCGTCAAAGTCGACAACATGGAGCAGCAGCACAACGTGCTCGTGGTCGACGCTCCGGCGCCTGCCTATTCGATCGTTGCGGTGATCCCCGGCTCGGGGTTCGAGCGAATCGTTCGCGAGCTCGGCGTTGAGGTTCCGCTCCTCTCGCAGTCAAATCCGAGCGTCCGAGATCTCTTGCTCGCAATCAACAAATGTCTGGCGCCGACGATCTACCTCTTCACGAACGACAAGAACGCCGTGCTGGCGGCGCAGGAAGCCGCCAAACTGAGCCGGCGCACCGTGCACGTTCTGCCCACGCCCGACGTCATCTCAGGAATCGCGGGTCTTTTTGCGCTCCGCTCAGGTAACGGCCGCGCGCCCGAACCGCAGGAGATTCTCGCCGCGGCTGCGCATCCGCGCAGCGCGCAACTGTTCTTTGCCGGGAAGGATGCTACGCTCGGTGGAACGACGGTCGCACGCGGGAAGCCCGCCGCAACTAGCGGCGGCATCCTGTACGCTGGCAAGTCGCTCGCGGATGCGGCGGCGCAGGTGCTTGAGGCAATGGGCGCACGAGATGGAGGGTTGATCACCGTGTACTATGGCGGTGCGCAAAAGGAACGCGACGCGCAGCGGCTAGCCGAAGACTTACGCGCGTTGTTTTCGGCTGCGGATGTCGAGTATTATTATGGCGGTCAGCGTGATGTAGAGTTTTGGATCTCACGGGATGAATAACGCCCGCCCGCGGATCGTGATCGATGCGATGGGCGGCGATCACGCTCCGGCGGAGATCGTCGCCGGAACTTTGCTTGCGGCGCAGCAAGACTTTGCCGATCTCACGCTCGCCGGAGACGAGGCGCAGATACGGCCGTTATTGCGCGGCGCGGCGGCCGCGCGCGTTGCGATCCTGCATGCGCCACAAAACATTCCTATGGAAATGCACGCGTCGCAAGCGTTGCGCATCGCCGGTGAAACCTCTCTCGGCGTAGCCGTTGAGGCGGTGAAAGAGGGGCGCGCAGACGCCGTCGTCTCCGCCGGCAACAGCGCGGCGTTTTTGGGAATTGCGTTGGTCAAGCTGCGCCCGATTACGGGCGTGGCGCGCCCGGCGATCGCGACGGTTTGGCCGGCGCTCAACGGTCCGATGGTCGTGATCGACTCCGGCGCTAACGTAGATTGCCGGCCGGACTGGCTCGAGCAATTCGGTATCATGGGATCGGCATATGCGAAGGCAGTGCTGAAAATCGCCAACCCGCGCGTCGCTATTCTCTCGATTGGTGAAGAGCGGAGCAAGGGGAACTCGCAGGTCCTGGAGGCGGCGAAGCTGCTCGGACGAGCGCCGATCAATTTCATCGGCAACGTCGAGGGCAAAGATCTGTTTCACAATGCCGCCGACGTCGTTGTCGTCGACGGATTCGTCGGGAACGTCGTGCTGAAGATGGGGGAAGGGCTCATCGGCGATCTGGGCAAGGTCATTCGTGAGACGATTCTCGGCGGTAACTTCATCACCAAGATCGGCGCCGCGCTCGTCGCGCCTGCTCTGCGGGGGCTGCGCCGGAAATACGATTACGAATCGTACGGCGGAGCGCCGCTGCTCGGCTTGCGCGGTAATTGCATCGTCACGCACGGGCGCGCGTCAAGCAATGCCATCAAAGGCGCCATCCGGGTAGCAGCCGACGAAGTGCGCAACGACGTCGTCGGCAAGATCAGCGATCTTGTCGCACCTACGTTAACCGAGGTCTAGCCGGGCATGCCGGTTGCTATCGTCACCGACAGCACCTCGGATATCGAGCCGCGGCTTGCAGCCGATCTTGGCATCACGGTGGTTCCGCTCTTCGTCATCTGGGGCGACCGGAGTTATCGCGACTACATCGATTTGACCCGCAGCGAATTTTATAAAAAACTCGCGAGCGAACCGGAGCTGCCGAAAACTTCCCAGCCGTCTCCGCAGATGTTCGAAGAAGCGTTTGCTTCTCTCGCCGAAGCGGGCAAGGACATCGTCTGCGTGGTGATCAGCTCCAAGCTTTCCGGCACAATCAACGCGGCGCGTGCCGCCGCCGGGCGGTTTCCAAATGCGCGGATCGAGATCTTCGACTCGGAAAGCGTGGCGGGCGGCCTGGGAATGCATGCCAGGGTGGCTAATGAACTCGCGCAAACCGGCGCAAGTGTCGAGCAGATCGTGGCGGCGCTCGAGCATGAGAGGCGCGCCCAACGCCTCTACGCGTGCATCCCCGATCTCTCGCACGTGGTTCGTACGGGCCGAATCGGCAGGGCGCGCGCCGTCATCGGTACGCTGATGAAGATCGTGCCGGTGATCTCTTTGAAGGATGGGGAAGTAGTCGCCGAAGCCCAAGTGCGGACGTTCGCGCGAGCTCAAGAGACGATGATCGACCTGGCGATGAGCAATGTCAACGATGTTGCAGCTGCGCGTTTTCTCGTCATGCACACCAATGCAAGACACCTGGCCAAATCGGTGCGCGACCGGTTGGAGCTCCGCTTCGCCGGCGTTCGGCCGAAGGTGCTTGAGGTTCTGGAGGCCGGTCCCGTGATTGCGACGCACGGCGGACCCGGCGCAGTCGGGGTATTTTCCGCGCAATGATCGGCATCTACGTCCATCTGCCGTTTTGCCCGTACATCTGCCCGTATTGCGATTTTACGAAATGGCCGCACAAGCGCAGTGCCGCAAAGCGGTACTTGCAAGCGTTGCATTGCGAAATTGAGAGACAGCCTCACGATGACAACGGGGCTACCGTTTTCCTCGGCGGTGGAACACCGAACACCTATGCGGCTTCGGAGATCGCGGATCTGCTTGCGCGAATTCGTGAAAAGTTTCCCGGATTAGATCGGGAGACGACGATCGAGGTGAACCCGGAGTTGGTGAGCGCAGCCGATCTCGAAACGTACGTCGCCGCCGGCGTGACGCGGCTTTCAATCGGCGTGCAATCATTCGTTGCGCAGGAGATAAGGACGCTGGGAAGGCGGCACGAGCCGCAAGACGTCCGTGCGGCGGTGGAAGCAGCTCGCGCTGCGGGCGTCGGCAGCGTCAGCCTCGATCTGATCTTCGCCGTTCCCGGGCAGACGCCGCAGAGTTGGCGTCAGTCGCTCGAAGAAGCGCTCGCACTGAACCCGGATCACGTCTCGGTGTACGGCCTGACGGTTGAATCCGGCACACCGTTCGCCGCCTGGTTCAAACGCGATCCGCGCGCCTTTCTCGACCAGGATGCAGAAGCCGATCTGTACGGAATTGCGATAGACGTGCTCGAGGAAGCCGGTTTCGAACACTACGAGATCAGCAACTTTGCGCGGCCGGGTCGTCGTTGCGCTCACAATGCAAACTACTGGGCGAACGGCGAGTACATCGGTTTAGGTGTTGGTGCTGCATCGTACCGCGACGGCGTGCGCTCGACGCACACGCGCGATCTGGAAACCTATATCGCCGCGGCTTCGGCGGGCTGGCCTATTCCGCAAGAGTCGGAGCGTTTGGAAGGCGCGCAGCGCGCGGGAGAGGCCGTCATGCTCGCGTTACGCACCGCGCAGGGGCTCTCGTTTGCAGCCTTCAAAGAGCGTTACGGGTTGGAGTTTCTGGAGTATTACGCTCCGATCGTGGAGCCGTACCGTGTGGCTGGGCTGCTCGAAGTCGACGCGGCCGGCGCGCGACTGACGCGGCGCGGGCGATTCGTGGCCAATGACATATGCGCAACTTTCATAACGCTTCCTTAGGACCGAATATCGCGGCCGCGATCCTGCGCGCCCTTTTCGCGATCGTTTTTGGCGTCACCGGGTTCCTTTTGGGACGCGAGGCGTACTTGCATCTCGTCGCACCGCATTTTGCCTACGAGAACCTGCAGCTCGTCTTTACGATCCTCGTTCCGCTGGCGGGCGCACTGCTCGGCGTTTTGCTTGCGCCGCTCGCTCAGACCGTTTTTGAAGGAGAACTCAATTCGATCGAGCGCGCGATTGAACGCCTTGCGCCCTACGAACTGGCGGGCGGGGCGATCGGCCTGATCGCCGGTTTGGTTATCGCCTTCTTGATCCGGAGCATTCTTTTCGAGTTCATTTCAACGACGGGGCGCTCCGGCAGCTATGTTGCCATCCTGCTCTACATCGTTATCAGTATCTTTTGCGCGTACCTGGGTGCGCGCGTCGGATCGCGCAAGATCGTTGCGCTCTCGCTGGCGGTTCCGGGCGCGACCGGAAACGTACCGAAGATCATCGACACGTCGGTCATCGTCGATGGGCGCATCGTGGAGATCTTGCAAGCCGGCTTTCTCGAAGGACCATTCATCCTGCCGCGTTTTATCTTGCGAGAACTGCAAGCTGTCGCCGATTCGTCGGATGCGCTGAAGCGCACGCGCGGTCGCCGCGGGCTCGACGTGCTCAATCGCCTGCAGGAGTTGGGTTCGCTCGAGATCAGCGAGCGCGATTACGACGACGTGCGCGAAGCGGACGCGAAACTGGTACGCCTAGCGCGCGAATTGAACGGCAAACTCGTGACCAACGACTACAATTTGAACCGCGTCGCGCACGTCGAAGGCGTGGCCGTGTTGAACGTCAATGAATTAGCCAACGCGGTCAAACCGGTTGTGCTTCCCGGCGAAGAGTTGCACGTGCACGTTATCCGCGACGGCAAAGAACCCAATCAAGGCGTCGGTTATCTGGACGACGGAACAATGATCGTCGTTGAAAACGGGCGGCGCCTGATTGGCGAAGCAACCGACGTTATCGTGACGAGCGTACTGCAAACGGTGGCGGGTCGCATGATTTTCGCTAAAGCTCGCAAGGAAGCGCACTGATGCGCCGCCCTCCTTCGTGGACCGCTATCGTCGTCGCGGCGGGCCGCGGTACGCGCTTCGGGCGCGCAAAGCAATTGCTCGAGATTGCGGGCACGCCGATGCTCGCCTGGTCGATTCGCACGTTTGCGGAAATGCCGGAGGTCGACGCAATCGTCGTGGTGACTGAGAGCGAGTGGCTGCCGGAGATCGCGAGCGTTGCCGCGCAAGCCGCGGGCACGAAGTGTTCCGCGGTCGTACCGGGCGGCGCGACGCGTCAAGCGAGCGTCTACGAGGGTTTGCGCGCCGTTCCGCAAGGATGCGACGCCGTGTTGGTACACGATGGGGCGCGCCCGCTGATCGGTGCCGACACTGTGCGCAACGGAATGCAGATCATCGGCGACGGTTTTGCAGCTTTGCTGGCGGTGCCGGTCGTGGATACGGTGAAGATCGTCGAACCGCATTCGCGCATCGTCAAGGAAACCTCACGGCGCGAGCGTTTATGGGCCGCACAAACGCCGCAATTCGCAGCTTTGCCGGATATGCGTTTGGCCCACGAAGCGGGGCGCCGCGATCGATTCGCTGCAACCGACGACGCCATGTTGCTCGAGCGAATCGGGGTCACGGTGCAGATCGTGCCGGGATCTCCGGATAATTTCAAGGTAACGCTGCCTGAAGATCTCGCACGCGCCGAAGACGTGCTGCGCCGCCGTTTCGCGGACGCCCGCTGATGCGCATAGGCTACGGGTTCGACGCGCACCGCCTGGCAAAAGGGCGCAAGTTGATTCTGGGCGGCGTGCACATTGACAGCGAAATCGGCGCGCTCGGTCATTCCGACGCGGACGTGCTCGCACACGCGGTGAGCGACGCGCTCCTGGGCGCGGCCGCGCTCGGCGATCTCGGCGCGCGCTACCCGGCCTCGGATTCGCGCTGGAAAGATGCCGATTCGATGGAGTTGCTCTCACAGTGCGCTGCCGAAGTACAACGTGCCGGTTTTCTCATTGCGAATATAGATGCGACGATCGTTGTCGAGAATCCCAGACTTGCGCCGCACGTCGAACGCATGCGCGAGAATCTCTCGAAACGTCTAGGACTTTCGCTCGCGCAGATCAGCGTGAAAGCGAAGAGCAGCGAAGGCATGGGCTACACGGGCGACGGCAGCGGCATTGCGGCTTCAGCCGTCGCGCTGCTTGAACCGGCATAAAATGTTGGAACGTCAAACGCTCGCAGAAGCGATGCAGCGCTGGGGATTCTTGGAGGATCCCATACCGCCGCCGGCGTGGCTGTGGATTGACACGTTCATTGCCGCTTTCAGCGATCGGCTGGAATCGCTCGAAGATGCGCGGGCGCTCGTCGCGGCGCTTCGCGCGGAAGCGTGCGTGATTCCCGCGCTGGAATTGGAACGGCTGCGCTCGCGCGACGTCCTGTTCTTCCTCGATTCGGTCGGACAGTACGTCGATCAGCAGCCCGAGCTGCGCGCCTTGCCGCTGAATCGTGACCTGCCTGAAATCGCCAAGGAGTTCGGACTGTCTGAAAACGATGCGCTGCTCGCCGCGCGCATGGCGCTCACCGGTGAAAAGAGCGGACCGGCGCTCGAGTTGGTTTTTCCGCTGCTCGGGCACGATCGGATTTTGATCCGCATCGGCGCCGTCAATTCGCGACTTTTGCATGGTCGCGGGCTGGAACCGCTCGCGTATGGTCCCGACGGCAACCCGTTCGAACCGATCCATGGAAAGCGCCCGGAGCATGGATGATCTCTTCTCGGCGATTGCCTCGGATTTGCGAGCGGCACTCGCTCGGGATCCGGCAGCGCGCGGTCCGCTGGATGTTATTCTATCCTATCCCGGATTTCATGCGATTGCCGCGCACCGGTTCATCCACGCGTTACACCGCACGGGCGTGCCGCTGCTGCCGCGCTGGCTGGCGAATGTGAACCGTTTTTTCACGGGCATCGAGATCCATCCGAACGCCCGAATCGGTCGAGGTTTCTTCATCGATCACGGAATGGGCGTCGTCATCGGTGAGACGGCCGAGGTCGGCAGTGGCTGCACGATTTATCAGGGCGTGACGCTCGGCGGAACGAGTCTCTCGCGTGGCAAACGTCACCCGACCTTGGGAAACAACGTGACGATGGGGGTAAGCGCAATCGTTCTCGGAGCCATTACAATTGGGGACAACGCGAAGGTTGGCGCAGGATCGGTCGTCGTCAGGGACGTGCCGCCAAACGCGACTGCCGTCGGTGTGCCGGCGCGGATCGTAATGAAAGACGGCGTTCCGGTTCGTGCGGTTCCGGCAGAGGAGAGTAGCTGGTCGTGGGTGATCTAGCGTGAAGCTCTACAACACGCGCACGCGCGGCCTCGAAGAATTCAAGCCGCTGAAGCCACCGCACGTACGAATCTACGTGTGTGGATTGACGCCGTCGGCCGAAGCGCACGCGGGACACGCTCGCTCGTTCTTGTTCTTCGACGTCTTACGGCGCTATTTGGAGCACCTGCGTTACGATGTGACGTTCGTGCAAAATGTCACGGACATCGACGATCGAAGTATCGAACGTGCGAAAGAAACGGGCGAGCACTGGTATGACATCGTCGGCGAATACTACGCGTCGTTCAAGGAATCCATGCGCAGACTCGGCGTGCGTCATGCCGATCACGAACCTTATGCCACGCGCTTCATCCCCCAGATCGTCGAGATGATCGGCGAGCTCGTGGACAAGGGCTATGCTTACGTCTCGAAAGGCGGCGTGTACTATCGCGTCGCGAAGTTTCCTCGCTACGGCGCGCTGAGCGGACGCAACATCAAAGATCTCGAAGCGGGCGCTCGCGTAGAAGTCGACGAGTTCAAAGACGATCCGCTCGATTTCGCATTGTGGAAGTTTGCCAAGCCGGACGAACCGAAATGGCCATCGCCTTGGGGCGAAGGCCGGCCCGGCTGGCACATCGAGTGCTCGGCCATGTCTCGCGCCTTGCTGGATCCGCCCGGCGAAGGCTTCGACATCCACGGCGGCGGCGCCGATTTGATCTTCCCGCACCACGAGAACGAGATCGCGCAGAGCGAGCCGCTGATGCAGCATCCGCCGATGGCGAATTTCTGGCTGCACGGGGGCTTGGTCCAGTTCGACAGTCGCAAGATGAGCAAGTCGCTCGGCAATTTCGAACCGCTTGCCGCGGTGCTCGAACACTTCGATCCGCAGGCGATCCGCCTCGCTTTTTTGCAAACGGGTTACAGTAAGGTGATGAACTTCACCGACGAGTCGATCGCCGCGGCGACGGTTGCGCTCAATCGCATCAAAGCGTGCTGGCGCGAGATCGATCGGGGCGAAGGGCGCGACGGGAGCCTGATGCCGCAAATTGAAACCGCGCTGGACGACGATTTCAACACATCGCAAGCGCTTTCGGAGATCTTCGGGTATATCGCGCATCCGGAAACCGCTAATCGCGCGGAATTAACATACGTCCTCGCGCTGCTCGGCATAAAGCCCGATAACTCATGGCTTGCCGGCACGCCGCGCAGACTGAGCGCCGATTTCTTGGATCGCTTGCACGACGAGCTCGGATCGGAGGTTGCGCTCAAGAGCCAGACTCCCGAAGGCGCGATCGCGCAGGTGATCCGGCTGCGGGCGCGCGCCCGCAGCGAGAAGAACTTTGCGGAATCCGACCGCCTGCGCGACGCGTTGCTGCGTTGCGGCGTCGAATTACGTGACGAGCAAGGCGGAGAGACAACGTGGCAAGCCGTGTAGATCTCGACGACGTCATCTACGGCGTGCACGCGATCGAGGAAGCGTTGGTCGCAGGCGAACCGTTGCGCCGAGTGCATGTCGCAGCCGAACGCCGGCGCGATCCGGCAGTGCGCAAGATTCTCGACCTTGCAAGCGAGCAAGGCGCGCAATTACGTTTCGAAGATCGCCGCTTCTTTGCGCAATTTCCTTATAAAGCACATCAAGGCGCCATAGCGGTGGGCCACCCGTTTCCGTACGTGAGCTTGGATGAAGCGCTCGGCAAGCGCGGCAAGCCCGCGCTCTATGTCGTGCTGGATCACGTTACCGATCCGCACAACGCCGGCGCGATCATTCGCACGGCGGAATCCGCCGGCGCCGACGCCGTGATTCTGCCCGACCGGCGAGCGGCCGGCGTCAACGCGACGGTTCGTAAAGCGGCTGCGGGTGCAACTGCTCATATTCCGGTAGCACGTGTCAGCAATGTGGCCGAAACTCTTCGCAAGCTCAAGAAAGCCGCCGTCTGGGTGGCCGGCGCCGATCCGGGAGAGGGCAGCGTCGAGTATGCCCAGGCCGATCTGGTCGGAGACTTAGCGTTGGTGATCGGCGCTGAGGGACAAGGCCTCTCGCAGGTCGTTCGTAAGGAATGCGACTTCTTGGTCCGCATTCCGATGCTGGGGAAGGTCGCCTCGCTCAACGCCTCGGTGGCCGCGGCAGTCTTGCTTT
>CAAGKR010293321.1_pt1 | contig 49811 bp, 42 predicted proteins | sample 2556971 | NCBI WGS metagenome assembly CAAGKR01 (sample SAMEA5207829, study PRJEB30636) | soil metagenome | biome: forest; feature: boreal; material: soil | place: USA | collected 2011-09 | depth 1 m | reverse complement strand
GCGAGGTGGTAACACTCGTCGAACCTGTGCTTGCTAAAGACGTGAAAGATGGAAGGGTAGCTTTCGAGACTCGCGGGGTGGAGAGTCAGTCGTTCGAGCAAGTGCTCGATCCTCATGAAACGCCGCGAGGGATCCTCAAGCGCGACCCGCCGCACAAGTCCGTGCACCTCATAGCCGAGCTCGAGCAGGTGCTCCGCCAGATAGCTTCCGTCCTGACCGGTGATGCCGGTGATTAAGGCCTTTTTCATAGGGTGAAATCCGGGTACTGTTGATCTCTTGCGATAAGCACTCGCTCGCCCATGTCTGGCCACGCGATGCCGAAAGCCGGATCGTTCCAACGACACCCCCGCCCGCTTTCGGGGATGTAGACTTCCGATACCATGTAGAAGATTTCCGTGTCGTCCACGAGAGCCTCGAAGCCGTGCGCGCAATCCGCAGGCAAGTACAGCATAGAACGATTCTCCGCCGTTAACTCGACGCCGACCCATTGTCTGAAAGTTGGCGACTCGGGGCGCAGGTCCACGGCTACGTCGAAGACTGCCCCCCGAGTGCATCGGACGAGCTTAGCCTGCCGTGGGGAGCAGCCTGATAGTGCATACCGCGCAAAGTGCCGCGGCTCTTGCTATAAGAAATATTATTTTCGACGAACACATTTGCCATCCCCCGCGCGGCAAACTCCTTCGCCGAGGAAGACGGAGCAAAAAATCCTCGATCATCCTCAAACCGTCGAAGCTCCAGGAGGTACACACCGGCGAGTTTGGTTTCAGTGATAATCATAAGCGCGTCAATTTGGCGTTCCAGAATTACTAACGACCCCAGCTCCGCCTGGTTTAAGGACGCGCATCTGGTGCTGCAAGCCTCTCATAAAATTCGATGACACGCGCGCGAATTGCTTCGCGACCCGCGATGCGACGCACTAATTCGAGATTCCTCTCTGCTGCCGCATTGACCAGTTCATCGTCAGTCATGGCTCGCGAAAGGGCTTCGGCAATCTCATGCGGATAAAGGTTTCGCGCGAATAGAACGTTCTCTTCATGCTTGACCACGGGAAGGATCGTCTCCAAGGGCGATACGATCGGGAACGCGCCGGAGGCCATGGCCTCATACAGCGAGTTGGGAACCCCATCGATGAGCGCCGGCGCGAGCATGACCCTCGCCGTGGGCATGATCTCCAGCACTTCGGAGCGTGCCACTCTTTCGCGCGGCCGACTAGACTGGCGAATAGCTTCCGGCAACGACCAGAACCACATTCGCGATTCGGCGGTCATCGAGAGCATATGTATCTCACACGGCTGGATCCGATCCCAACATAGTTTGAGCGCCTCGAAGGTCGGCAACACTTTTCCCCAGGCCGAATCGTAAACCTTGGGCCAAACAATAGCTCTCCTGGTTGAGGGTGGCCCTTGCCATTTTTTCCGCAGCGAGTCTACATCGATGCCACCCGTGCCGGGCACGGGCGCGATCGTCGCAAGCTGTTCTTCGCGCACTCCCAACTCGCGGGCGATGCAAAAGTTTTGTTCGTTGTCGCTAATCAGTTGATCGCATGAGCCAAGCACATCGGCAAGTTGTTTTCGACGTTCCGGATCTAAATGGGTCAAGGCCAGGTCGGAACCGCCTCGTGTTTGCAGCACCCACTTGCCGATGTCTTCCAAGCCAAACTTCCGTCGTACTTGAAGATAAAACTCGCCGCCCTGCTCGATGCCAAGCGTGTGAATGATGTGTGGCCGCCATTGCCGTAGGATTTTAGCCAACCAGTGACTGGCTAGTGTGGGCAGGTCTGGCATACCGAAAGCCCGCGCCGCCTGCCTCTTCGCAAACCGAGCCACGCTGTTTTCCGGGTAAAGGCGGGCGCGCGTGGTGGTGTTCAATGGGGGGCTGTTATAGCTCGTAATATAGGTTCGTACCGGCCAGTCGCCGGGAGGAACGCCGGTGGGCATAGAAAACAGCCTCACGTTAAAAGGCGCTCCTTCGAGCAGATCAATCCACGCGTGCGTGTGCGAGTTTTCGCCCAAACCGACGAAAAGAATTCGGGGTTTGCCGGGGAACGCATCGGAATCGAAGTGGCGGTTCATGCTGCCGTTTGTAGAAGACATAGAGACTCGCTGATAAGGACTTTCGTCCTAAGCCAGCTGCACTTACGTGCTGGTTCATTTTGAAGGAAGTTCAGAGTTCAGCCTTTAAGCAGCCGATTCGCCACGCAAGCTAAAGTCTTGACCTCTAAACTGCACAAGTGCCCCACTTTAGTTTTGCGGGAACGTGTTAGGCGCTGACAACTTCACGCGGTTGGCTTTCATGCGTACACGCCAGGTCCGCCGGTGAACTATCCAATACTTCGCGCGCCCAGAGTTCGATCATCATCAAGAGCCAGGGCTGCGGCCATTCGATGGCGCCCGCCAGAAACTGATCCCTTACTGCCGCGACCGCCGGAGCATCCAGCAATCCTCGCGTCGCGACCGATTGCTCCGAAAGCGTTTCAAGCAGAACTTCGCGCAGCGGCCCCTTCAACCAGAAGCCGAAGGGCATTCCGAATCCGCGTTTAGGTTTTGTGTCGAAACCCGCCGGCAAAAGATCCTTTCCTATGTCCAGCAAAATCCGCTTCGTGCCGGCGTCGCGATAGCTTCTTAGCGCTTCCGACCACGAATCAGGCGGGGCCGTCATCTTTGCGCTATCAGGCAATGAAAGGGCAATGTCAGCAACCACCGGATCGAGATAAGGTACGCGAACCTCCAAACTGTGAGACATCGAGGCTGCATCGATATCGCGCAGGAGTTGGTTAGTCGTGTAGCCGCGCAAACAGACTCCCGTCACGCGTTCGAGTACGGAACCGTAAGGGAGTTCATCGATGGGACACAAATCGTAATGTGGCGATCGTCCGGCTTGCGCTTCGCTCCTCATACCTTGCGCCAGGAGTCTGGCGGTCCATGCTGCTTCGAATATCGGATTGGTGGCGTAGTAACGCGCGAGGAATCCGGTGTTGTCTCGCCAATGACCAAAACGATAACCGCCGTGCATTGGTACCAGCGAGTCAAGAACGGGCCGGCGCGCCACCGATGCCAGCAGAGACTTTGCCAGAGACCTCCACGGCGTGGATTGCTGGCGCATCTCTTCAAGCGCCATTTGGCCAAACCATGGGTACCCCGCAAACAACTCATCGCCGCCAGTCCCAGAGATGGCGACCGTCACGCCGCGCCGCGCGGCCATCGAGACGAAGTAACTGTTGACGCCGTCGACAGTAGGTTGGTCGAGGCCGTAGGCGATCTGGCTGATGCGATCTCTCACGTCTTCGCCGCGCACAACGACGCGCGAGTGATCGGTGCCGATGAAGCGCGCCGTGCGCTCGGCATCGTCGCTCTCATCGATGTCGCCGCCTTCAGCCTCAAAACCAACTGAGAAAGTCCTGATGCGATGGTCACTCACCTGTCGCGCCATCATCGCGACGAGCAGAGACGAGTCAACACCGCCTGAGAGGAACGCGCCGAGTGGAACATCCGAAACCATTTGCAAGCGCACAGACTCTTCGAGCGCGCTTGCCACTTCCTCGACTTGTTCCTCATAAGATCGCGTGCGCAAATCAGCACGCCGGTCCAGGCCGAGCGACCAGTAGCGTTCAACGCGTTCCGCCCGTCCCGACTCTACTATGAGACGGTGCGCCGGCAGCAGCATCTGAACGCCGCGAAGAATCGTGCGTGGCTGGATGATAGCGCCATGAGTCAAAAGCAACCGCAGGGCGACAGGGTCCACTTCTGGCGCGACCAGGCCGCTTGCCAGCAGGGCTTTGATCTCCGAGGCAAAGATCAGGCGATTGTGAACGCGGGCATACAGCAGGGGTTTGATCCCCATCTGGTCGCGCGCCAGTAGCAGGCGTTCGTGTCCCGGGCCGCGACGTTTGTCGTGGATGGCGAGCGCAAACATGCCACGCATGCGCGACAGGAAGTCGTCCCCGTAATGCTCGTACATGCGGAGAACCACTTCGGTGTCGGAGGTTGAGCGAAAAGAATAACCGCGCTTTTCGAGCAGAGAACGCTCTTCACGGAAGTTGTACAACTCGCCGTTATAGACGATCGCGATTTGTTCGTCTGGTGAGACCATTGGCTGATGGCCGCTGCTGCTCGTATCGATGATGGCGAGCCGTGTCACGCCGAGCACTACGTTATCGTCTTCGAGCACACCACAGTCGTCAGGCCCGCGATGATGCAACGCGCTCACCATCGCGCGAACGTCGCCGCGGCCTTCGCCGCCCCAGACTCCACAAATTCCGCACATAGATCTTAGCTGGCTGCGCTCATCTCACACCCAGCCGGGGAAGCGGGCATTCTGCCACGCGCTTCGACGCCGTTGCCTCCGTAATAGACTTCTAGATCAACAAGTCCGCACGAACGGAGGCATGCTTCGATCTCCTCGGTCGTGCGCAGGTGCTTATAGTAGTCGGTTAGTGTGTCATGCGTATCGAGCACTGCCCACTCGCCGAGCCGCTCCCTACCGAGTTGTGGGTACATCTCATAATAGTCAATGAGCGGGGATACACGGCGCAAGAACGATCGCAACCGCCACATGCCGCGCCGCTCGCACCACGTGACTCGATGCAGCGGAAGCAGCCCGCGAGCCAGCATGATCGCGGACGGTTTGGCCACGCGCGCGGGCAATCGAATTAACAGCCGGCGCAGATTCCGCTGCAAAAAGTTGCGCGGGTAGCCCCGTGTGTAGTGATCTATCACAAGTGTCCCACCCGGCCTGACGTGACTTGCCAACGATGCGATCGTCTCTTCGGGGCTGGGCGTGTGCTGGATGACGCCAAGGCAGACGACGAAGTCGAAAGAGTGTGGCTCGATGGGAAGCCGGCGCAGATCGGCCTGACAGACAAAATAGTTCGGCCAGTGATGGCAGTTCTCGTAATTGGCCTCGACTGCCACGGAAAGATCACACGCAAAGACGCGAGCTCCTGCGGCGAGTATCAACTCCGTGAAGCGTCCCGCTCCGCATCCCACTTCGAGGACGCTCTTTGCCCGCAGAATCTCTAGTGAACCGCCGAGACTTCCGGCCAGCCGGTCCCTCGAGATTGTCAGGCCAGTATGAGAGTCAAGCTGGGTTTTACTAAACGTGTTCCACTGCAATCCAAAGCCCGCAGAGTAATTTGATGAATCGACGAAGCGTGGGACGCTATTCACTACAGGCACACGACATCCACTGGAGCACGTTAGAACAGACGAGACTTCGAGGCGCCCGTCTTGGCCGTCCGATGTTAACGGTTGCGCATGATCAAGACAGCGCAATTCTGTCGGCAAACGCATAACAGTCTTTAGGCTACGCGGCAATTTCATTGCTCCTCTTCGGTACCGCATTGCGAAGGAAAGATCGGGGCGTTGCCATTTCATCGGGCCTCGTGATTTTCTGCCAGTACGGTGCCACCGGAAGAGATCGACGGTACAGGTTCTGTCTCATGCAAGCCCGCCGCGATCAGTGACATCATCTTCTGGTACATATTGCGCGGGTGAAACTCGGTCTCTATGCGGAGCCGGTTCGCTGCCCCCGCTTCCCGGCGCGCTTGCGGATCCAGGGCCAGCGCGATTATCTGTTCGGCGAGCGCGTCCGGATCACCGGGCCGCGCCAAGAAGTCGTAGCCACGCGGCCCAACCGCCTCACGTATTCCCGGATAGTCCGTCCCCGCCACCGCAAGGCCCGCGGCCATGCACTCCAGGACACCGTTTGGGCAACCCTCTTTGACTGAGCTATGAACTCCTACGTCAACACTACCGAGCAAGCCTGATACATCCTTCACCGGTCCCAGAAAGCGCACACTCTTGCCGAGTTCCAGATCGTACGCGAGTCCCTTTAGCTGGTGTTGCGTGCCGTCAAAGCGGCCAGCCAAGAGCAGGACGGGTTGCTGGTTCATAGCCTCGAAACGATCAACCACGATTCGCCACGCTTTCAGGAGCGTGACGTGATCCTTGAACATCTGGAGGTTTGCAACCATGCAAGCCAGGAAGCAGTCGTCATTGACGCCGAGATATTGGCGCCACGTTTCCCGACGCCACTGTGCTGGGGGAAGCTCCACTCCGTTATGAACTACCCGCACGGCGTCGGGATTGACGCCCAGAGTCTTCACAAGAAAGTCTGCACCGTGCCCAGAGTTAGCGATGAACCGAGGAGTGAAACGGATGGCCAACTTCTCAGCCCATCGCCCGAGGCGGTCGCGGCCTTCACAGCGCTGATTCCAGAAGCATGCCCGCGCACCCGTCATCCGCCATACCAGCCCGCAGACGACACTTTCAAAAAACATGAATGGCAGAATCACGTCTGGCCTCGCTCGGCGGAGAACCATGGCGAATTTGAACAACCGCTTCAACTGTTCGAGTCTATTGCTGGACCACGGCAACGGGATGGGCGCACTGCGCCACGTAATTCCATACTCTTCACAAAGCTCCGCCGCCCGTCCCGGCTCGCCATAACCCCAGACTTCTACCTCGGCCTTTTGTTCATGGGCCAGATGTTGAGCCAGAACGATTGCTTGCCTCTCGGCCCCGCCCAGCTCGAGTTCGCCGATAACGATGATGACGCGCGCGCCACTCAAGAAGAGCTTGTCTTTACTTTTTTTCCGGTTTGGCATGACCTCGGCTAGCTGAACCGCACCTCCGGATTTTGATCCAGCCAGATGCCGAGTACAAGCAGCAACCACAACGCCCCTGAGTTGTCATTATCGCGGCGGTGGGCCTCCATCTGCGCGCGCACCTGTTCGGGCTTAAACCATTCATAGACGCGCGAAGTGGGATCCAGCACGATCTCCTGCCAAAGCCGGCGACCCGATTGCCCTTCAAAAAACCACTCCGCCCGTGGGATGCCGAATCCCTGTTTCTTGCGATGGACAAACTCGTGAGGAAAAGTCTTACCGAGGATTTTTTTCAACAGGTACTTGCGCGTGGTCTCTCCCGACCCGTTGCGGCGAAAGCGCTGACTGAGCGGCAGACTGGCTGCCAGTTCGAGAACGCGCAAATCGACGAGCGGAGTTCTCACTTCCAGCCCGTGATACATGCTCGCTACGTCCACCTTCGTGAGGATGTCGCAGGGCAGGTAAGTCTGGTAATCAAGATATTGGGAGTAGGACAACCGACTCAAATCACGTGCCTTCAGGTGCGCATCCTGGAAGACCTCGCAGGCTTGACTCACTAGTCCTTGAAAGTCGTCTCGCCAAAGGGCGCGGCGTTCTTCCTCGCCCAGGTAAAGAATATGACTCTGCCACTGTGTCAGGTTATTCAACGTGCCCTGTGATAGGTACTGACGAGCGGCTTTGCGCAACCACCAGAAGGCCGCACGCGGGGCCGCTGCGCGCGCGGACCTCAATGCCTGGTCCATTGAGTGTGCTTCCATCCATCTGTTGTAGCTCTCGTAGCCCCCGAAACTTTCGTCGCCACCATCACCAGACAAAACCATTGGCACGTGTTTGCGGGCGAGACGCGAGACATACCAGGTGGGCACGGCGGAGCTGTCGCCGAAAGGTTCGCCATAATGTGATACCAGATCGGGCAGGATTCCCAGCATGTCCTCCTGAACGATCTCAGTGCGCAACTCTATGCCGCAACGCTTCGCCACTTCTTCTGCATAAGGCAACTCCGAATACTGTTTCTCCTTGAAACCGATGGCGAATGCTTGAACAGGATGTTTAAGAATGCGACTCATGTCCGCGGCAACGAGTGAAGAATCCACGCCTCCCGAAAGGAAGACTCCAAAGGGTACGTCACTGATGAGGTGAGCCTTAACAGACTCGTAGATGACCGACTCGGCGCGCTCCTCCCAGTCGCGATCCGAGAGCCCAGTCTCCGGCTCGAAGCGAAAGTCCCAATATCGCTTTGCGCCAGCTGAGCGACCGTCGAAATCTGCTACCAGGTAACTGGCTGGCGGAAGTTTGTAAACTTCGCGATAGATCGTGTGCGGTGTCGGGATGTACTGGAAGCGCAAATAAAGTTCGAGAGCCTCCAGGTTGCCGGATGGCGGCGAATCGTCTACCTGTCTGATCGCCGGGAGCTCCGAGGCGAAAGCGAGGTAGCCGTCACCTAGCCGGTAGTAGAGGGGCTTAATCCCAAAATGATCGCGTGCGAGCAGGAGCTTGCGGTTCTTGAAATCCGCCAGCCCGAAGGCGAACATCCCGCGAAATTTCTTAACACAGTTGGCCCCCCACTCACTGTAAGCGTGAACAACTACTTCGGTATCGGAGCGCGTGTGGAAGCGGTAACCCTTTTGCTTTAACTCCTCGCGCAGTTCGAGGAAGTTGTACATCTCTCCGTTGTAGGTGACCCATACCGTTTCGTCCTGATTGCTCATCGGTTGTTGGCCGGTTTCCGGGTCAATGATGGCAAGACGGCGGTGGCCGAGGGCGAGGCCTTCGCGTTTGAGGAAACCGACGCCATCCGGCCCGCGGTGGCTGATGGCTTGGGTCATGCGCTCGATCTCGTCCTGCTGCGGCGGCTGGGCCTTCCAGCGTAAAATGCCTGCGATTCCACACATAAAACTACTGTCTCATCTACTCGCCACGAGTTACAACCGCGCAGAGGTGGGGGCCCGGCGCGGCCCTTCGTTTGAAGTCCCGTCCCTGAGGAAAAGCCCTCGGCGAAATCTTATCCAGGTACAGGTTTTTCCTAGTCACGACCCACTCGCGTAGCAAGCTCGCGCTCATCCCGGCTAAAGGAGATAAGCTGACGTTACTTTGAAACTCACGAAAGTCTATGCCCTGACAGAAAAGCACCTGGAAACCATGCGACTGCAGAAGTGCCTGTAAAGAAGCGGCCGTGAAAGATCTCAAGTGTTGTACCTTGTGGAATTCGGCGTCGCAAAATGGGCAATAGGTCATGGCCAGTTCAAGGTCTTCGTCATTTGGCGTAGTAAATAGGACCATGCCACTCGGCTTAACGAGCCGGCGCATCTCTGCGACCACGCCCGGCAGGAGTTCGTCAGATAGATGCTCCAATGTTTCCGTACAGGTAATCACATCAAACTCGCCGGACGAAAACTGCGTCGGTAGCCCAGTCACTAGTGTGGCGCCCTTCCATTTCGGGTAGCCCTGAAACTTGCTGTTGACGAGCTCCACCGATTTCTCAGAGAACTCCGCGGCGGAACATTCAAGGTCGTGGTTTAAAAGCTGTTGCAGCAAATAGCCCAACCCGCAACCATAATCGAGAACCTTCCCTCTCAGTCTGCCTGTACTCCGCAGAAAGTTTGTGATCCCCGCTCCGACTTGATAAGAAAAGTTTTCTCCCTGAAGGTGAGGTTTCGAGTTCCAGTAAGTCCAGAGCCGGCTAACGTTTTCCGGGGTCCAATCGGTAGCTGTTTTCCGCTCGATCATTATCAATTACTTCTCAAATAGAGGTCGTGGGTCAGGACTGAGCAAACTGCGGTTTGTGCCCGGGCAAACCCCACTAGGCACGCACTTTCTGCTTTACCAACCGCCAGCGCCGGCCGGTCGCAGCGCGAACGTAGCGAGCCGCATTCGCCATCCGCCGCACGGCCATTTTCAGGCGGTACACTCGCCTGGGAACCAGAGTCTGTTGACGCTGCCGTCGCAGGTAAATAACCGGACTCTCGCTCTGTTTCCGAGTGGGGGTCCGCAACTGCTCCACATAATCTATCATCAACTTGAAGACTGCGACTTCGTTGTAATCTCGCAGAGCGCGCTCCCACCCGGCAGCCGCGATCCGCCGCCGCTCGTCGTCGTGCAAAAGATAATAGTGGCAAACGTCAATAGCCTCTTCAATAGTGTCGAAGCCGACGGCTTCAGTGTTCGCGAAGATCTGGCTGAGGTGCGACTTGTTGTCGCACACCTGCATTACGCCATTGGCCGGGAGGATGTAAGTGCGAAAATTTATCGGCCCGGTGGAGTTGTGGATATTGATGCCGATCTTTGTTCGCTGGTAAAGCGAAACCCGTTTTTCCTCCGGCAGAAATCCGTTGGGCCAGCCTTTGCCGTAATACTTGCCTTCCGGGAAAGCCGCTGCGAATTTGTCCACCCGCTCTTTCCGCCATTCCGTTACACGCTCGCAAGTCAACGCAATATCAACGTCGCGCCCTCCGCTCAAGATCTGTTCGCGCGTAAGTGTTGGATCGTAGTCGTCAGCGCGGAAGCCAAGGGGCCAGAATCGTGCTTCCTTAACGCCCCAGGATCGATAGGCGTCTACGGCCGCGACATTCCCGACCATTGCCAGATCGTACGACGCGGCAACGGGTCGCGAAAGGTGGTCGGACGACTCCGGGTCGTCGAAACATCCGTAGACGTTGAATGTCGGAAGCTGACGCACGAAATCCGGATGTAGATTGATGCCGTTGAAGTTGACGAAAACGTCGTAGTCTTCCAGGCGACGCGCGAGTACCTCATACATCATGAGCAATTTTTTGTCGCCCCGACGCCAAAGTGCCTCCAATTCCGGCCACCAAAAGTTTGGTTTTCGCGGGTCGAGCGTCAAACAGAATCCGTCCACCGCAATGCCGCTCGCCCGCATGCGGGCAAGCCACGATTCATACCAGCTTCTAATACAAGTCGGGTGTTCATAGTTGATATGGCCCAGCAGTATGCGCATGCTCGTTGCTTTCGCTTGCCTGCCGCCTCGTATGGAGGGTCGAAGGAGTTCGAGACTTGAGGCCCGGGCCCGCGGCCATTAACCCGGTATCTGATAAATGCCCAGCCAGGAATTCCGTACGTGTAGAATCTGTCCCTTTACCAGACCGGCCCCGATCAGCTTCTCGACTCCCAGACACACTTCGCGTATCCAGTCCTTCTTATCAACCAAATCAAAGTTGAAATCATGCCAAAGCAGGAACGAGCCCGCCTTCATACATTTCAGCACCTTCCGCGAGTCGTGGTACACGAAATCAGTGTCATGGCAACCATCCACCAGCGCCACGTCGATGGTTCCGATGTTCGGCTCCCAACGAGCCGTGTTGGCCAGGATTTGTTCGACGTTAGTCAGGTTTCGCTTGCGGTAGTAGGAGCCGATTTTCTCTCGTTCAAATGCCACAGTCGTCAGCACTCCGCCTTCGCCGGCATGTATCTCTTCGGGCGGAATGTTGACCGTAAAGACGCGCGCCTGCGGAGCATTGACCGCCATCAGCGCCGCCGAGTGCCCTTCCGCAGTGCCGATGTCCAGGCAGACGGAGGGATTCGTGTTTCGTACTATAGTGCCGATACACTCTGCGTCACGCACGCGCCGCAGATTGATGTCTTCAATCGACTCGAACTCGTCAATTGACGGATCATCCAGCACCGGCTCCTGCTTCCAGCCAAACACTTTCCGCAACTCTTTGACGTTGTCCAATTCCGTCACCGCCCGGCGCAAGTGGACAAACTCATCGTTAATACCCAGCAGCCTTCTTGCTCTGTTTTTGATCCGTCCGAGCATTAACAAGTTCCCATAACCTGAGTTATCATCACTGGCCTCGGCTTTCGCTCCGGTCATTCGCAACTGAATAAGTAACCCAGGGTATTGCCGGAGCAAGCTTGCCGCGAATAGGATCACCTGCGTACGCGCGGTTAGCCTTGCCAGTCGCTTCTACCCGCAGCGTAATGCTCACACCGGGCTCCTGAATACACATCCTCACATCGAAAACCGTTGCATATATTCGTAGCTCGTAATCCACCGGCGACAGCAAATTTGCCGGAATCGCGGCCGTCGAGATATAGGAACCCGGCTGAGTGACTGGGATGCTATCGTTGTCCTCATCGTGGAAGCTGCGAAACAGCAGATTGCCTTCGCTGTCGCACAGGTCGAAGAAGACGCGCATGCCTGTGGTCCTCTCCAGGACTTCGTAACAGACAGTTATTTCCAGGGGCCGCCCATTTAGTACACGCTCAAAGGGACGGCCGTCCTGCGTCAGGGTGATGTTCACAAGGCGAAAGGCCGGGTCGGAGGGAAGTTGTCGTATGACGCCGGCGATGTCGGCCAAAGATTCAGCGCGCGGAGTTTCCTGAAAGTATTTATCTGTTACCTCCGCGGCAGGGCCATCGGCAGTAAGTGAGCCGGACTGCAACCATAGGGCGCGCTTGCATAGTTGCCGAATCGCCTGCACGTTGTGGCTGACGAAAAGAACAGTGCGTCCCTGTCCCGCCACAGTGCCCATCTTCTCCAGACACTTCTTTTGAAAGGCTGCGTCACCCACAGCCAATACCTCGTCCACAATCAATATCTCCGGTTCAAGGTGTGCGGCGACCGCGAACGCAAGCCGCAGGTACATGCCGCTAGAATAGTGCTTCACCGGAGTATCGATGAACCTCTCGACCTCTGCAAACGCCACCATCTCGTCGAACTGCCGCCTGATCTCCCGTCGAGTCATGCCGAGGATGGCGCCATTCAGGTAAATGTTTTCACGGCCCGTGAGTTCCGGGTGAAATCCTGTGCCGACTTCCAGCATCGAAGCGACACGTCCCCAGATCATCGCACGTCCGCTGGTGGGCTCGGTAATGCGGGAAAGAATTTTCAGCAGTGTCGATTTACCAGCTCCATTGCGGCCGATGATGCCAATCGTTTCGCCCGGTTGAACGTCGAAACTCACTCCGCTAAGCGCCCACATCCTCTCGACACTCGAATTCTGGCGCGAGAGGAATCTAAATGGCGCTCGAGCCGCCCCGGCCAGCGCATCCCTCAGCGTCGGGTACGAAGGCTGCCGTGGGCCGAGGCGATACTGTTTACTCAAGTTCTCGACTTTTATGATGGATTTCATCGGCATGCTAAACGATGTCGGCGAAGTTCTTTTCCATCCGTCGGAATGTGTAGGCAGAGTAGATTAGCAGGCAGACGGTCACGACTGCGGATACCACAAGGGCCTTCCAGTAAATTTCCCCTCCGAGCAACGAGGCGCGAAATCCCATGATGATTCCCGCGAGCGGATTTAATGAATAAAGCTTCTGCCACCTTTCTGGGACCAGTTCAAGCGGATAGACAATCGGGGAGGCGAACATCCATAGTTGAATGAGAACAGGTATCGCCACTCCGACGTCCCTGTATTTTACGTTGAGAGCTGAGGTGACCATGCCGATACTGAGTGCCAGCGCCGTGATGAGCAAGACCAGCAAGGGAAGTAATGCTATTTTCCACGTCATGCCGACGCCGTAGTAAATCATCATGCCGGCGAGGACGATGAAGGAGATCGCGAAATCAACTAGGCGCGCCCCCACCGCGGCGAGTGGGATAATCATGCGCGGAAAGTAAACTTTGGTAATCAAATGTGCGTTCCCGACGAGGCTATTACTGCTGCCAATGATAGCGCTGGATAAGAAGGTCCAAGGCAATAGTCCGCTGAGAACGAGAAGCGCGTAAGGGATATTGTTGGAAGGGACGCGCGCCAGTTTACCCAGGAAGATTGTGAAGACTACGGTCATCAGCAGGGGTTGCATAATCACCCACAGTACGCCGAAAACAGTTTGTTTGTAGCGCACCTTGAGATCGCGCCATGTGAGAAATAGTAGTAGTTCGCGGTAGGACCATAGGTCACGCAGCCCGAGCGCAACCCATGAAGGGCTCGGCTGAATAATTACCAGAGGCTCTTCCGGCAGTGAGGGCTGGCGAGGTTGGTACTGCTGATCCGTCGCGGCTGGTTTTGGCGGCGAGGCGGGAGCTAATTCCAAAATGCTAACGCTTTCCCTTGAGCTCAAATCCATCGAAATCGTAGACCTTGAGAGGGTAGAATGTCGCGCTTCTATCGGCGTCAGACTCTACCCACAATCTCCTTACCGCTTTGCACATATTTCGATTTTTCACCGGATTGGAACTGCGTCAGTCTAACCGGGCCGCGTATGCGGGTCAAGCAAGCCACATCACCGAAGCATGAGGTTCAGAGGGGAAGGTAGCGTTCCTCATGTGGATTGACGTCTTGAGGATACAGGTCGAGGCGGCTCGTCGCTAAGACTAGCCGCCTCGTACCTTAGTGCGCAACTTCACACCAGCAGTTCCAAGATGGAACGTTAGAGTCGTCAGTTGCCTGGTCCAATCGGAGTACAGCCTGGGCATCCGTTGGTGCCATTGCTTATGATCTCGTTATTTGAAAATGTGTTAACGCTCCCGCCGGTACTAATCAACACACCATTACCAACGTTGAGGACAATTTGGTTCTGAGCAATCTCAACTCCCGACGAGCCAAGGTTGCCTGCATTACCCGATTGGACGCCGTTGCTACCGTTAAATGAGATCTGGCTAGCCCAGACGCTTACTTGGGCAAACGCGCTCCCGGCGGCATCGGAGAAAATGCCGTTGGAGGTGTTATTTGAGAAGACGCAATTGCGGGCCGTTACTCTGGCGCCCGATTTTACGTGCAGGCCATTTCCGTCGCCGGACAATCGGACATTGTCAAGGGTGGCCTTCACCGAACTTGAGGTCGTGGTCAGACTAATTCCGTCGCCGGTATTGTCCCTGATGACGGAGTTTCTGACGTTGAGCGCCGAAGCGGCGGACGTGCTAACGAGGATGCCTTCGTTCACGAACCTGAAGATCACGCAGTCCTCGACGTTAACGGTTTTAGCTTGAATAACGTTTATGCCTCGTATACCCGTACAGGCCCCGTTAATGGAAAGGCCCCGGAGTGTAATCACGTCGGTACTCGCGGCGTTGATGATCACGCCGGTGGTCGATGACGCAAGGATCGAAGCAAACGTGCCAGTGCCATCAAGGGTGATCGACTTGGTGATGGTGACTGCGCCAAAGCCACCTGGATCCAAGGCATCGATCTCACCGCAAGCGGCAGTCTTTGAGATAGCGCCCGCCCAGGTCTTGCACGGTGCGGTGCGACTACATGGGTTGGCATCGTCGCCGACGCCGGACACCCAGGTGCGCGTCGCCTGAGCATGGGCCATGGAGGCAAAAGCGACTGTAAAGATCGCGATTGCCAGTAATTTGATGGTGAACCGAAACTTGTTCATTTGGAGTCTCCTTTTTCTGTTGAAAGTTTGGGATGGCCACCAGTAGAACACGGATCTGTTCCGGCCACTGCTGCGCCGAGTCTTCCCATTGTTGAAGAAATGTTTTTCATCAAACCCATCATGAGTGCTTGCCAAACTCGCTGTCTGCGAAATGCTAATTACTACCGCAGTCTCTTGCTGTGTCGTTGGTGATCGTCCAGCCTCTTGTGGTCAAACGCTGGCTCTCCGCGCGTCGTGTGAAAACTACGCTGATGATGATGAAAACAGCGGAATGCCGATAAGCGCAATCAAGGCGACAAGCATGCCGATGCGCATTAAAGAGTTAAGATTCAGGCTACGAATACCGGGGGTCGGCGGACGTTGGGGTTTCATTGGAAATTTTCTCCTAAGAACTACTTCGCTCGCTAGTTTTTGCGTTGGAGGGATCGATGAGAGCTGGTGACAAGAATGGCCGTAAAACGCATGCAGAAACTAAAGAGATTAGTAAAAATGATATTTCCTGTTAGTTGGTGAGCTCCAAGATTTTTCTGTGCGCAAGGATCCGGGGAGCTTTTCAATCGGTATCGCATACCTGCTCGGGAGTTTTCGTTTTAATAGCTCAACGTAGGAGTAGATTCAGTGCGAATTGCTCGAAACGGATGAGAACCACGTGGTCTAGCTAAAACGAGGACGTCTTAATAAATCATTCCCGACAATTTGTCAACAAGAAATCTTGCAGAAAATGTGACAATTTTGTCTACAGACGAGATCTCTTTGAGAACCGGAGTTTTCTATTTATTATGGGATTTGGAGATTACCTAACGTTTTGAACTTGGAGGCACGATATGCCTCTGTCTCGTCTACATTCTCGTCTACATTAAAGAACGAATAGATGCTTAAATTCTTCATTACCGGTGGGGCGGGTTTTATTGGATCGGCCTTCGTTAGGCTTGTGCTGGATGAGTTCCCAAAATGCCAGGTAATTAACTTCGACGCATTAACTTATGCGGGAAACCCGGATAATCTTACCGGCCTGGATGAAAGCCGCCATCATTTCGTACGTGGCGACATCACGGACCACGTGGCAGTCCTGGACGCCCTGCCCGAAGATTGTGACGCGATTATCAACTTTGCCGCAGAGACGCACGTGGATAGAAGCATCGCTAATGCTGCTGAGTTTCTCCGAGCTAACATTATCGGGACGCAAATCCTGCTCGATGCAGCTCGCGCGCGAGGCGTCAAGCGTTTCGTTCAGATCTCAACTGACGAAGTAATGGGCAGCTTGCCCGAAAATGAAGACACCTTTTTCACTGAGGCCTCTGCATTTGCCCCGAACAGTCCCTACGCCGCTTCCAAGGCCGCAGCAGAACACCTGGTTCGCGCGGCGCACCACACTTTCGGCTTGGACACAGTGATAACCCGCTGCGGTAATAACTATGGACCGCGCCAGTTTCCTGAAAAATTCCTGCCACTTGCTCTTTCAAATGCCCTAAACGATAAGCCGATTCCGGTCTATGGCGATGGCCGCAATGTGCGCGATTGGATCTACGTTGAGGACCATTGCCGGGCAATACTACTTGCGATGGAAAAAGGCAGGTTAGGGGCGGTTTACAACATAGGGGCGCGCAATGAAAGACCAAATATCGAGGTTCTCGAATCGCTGCTGGACGCTCTTGGCAAGCCCCACTCGCTTATCAGCTTCGTTAAGGATCGACCCGGACACGACCGTCGGTATGCAATCGATCCCTCCTTAATTGAGTCGGAACTGGGCTGGCGCCCGCGCGAAACCTGGGCCAGTGGAATACAAAAAACAATAGAGTGGTACCAACAGAATAGCCATTGGCTCGAACGCGCGCGAAGTGGAGCGTATCAAGAATATTATCGAACGCAATACGGTACGGAGGTTGGCGCATCTTGAGAGTGCTTGTGACAGGTGCCGGCGGTATGGTCGGGCGGGCGGTCTGTGAGTATTGCCGTTCGAGCGGCGATATCGTTCTGGCTTATGATCACAAGACTCTCGATATTGGAGACACCGCCGCCGTTCGAAAAACTCTACAAAATGATAAGCCTGAGCTTGTCTTCAATTGCGCCGCATGGACCGATGTCGATGGATGCGAGCTCGACACGGAACGGGCTTTTGCGGCTAACGCCCGTGGTCCGGAAAACCTTGCCAACGCGAGTCGTGAAATAAATGCCGTCTTCGTCACTATTTCTACGGACTATGTATTCGATGGAAGGAGAGAGGGCTTCTACACACAAAGGGATCAGCCGAATCCGGAAAGTATTTACGCAAAGTCAAAACTGGAAGGCGAGCACCGTGCGCAACTGGCCTATGCTCGGACAATCGTCGTTCGCACGGGATTTGTGTTCGGTCCTGGCGGAAGCAACTTCTTGAGTACCATCGTGGAGCGTGCCCGCCGAGGTGAAAAGCTCAAGGCCATAAGCGATGCCTACGGTACACCGACGTATGCAATTGATCTGGCGATTCGCCTGCGAGAGCTGGCCCAACTTGATCTACCCGGAATTTTTCATGTAGTGAATTCGGGAGGCGGCGCGAATTATGAAGAATTCGCGCGCGAGGCTCTTGAGATTGCCGGCTGCGACGGCGTCGACGTTGAAGGAGTCTCCATGGATTCGCTAAAGCGTGCTGCGCCGCGACCCCGTAACTCCCGTTTGCGCTGTTTGTTTTCCGAAGCCATCGGTCTTCAAACGCTGCGCGACTGGCGCTCTTCGCTTCACGACTTCGTGGAGCAACAACATCAAAGCAACACTGTACAAGCGATGCGCTAAGTGGGTTTGCCCTGCCTGAACCTTGCGGCGACACCTCGGACCCAGATCTGAGCGGGAACGTCCCGGGGAACTGCGTTCACTCACATCCGTAGATCCCCTTCCTCAACTTGCCAGACGTGAACACTCTGCTATTATTCTGCTATCTTTCTGGAAGTCTTGAAGTGAAGGTTTAAATATATGATGTCGCAAGATAATCGTCTCCTGCCCGTGAGTGCACTCGATCGCAGTTTAGATCGACCGTTGACAGATTTTGCTCAGGCAAAGCCCTATGGAACCTCAGCCGCCGAACCAGCGACTCTGCGCGACTATTTGTTCGTTATTCTGAAGAGAAAATGGCTGATTCTCAGCCTCATGCTGGTAATTACCTCCTTAGTAACTATTCAGGCCTTTCGCTCGCCTTCAATCTACGAAGGCGAGACGACGATCCGTATAGAACAAAAGCCGATGAGCGTCCTTCAAACCAAGGAGATAATTATCAATGGCCAGGGCGACCCAAATTTCTGGGGTACCCAACTTAAGCTCTTGCAGAATCCCGCGCTTGCGCGTCAGGTCGTGCTGACGCTCGATCTTCAGCACAATCCGGCATTCTTTGGCGGCCAGACTCAAGGCGGCTTTTTTACTTCTCTTCGTCGAATCTTTTCGAAGCAACAAAGAACAACTGAATCAGCAGCGATTTCTTCGGAACTTACCGTTGTAGGTGAAAGTGAAGTAACCGGGGCAGCCTTGACCCCGGAACAATTGGCTGCGCTGGAGCCTTACGAAGACGCCATTATTGCCGGCGAGGTTGTCGATCCGGTTGAAAAAACGAATCTCGTCAAGATTGGCTTCATACATTCTGATCCTGTGCTTGCTCAGAAAGTTGCAAATACACTTGCCGAAGTATTTGCTAACAACAACTTGGCACGCTCGACGGAGGGTTCTACAAAAGCGGAGGATGTTCTGGCAAAAGAGATCGCAAAGTTGCAGACGCAGATCAAGCACGATCAGGAAGCGCAGTTTAATTACGCCAAAAACCATAACCTACCTCTAACGGCAGAGACGAGTGGAAACCTTGAGGCGACTCGTCTGGCCACTCTTAGCGGCCAGTTGTTGCAGGCTGAAAACGAGAGGAAATATCTACAGGCCCAGCTCGAAGCAGCGAAACGTGAGGCAGATCCTTTCTCTATACCTGATGTGAACGCTTCGGCCCGGGTGGAAAAGTTGAGAGACCGCATATCGGCACTCAAAGAGACGCGCGACGCTCTCCTCACTACTTACACACCAGAATGGCCCGGAGTCAAAAAGATTGACGCGCAGCTCAAAGGCCTCGAGTCGGAATTGGCCAAGGCACCCCCGGAAATTGTCACTTCAATACAGAGGCGTTACGAGGCGGCTGCTTCGCGAGAGAACCTCCTCAGGCGGTCCTATGAACAGCAGAAGGGAACCACAACCCAACAGACGCGCGACACGATTGACTTGATGGCTATAAGCCAGGAGCTGGAGACTAATAAGCAGTATCTAAACACACTTCTCCAACGCCAGCGCGAGCTACAAGTAACAAATGGCGACAGATCGAATGATGTCAGCATTGCGACCTATAGCCGGCTGCCAAAAGAGGCCATTGGACCACAGCGTTTCCGGAACATTTTTGTGGCCTTCCTCTTATCGCTGGTTGCGGGCATTGGTCTTGCTTTTCTTCTTGATTTCCTCGATGACACAGTGAAGACGGTCGAAGATGTGGACCGCTATTTACATTTACCTGCTTTGGCCTTAATCCCTTCGAGTCGGGATCGGGGGCGCTTAATTGGCATTAGCAATGCTTCACCCTCCCCGGGCGCTGCGGAAACAACCGCACTCGCTATGATTACCGACGCGCGTTCGCCGATAGCAGAGTCTTATCGGCACTTACGCACGTCACTACTTTTGTCATCTGCCGGTCAGCCCCCTAAAACCATATTAGTTACCTCGAGTCAGCCGTCCGAAGGCAAAACTACGACGGCAATCAACACAGCGTTTATGCTTGCGCAAACGGGGGCGGAGATTTTGATTGTGGACTGCGACCTGAGGCGACCTCGCCTGCATTCTCATTTTGGGGCGCCCAACTCAAGAGGTCTAACTAATTGGCTTTCGGGCGAGACGGATATTGACGCCCTGGTTCAGACGTATGGCAAGCAACCGAATCTTAAGTTTCTTACCTCAGGTCCAGTACCGCCGAATCCGGCGGAGCTTCTGGGCTCTGATGAGATGCGAAAGCTCCTGGGCATAATGTCCGAGAAGTTTGCCCACATCGTCATAGACTCGCCGCCGGCAATATCGTTTACCGATGCTTCAATTTTATCCACAATGGTGGATGGCGTGGTGCTTGTTGTTCATGGAGGAAAAAGTTCTCGGGCCGTCGTTCGTCGTGCGAAGCAGCAGCTGCTTGATGTCGGCGCACACATCTTTGGTGTGGTTCTAAACAACGTAAAGCTCGAAACACAAGATTATTATTATTCCGGTTATTACTCGAATTACTATGCCGACGGTGAAAATCCCGAAGACGTGCCTGGACAGGCGGCCGATGCGCAAAGCTAACTGCCCGGTGACAGGCAGAAATTGATTTGCGCGGTTCGAGCCGAATTTAGTGAGAGCCTGCCAACACGATCTGTAATTGGGAAGGTTTTTGGTGCCCAGCCGGGGAGCCGCGAAGCGTTATTCTTCCTAATCTCAAATACGATCCGATAACCGAATGAAAGTCCCGCTACTCGATTTGCGAGGGCAGCACCAAGCCCTGCGCCCTAAACTGCTCGAAGCCATCGAACGCACAATCGATTCGCAGCAGTTCATACTCGGTTCTGAAGTTGAGGCTCTCGAAGAAGAGATTAGTAAGTACTGCACGACGAAATTCGCAGTCGGGTGTGCCTCCGGAACGGATGCTTTGCTGCTTGCTTTGATGGCGTTGGATATTAAAACCGGCGACGAAGTAATCACCACTTCTTTCACTTTTTTTGCCACTGCCGGGTCGATTGCTCGTCTGGGTGCCCGTCCGCGCTTCGTTGATATCGAACCGCGAACCTACAACATCGACCCATCGCTAGTGGAGGCTGCGATTACTCCGCGCACCCGGGCGATTCTGCCGGTTCATTTATACGGACAATGCTCGGATATGGATCCTCTTCTTGAGATCAGCAAACGTCACGGGCTGCCCATAGTCGAAGATGCCGCTCAGGCGCTTGGAGCCGAGGACCGGGGACGGCGCGCTGGTTCAATGGGCCACATGGGCTGTTTCAGTTTCTACCCAACCAAAAATCTTGGTGGCGCCGGGGACGGAGGCATGCTCGTAACGAATGAACAGGCCTTAGCTGACCGCTTGCGGAAACTACGCGTGCACGGCGGCGCAACTGAATACCAGCATGACGAAGTCGGAATTAATAGCAGGCTGGACGCTCTGCAAGCCGCCATCTTGTGTCTAAAACTCAAATACCTGGAGGAATGGTCGGCAGCAAGGCGCAGGAAAGCAGATTTCTATACTGAGCTGTTTCGAGAAGCAGACCTTTCTATCGAATTGGTGCCGCCTTTCATCAGATCCGAAGCGCGACATATTTTTCATCAATATGTGATTCGCCTGCCTCGACACCGTGATGAAGTGATGAGGCATCTATCGCAGCACGCTGTCGGCAGCAAAGTTTATTATCCCGTTCCGCTGCATTTACAAAAATGTTTTACCTATCTTGGTTATCACGATGGTCAGTTTCCTGAAGCTGAGCGCGCCGCGAGTCAAACATTGGCATTGCCATGTTTCCCTGAGATCACCGAAGAGCAGCAGCGGTTTGTTGTCGACGTTCTTGCGGAATTTCGTAGTTAAAAGCCGGGCACTGGCGATTCACTGGCGGTTTGGAAGGGGATTGGCGTGATAAACTTGTCCTTCTCAGTATACTCTCCGAAAACTTTATGAAACATTCCTTTCGAGCAGAGAGAGAATTTGGTCTGATTGTCGGCGGCGTTTTTGTCTTACTGAGCGGTTGGTGGCTTTATCGGGGAAAGTTTAGTACTGCTTCTCAGGTAGCACTTCCCCTTGGCAGTCTTTTGATTATTTTGGCTTTGCTCTTCCCGAGAGCCCTGGTGTTTGCTAACAAAGGCTGGATGCTGTTAGCAGAGGGACTTTCGTTTATCACAACGCGAATCGTTCTGGGACTGGTGTTCTTTTTGGTAATCACTCCTATCGGCGTCGTGAAAAGATGGTCAGGATGGGACCCGCTTAACCGGCGCGGCGGTCCAAGCGCTTCTTACTGGAAACCGTATTCAGAGCGGCAGCGCGATCCGCGCCATTATGAAAAGATGTTTTGAAGACTTTCAATACCAAAAGGTAAAGGTAGTTGACGAGTGGTTGCTGTGGTTCGGAACCCGGAGTTTGCACCTGGTTTAGTCAGGCATCCTTGCTCCTCGCGCTCAAAGTAAAAATCAATTCAACGTATTATGATCCAGGAAAAATAAATCACCATGCCGAAGAAATTAGAAACTCAGGGCTCGAAACACATATCAACTTCTCGCCCGTTTTTGATATGTCAATTCATTTTCGTCGTTACCATGATTTCCATGATCATCGGTTGCGCTTTTGTCGTCTCGGCTCAGCGGAGATCAGGTCGCGTTTTGTCGGCGAACGATTATCCAGGCCAGGACCTGGGCGCCAAAATTAATGCGGCTGACAAAGCTTTGGGGGCGAAGGCCGGCGAGATTGTTGTCAAAGGTGGCGGCACAATTTTAACCCAGGTAATCATTTCGTCCGACCATGTGCTGCGCTTTTTGCCCGGAACATATGTCACCAAGAGCAGCAATATTCCCATACTTATGAAGTCGCGTTCGTCTGTAATTGGTTCAGGCTGGGAATCGATCATTGTTGAGTCCACAGCGCCAGGCCAGTTCACAGTCATCATGGCATACAACCAGTCCATCCTGAATGGTGCGCCGGATTCCGGTCTGGTAATCCGCGATCTACAAGTCAAAGGGGCGAATCCAGGATTCAATTCGGCACCTCAGGCAATCTCTCTCGGAAACTGCTCAGGTTGCACTGTCGACAAGGTATGGATAAATGGGACGCGCTCAATTGGCATTCAGTTGGGAGGTTCATCGACGTCCGGGCACTTCGCCGAAAATTCAAAAGTTACCAACTGCTTGTTCACCCGCGTAGCCTCGCAAAATCTTGCGCTCGCGAACGGCAAAAACATCGTGTTCGAGGGAAATCGATTTCTCGCCTCTGGGCAAAGGGGAGGACCGGGCAATACAAACATTGATCTTGAGCCAAATGAAGCTACCGATCACCTCGAAAACATAATTATTAGAAATAACTTTATTGACGTCCGCGAATCAGAGATGCCGACAACTGGTAACGGTATAGTCGTGCAGTCCACCTCCGGCACGCCTTATGTTGGTCCAATCCTGATTGAAGACAATACGATCATCGGCGGATCAAATACGGGAACCATTACCAACGTCTTGAGTAATGGCATTTATGTTTTTGGTACGACAATGCGCGACGTGACTATACGAAACAATGTGATAACGCGCACTGGCCAAAGCGGGATAAGGATTGAAGGTACGCGAATCAGCGTTGTCAACAATCAATTGACTGATGTGGGCGGGGGTGGCACGCCAGGGTTCGTCGTATTAGCGACGGATAGCCAGATTGTCGGCAACACTTTCACCTATACGGGGAACCAAACGGCTGACGGAACCATCGCGGTCTTGCCCGGCTCACGAGGAAATGTTTTTCAGAACAACCGCGGCTGGGGGTTGTCCGGGAATATCCGCTAGACCAGCAAGGTCGTTCGTGTCGCGCTCGGGCCATTACGAACAGATGTTTTGAGGAGTTGTGATGTCCAAAGTGGAGGTAGTTAGCGAACTCTGGCAGTTCATGAGAGAGAACAAAAAGTATTGGCTGGCACCCATCGTAATAACGCTTGTGCTGGTTGGCGTTTTGCTCGTACTGGCCAAGAGTTCTGCTATCGCCCCGTTCATCTACACACTGTTCTAAAGTAGGAGAGGGTTCGTGGTAAGTATTCTTGGTATTTCGGCCTTCTACCACGATTCCGCCGCGTGTCTCGTTGTCGATGGCGAGCTCATGGCTGCGGCTCAGGAAGAGCGATTTACGCGATTAAAGCATGACCATAACTTTCCCCTTAACGCGGTTCGTTACTGTCTTAGCGAAGCTAACCTTCCACCCGCACAGCTCGACTATGTCGGCTTCTATGATAAGCCGCTGCTGAAATTCGATCGCTTACTCGAAACCTATCTCGATTACGCACCCTCCGGATTCAGTTCATTTCTAAAAGCGCTCCCGCTCTGGATGAAAGAAAAGCTGTGGATGCCTGACCTAATCCGCACTGAGTTGGCAAAATCGGCAGGGGAAGAAGATGAACGAGCGGCAAAAAAGCAGGGCAAGAAGTTTCAGTGGAAACTCCTCTTCGGCGATCATCACGAGAGTCATGCTGCGAGTGCCTTCTATCCGTCACCTTTTGAAGAAGCAGCGATCTTAACTATTGATGGCGTTGGCGAGTGGGCCACAAGTTCGATCGGAGTCGGCAAAGGTAATGAGATCACGCTGCTCAAGGAACTTCGCTTTCCTGACAGTTTGGGACTGCTCTATAGCGCCTTCACTTACTATACGGGATTCAAAGTTAATAGTGGCGAATATAAAGTAATGGGACTCGCGCCCTACGGCGAACCGAAATACGTCTCCATTATCAAAGATAAGCTGCTGGAGATTCGTGAAGACGGCAGCCTCAAAATGAATCATGACTACTTCAGCTATTCGCAAGGCCTGCGCATGACAAACGGCAGCTTTGACAAGCTCTTCAGCGGCCCGCCGAGGAAACCAGAATCGCGAATCACGCAGAGAGAAATGGATTTGGCCCGCAGCATTCAGGCGATAACGGAAGAAGTGATGCTGAAGATGACAAGGTATGCTCACAAAGAAACCGGAATGAAGAAACTTTGTATGGCGGGGGGCGTGGCCCTGAACTGTGTAGCTAATGGCCGAGTGTTGCGGGAAGTGCCTTTCGAGGATATTTGGATCCAACCGGCCGCGGGGGATGCGGGAGGCGCGTTGGGAGTCGCTCTTGCTGTCTGGCACCGTTATTTGGCAAACCCACGCGTGAGCCCGGAGACGGCCGGCACGTGGCGATCCGCGCGAGCGGCCGAGAGGAATAGCGGTAGCAATGCGGAGAACAATGGCAGCAGCAAGGTGCAGAATAATGGCTTGGCTGTCTATGCAGACGGCATGAAGGGTTCATACCTTGGCCCGCGGCACACCGAGGGCGAGATCGAAGAGTTTTTGCAGTCGCGGCAATTGCCCTATAAGAAGTATTCTCGAAACGAATTACCTGAAGTGGTTGCGGATCTGCTTGCCGCGGGAAAAATAATTGGACTCCACCAGGGGCGAATGGAGTTTGGCCCACGCGCGCTCGGCGGCCGCAGCATTATTGGCGATCCACGCTCTGCTGAGATGCAGGGGGCGATGAATTTGAAGATCAAGTATCGCGAAAGTTTTCGTCCGTTTGCGCCGAGCGTATTGCGAGAACAAGTGGCCGACTGGTTTGAGTTGGACGCAGATAGTCCCTACATGTTGCTGGTGGCCGATGTCGCCGAGTCGCAGCGGAGAAAGATGACGGCGGCAGAAGAAGCGCTGTGGGGAATTGATAAGCTGAAGGTTAAGAGATCAGAAATCCCGGCGGTCACGCACGTGGACTACTCGGCGCGCATACAGACGGTGAGGCGCGAGACAAATCCGCTTTACTGGGAAATCATCGAAGCCTTTCGGCAAAAAACCGGTTGTCCGGTGGTAGTGAACACCAGCTTCAACGTGCGCGGCGAACCAATCGTCTGCACTCCCGAAGATAGCTATCGCTGCTTCATGAGAACGGAGATGGATTTTCTGGTACTGGAGACTTGCGTACTCGACAAAAAGGGACAGCCGGCGTTTGCGGACACTGAAGACTGGAAGACGAAATTCAAACTTGATTGATCGGCAACGCCGCGAGGTAGCCTCCGAACTTAAGTTTTCTCTGTGCAACCTCCGTGTTCTCTGTGTCTCAGTGGTTATGAAAGCTTAGGAAAGACTCACTACGAAGACACAGAGTGCACACAGGTAACACAGAGTTTAGTAAAACCAGGGATACTACCTTCGCGCGATCGGTTTGCCGGGCACCTGTGATTCGCCCTCGCCGCCGCTAAGGTTCCGTGTCCAGTTCGTCCAAGATGAAAATCAGCGTAATCATTCCGGTTCGCAATGAAGCAGATTCTATTCGCGCGCTGCTTGACAGTCTGCTGAAGCAAACGCTGAGGCCGGCTGAGATTGTAATCACGGATGGCGGGTCGAAAGACGCAACTCCAGCAATCATTTCTGAGTATGTGAAACGCGGAGCACCGATTCATTTGATTCGTGAGGGCTCCGCTCTACCGGGTAGAGGTCGTAATCTGGCGGCAGCCCAGGCTTCCAGTGAATGGATCGCTTTTGTCGATGCTGGTGCGCGGCCTGAGCTTACGTGGCTGGAATCGCTTGTGGAGCCTGCTCAAAACAAATCTGATGTCGATGTAGTGTACGGAACCTACGAGCCTGTCACGGACACGCTTTTCAAAGAGTGTGCGGCCATCGCGTATGTTCCGCCTCCAGCAGAAGTTAATGGCGAGCTAATGCGTCCACGTTCAATTGTCTCGGCGCTCATGCGGAAAAGTGTATGGCAAGCAGTCGGCGGGTTCCCCGAAGATTTGCGGTCGGCCGAAGATTTGATATTCCTAAACAAAATAGAAGTGGCCCGGTTTTGCATTGCCTTCGCGCCCAGGGCAGTAGTGCATTGGAGTATGCAGCCAACATTTTGGAAAACATTCAGGCGCTTCGTTACCTACTCGCATAACAACATTCGCGCAGGATTGTGGGACTCCTGGCAAGCAAAAATCTTCCGCCGTTATGGCTTACTACTGTTGTTAGTGCTGCCGGCTTTCGTCCTGGGTCGCTTCTGGCTGTTGCTTTCGGCGGTGCTGTGGTTGCTAATGCTGTCAGTTAGAGCAGCAGTGGCCATAGGCAGGAACGGCCGTTGTTATCCGGCTCGATTGGGCCGGAACCTACTTCGGGTGGTGGTTATAATACCGCTGCTCGCGGTTATCGATTTCGCGGCGATGGCCGGCAGTATTCAATGGCTTGTTAAAGATCGATCGTTTTCCTACGGCGAAAGCGCGGGTGTCAGGAATGACGCTTGAAGGGCGGCGTGTGCTCTACATCTCATATAACGGGATGCTTGATCCGTTGGGACAGAGCCAGGTGCTTCCTTACTTGCGCGAGCTTGCAAAAAGAGGAGAGAGTTTATTTCACTTTGCTCAGCTTTGAACGTGCGGCGCCGTTTGAAGCTGGAGGCGCCACTTAGATGTACAGAGCTGCAAGCTGAGTATAGCGTCCACACGACGACGACCAGGAATAGAGTTTGAGGGGTCGGACGTTGATGCATTCACAAGAACCGAGCATTTAAGGGTGCCAAACACTAAAAGAGCGAAGGACTTTAGACCCATCAAGCCTGTGCGGACCCTGTATGTCTGTTACTTTGGCTTGCGCGAGCCTTTGGTTCAGACGCAGGTCCTTCCTTACTTACGTCAATTGAAATCCACGAGTCTTCGAGTGAGCCTTTTGACCTTCGAGCCCCGGCTCCGCCAGACCTGGACCCCAGACAACATATCTAAACAGCGCGAAGCCCTGAAAGCCGAAGGAATAACTTGGTATTGCCGGAAGTATCATAAATGGCCTTCGTTGCCCGCTACGCTTTACGACATCGCTGGGGGCACGTGGACGATATTGCGAACAATGCGGCGCGAGGATGTGAGTATTTTGCACGCGCGCAATTACGTTCCTGCAGTGATGAGCGCGGTAGCAAAACGGATAAAGGGAGCGCGTTTAGTTTTTGACATCCGTGGCTTCATGCCGGAGGAATACACAGATGCCGGCGTTTGGCCCCAGAATGGTTATCTCTATCAAGGCCTGAAGAGAGTTGAGCGGTATCTTCTCAAAGTCTCTGATGCTTTTGTAGTACTAACGGAAAAAGCGCGTGACATCGTTTTCCCGGGCTGCTCGGATAAAGACAATCTGGGCCGGCCAATTGAAGTGATCCCATGCTGTGTTGATTTTAAAAGATTTGAGGCGATCGAAAACATCTCAAGAGAATCGTTGCGCGCTGAATTAAATCTGGTCGGCCGCCGTGTAATTGTTTACGTAGGGTCTTTTGGTGGCTGGTATATGACTGATGAAATGACGAAATTTCTAGCCGTGGCTCATAAGCAAGATCCAGCTACGTTTTCTATGATTCTGACCCAGAGTCCGCGTCCAATAATTATTGATCGAATGCATGGTTTGGGCATTGATCAGAAGAACTTTTTTGTTGCCAAAGTGACACCCGAGGAAATCCCGCGTTACCTGAAGGCCGCTGATATCGCCATCTCGTTTATCAAGCCGTGCTATTCCAAACAGTCTTCATCACCTACCAAGATTGCTGAGTACCTGGCCGGCGGGCTGCCGGTAGTTTGCAACACTGGTGTTGGCGACTTGGATGAATTGATCGAAGAAAATCACGTTGGCGCCCTGATTACTGAATTCACTTCTCAGGCATATCTGGAAGCTTTGAATGAAATCGATGTTATGCGGGCCGACAAGACATTAGCAGAACGTCTTCGCAGCGTTGCGCGGCAAGAGTTTGATTTGGTGGGCGTAGGGAGGACAAGATACCGGCGATTGTATCAGCGGCTCTTGAACAGAATTGACGCCTTGTCTGTGACTTCTGAAGCGCAGCAATCAACACAGTGGAATATTGATTCAATTTAGCCTAATGGAAGTTCTAGCCCTGGTTCCCAAGCAGTATGGCCACGAGCCCTGACAACGTTCGAGTGGTGAGCTTTGGGAAGCGTATTGGCTGCAGCCCGTTCCGGATTCACTATGCCCCTTTTGAAACGGCTCGACTACATGAGGTTCTCTATCGCCACTGACATTACGCCGGCCAATTTATGTCTGTGATATTTTAGTTTTTTAATTGGATATAAAAGGAGTTTGCCACTCATTGGAAACGAGTTTATGACGATGCGGATTTTGATCACTGGTTGGGCTGGCTTCATTGGCAGCCATTTGGCGCGGCGGTTAGCAAACGATCGGCACGCAGTAATAATTCTTGATAGTTTGCTTCCGCAGGTTCACGGCGACGCGCCACGAATTAATCTTCCAGAGTGCGAAATCCGGGTCGAAAGCGGACCGGGAGATAACGGGCCACAGTCGCGTCGAAGCAGGATACCAGCTAAACGAGTCTTTGATGGCCAGCCCTTCGCGTCGCGTGCTGAAAGAAGCGGTTAATGCCTTGCTCAATTTCGGGGACGTAGGCGACTCGCTCAACATAAGGGCGGAGAAATAGCCGGACGTTGCGCGGCTTCGTCGCCCGAGGTATTTCGCATCGTTTGCAAGTGGTGGGTTAGCACTAGATAAAGCCCAGCCTTCCAAAACCCGCTTCGTAGCCGATGAAGGCAGCCGAATATATCTGACATGCCGCTGCCGTCAATTAGGAATACCTGGATTAGAGATTTCTATGCGCTCATTTCCGCCGAAAATATCTGGGCGCGCGCATCAGTTCCTTTAACGGGCAAGAGCATGCGATCGGCTATCACCATCGAGGGCCTTGCCAGTGATGTGGTGCGCATGAGCCAACAAACGCGTGAGGTCGCCGCAAAACTGTTCGATGTGCGTAGTGTGGGAGTCGAGCGCACGTTTGTACGAGCGGATTCTAATCGGCCTGAACAATCGCCGGAGTCATTCCTATGAAAGTTCTGGGACTGGCCTCGTATCCTATCGAAGCGGCGGCTACCCGTTATCGTTTGGAGCAGTTTGTCGGGCCGCTCGCTGAGCGAGGCATCACCCTCACTATCCGACCTTTTTTGGATTCGAAGCTGTTTAAGAGGTTCTACCAGCGACGGGCTTTACCCCGGACCGCAATAGCATTGATGAAATCCCTTTTTCGGCGACTCGCGGATGTCTTGCTGCTCAACAAGGCTCAAGTGGTGCTCGTGCAGCGGGAAGCGATGATATTCGGTCCGCCGCTGATTGAATGGCTGGTGGTGCGAGCTTTTAGACGTCCGATGGTCCTCGATTTGGACGATGCTACATACGTTTCATATACTAGTCCAACATACGGGAAGTTCGGAAAGGCGGTTAAATGGTTCAGCAAAACCGACGATTTGATCCGTTGGGCACGCGTTGTTACGTGCGGCAATCGCGCTATCGCTGAGTATGCAGAGAGCAAGGGCGCGAAAACTTTAATAATACCAACGGTGGTTGACACGCAAGTGTTTCTGCCAGCTCGAAGGAGCTCGCATGGTCCAGTAGTATTAGGCTGGATTGGTACGCACTCAACATTTCCATATTTGCAGACTATCTTTCCAGTGTTGCAGGATTTAGCCCGGACGCATCGCTTTAAGTTGATCATTGTCGGGGCAGGCAGGCCAGACGTGAGTATTCCCGGTGTAGAAGTTGAGAGCCTGGAATGGAATCTCGAGCGAGAAGTCCAAGACTTTCAAGGCTTCGATATTGGACTGTATCCGATTGATCCCGCTCTGTATGCTCAGAAGTGGGCGGCTGGGAAGTCGGGATTTAAAGCGATTCAATACATGGCGGTGGGTATTCCATATGTAGCTACGCCAGTCGGAGCTATAGCCGAGATGGGAGAAGATCGCGTAACACATTTCCAGGCTGCAACTAGCGATGAATGGCATGAAGCCCTAAAGATTCTAGTTTCCGATCCGCAACTGCGTGAAAAAATGGGAACCGCAGGGCGGCGTCATGTTGTGCAACATTACTCTCTGTCGGTACAGGCGGACAAACTAGCAGAGGCGCTATATGAAGCAGCCGGCGATAGAGAGGCGGGATAACCAGGCTAATGTACCGCACGGGTAAATTTCGATTGCTGAGCCTCGCGTTTATTGCTCTGCTTCCGGCATTTCTTAAACGCCCGTCGTACCGTTGGTTTTTCGGTTATCGAATTGGAAAACGTGTCCGCATAGGATTGAGCATCATCGATGCGAAGCAGTGTGAAATCGATGATGATGTGTCTATTGGCCACTTGAATGCGGTGCTAGGTGTGAAGAAGTTGGTAATTGGCGACCACGTCCGCATTGGACACTTGAATATCATTCGCGGCGGAGACGAAGTGGTAATCGGGCGTTATGCGGAAATAATACGTATGAATGAGATTAACTCGATACCTGATCCAGATGTTGTTAATGCAACGGATCCGCGATTCCTGCTTGGCGAGGGAAGTATTATTACGGCCGGTCACAAAATAGACTTTACTGATCGGGTGACGATTGGGCGTAGATCAATACTTGGGGGTCGCAATTCTTCTCTCTGGACTCATAACCGCCAGCGAACGCTTCCGATTTCCATAGGATCCTTTGCTTACATGGGTTCCGAAATCCGGATTGCACCTGGGGGCACATTGCCTTCGAGATGCATAGTTGGCATAGGCTCGGTAATTACTGGCGAATTGACTGCGGAAGGTCATCTTATTGCCGGCGTGCCCGCGAAGCCTGTGAAGGAATTGAACGAAGAAGATCAATTTTTGATTGAACGGAAGACACGAAAAGACTTGCCGGACGGCATCTAGCGGTTAATTAACGATGAATGGCCTTCTTACACTGTTATATCTGATTTTGTGCGTCACGATCGTGGTCTTTGTCCCACCGTTGGTTGCGCCCTATGCGGCGGACTACGGCCTTGTGACAACTTTCGACTCAGCCAAAGCCGTCCTGTTATGCACGGCGCTTGCTGTGGTCGCCGGATATTATTCTTATAAACAAGGAGCAAATGGTCCTTTCCTATTAAAGCTTTTCGTTGCGGCGCTGCTCGCACGGATGATACTGGGCACGGCAATTTTCGTCTTTAAGGGACAAGACTTTTTTGGCGGTGACGCAATAACCTACGACTTCTTTGGCGCCGCTCAGCTCCGAGGTTGGGGGGGGGACAAATACTATCAGTCGGTCGCAAACCTTTTTGTCCGCAGCGGAGAAGGTTCAGGCTGGGGGATGGTTTACCTGGTTGCGGCAGTTTACGGCGTCGTCGGACGCAACATGTTGGCAGTTCAGTTCATGAATTCGGTTTTCGGCGCGGCGACAGCCGTAATCATTTTTTTGTGCGCGTACCAGGTATTCAACAATATCAGAGTAGCCCGACTCGCTGGCATCGCTGTGGCCTTTTACCCATCCCTCGTGCTTTGGTCGGCCCAAGGACTCAAAGACGGCCCAATTGTTTTCTTTCTAGCACTCTCTATTCTGGCCACTCTGAAGCTGGGTGAAAAGCTTAGCCTGAAATACCTCGTGGTATTAGTTTGCTCGCTATTGGCCCTGATTAGCCTGCGGTTTTATGTCTTCTACATGATCTGCGTCGCAATCGGTGGAGCATTCGTAATTGGCATGCAAGCGATCACAGCCACAAGTTTCCTTCGTCAGTTTGCTGCCATCATCCTGCTGGGATTGGCATTGACTTATGTAGGGGTCACCCGCTCGGCGAGTGTTCAATTTGAGAGATACGGGAATATGCAACAACTCCAACGAACTCGTCAGGACCTTGCACGCTCTGCCGAATCTGGTTTTGGACGAGACGTTGACGTATCCACCACCTCCGGTGCCCTTTCCACAATTCCGCTGGGCGTGCTGTATTTGCTTTTTGCTCCTTTTCCCTGGCAGGTCGTTTCCCTGCGCCAAAGTATCACTTTGCCAGAGATGGTAGTTTGGTGGGCTTCTTTCCCCTTGCTTGTCCTCGGATTATGGTTTGCCATCAGGTATCGACTGCGAATGATCTCGCCTATTTTGATTTTCACCGCCATGCTTACACTTGCCTACTCGGTGTTCCAGGGGAATGTAGGAACAGCTTATCGCCAGCGTGCTCAGCTATTGGTGTTTTATTTTATCTTCGTGGCAGTGGGCTTTGTACTGCTAAAGGAGAAGAGAGAGGAAAGAAAGCGCCGAGCATTAGAAGAGCGTCTAGAGTTGGCGACTGGGCGAGCTGCAGCCTACGGACGCGCGGCCAGACCTGTTGAGTAAAATGTATAACGAATTAAGGTTGCCCGCGAGGAACGGGGATGAAGTTGCTCGATAATGGATTGGCACTCAGTTGCCTCGGTTTCAAAGACTGTTTATGTGTGGAATAGTCGGCATAGTTCGTAATGATAGGTCGGACGTCGACCAGGCGCTCCTCGCTCGCATGTGCGCTGCGATCCGCCATCGTGGACCAGACGATGATGGTTTTTACATCAACGGAGCCGTCGGCCTTGGCATGCGCCGCCTATCAATAATCGATCTCCAGAGCGGCCATCAACCTATCCACAACCAGGACCGCACTGCCTGGATTGTTTTTAATGGCGAGATCTATAACTACCGCGAACTCCGCGACAAGCTGGAGAAGCTCGGCCACACCTTTTATACAAATAGCGACACTGAAGCAATCATTCACGCCTATGATCGTTACGGCGCCGACTGTCCCAAACATCTACGAGGAATGTTTGCCTTTGCCATTTGGGACGAACGTACTCAAGAACTTTTCCTCGCGCGTGATCGCGTCGGCAAGAAGCCAATCCTTTATGCACAGGTAAATGGCCAGTTCATTTTCGGCTCGGAATTCAGCGCTTTGTTGTTGCATCCGGATATCGGCAGGGATATCGATACTGAGGCCTTGCATCATTATCTTTCGTTCATGTGTGTTCCTGCTCCATTAACAGCATATCGGGCAATCAGAAAGTTGGAACCGGGTCACAGTTTACGTTGGAGAAAAGGTGAAATAAAGATTGAGCAATACTGGCAGCCTGACTTCTCGAAAAAGGTCGACATCAGTGAGCAGGAGGCTGGAGAGCGTGTTATTGAAATTCTTCGGGACGCGGTAAAAGTTCGCTTGATGTCGGAAGTGCCGCTGGGAGCTTTTCTCTCCGGCGGCATCGACTCGAGTGCTGTGGTTGCGTTGATGAGCGAGGAAAGCTCTGCGCCGGTTAAGACCTTTTCCATCGGCTTCGAGGAGCAGGATTTTAGCGAACTGCACCACGCACGCAGAGTTGCAGAACATGTCGGAGCCGATCATCATGAGTTCATAGTCCGTCCGGATGCACTCGAAGTTTTACCAATACTGGTGGAGCACTATGGCGAACCCTACGCAGATTCTTCGGCAATCCCGACCTATTATGTAGCCCGCGAAACACGAAAGCATGTGACTGTGGCCTTAAACGGGGACGGCGGCGACGAGTCGTTCGCTGGTTACGAACGCTACGCCGCGATGCGACTGGCTGAGAGTTATCATCGCCTACCGGCGCTCTTCCGGAATTCAGTAGTCAAGCAGGCTATTGGATTGATTCCCTCGTCGGAAACAGAGCGCAGCCGAGTCAGAGATGTGAAGCGCTTTATTCAAGCCGCCTCGTTGCCGAAGACCGAACGTTATCTTCGCTGGGTGAGTGTTTTCGACGCCGAGGCGAAGCAAAACTTGTACTCAGAGAATTTCCAGCAGCAAACGCAGAATATCTCAGCGGCCAGCATGCTTGATCCATGGTTTACTCGGGCAAATGGATCTGGCGTTGTCGACGCGGCGTTGCTTACAGACATGATGACTTACCTGCCAAATGATCTGCTGGTAAAAGTGGACATTGCCACAATGGCTGTCTCGCTCGAGGCGCGCTCGCCATTCCTGGATCATCACGTCATAGAGTTTGCCGCAAGCCTGCCGGAAAAATTCAAGTTGCGCGGACTAACCACGAAGTATTTGTTGAAACGAATACTGAAGAAACTCTTGCCAGCGGAAAATTTGGACCGCCGGAAAATGGGATTTGGCGTGCCGATTGGCCACTGGTTCCGTGGCAAACTCCAGCCTTTCCTGCGCGGAACACTTCTTTCCGAAAGAGCGCTGAATCGCGGGCTCTTTAAACCAGAAGCAGTGAAGCAATTGGTGGAGCTGCATACGCGTTGTGAGAAAGATTATTCCCATCAACTCTGGACGCTGTTGATGCTGGAGCTGTGGTTCCAACGATTTATAGATTAGCTTTGTTTAGGGACCGGGCTGATGGCCTACGGATCAAAGTCGTTCGTTTCAACGACTCTGCGGGAGGTGAATAAAGTGAAAGGCGTAGTTTTAGCTGGGGGACTGGGCACGCGTCTGCGGCCCCTGACCGCCGTCACAAACAAGCATCTACTTCCCGTTTATGATCGGCCGATGATCTACTATCCGATTCAAACACTAGTGAACGCGGGAATCGCCGATATTATGATCGTTACGGGCGGTAATTCAGCAGGCGACTTTCTCAAATTACTGGGTAACGGCAAAGCGTTCGGACTAAAACATCTCAATTACACGTACCAGGAGGGCGAAGGCGGCATCGCGGAGGCGCTTTCACTCGTGGAACATTTTGCCGCCGGTGACCCGGTCTGCGTTGTATTAGGAGACAATATCATTGAAGGCAACATCGCCGCTGCTGTACGCGCTTATCGCCACCAGGGCACAGGAGCCAAGATCATACTAAAGAAAGTTCCCGATCCTCACCGCTTTGGCGTTCCTGAACTCAATGGTCGGAGTGTCCTGCGGATTGAAGAGAAACCCGAAGCGCCCAAGTCTGAATACGCCGTAATCGGAATCTACATGTATGACAGCGAAGTGTATGACATCATTCGTACGCTAAAACCATCCGGTCGGGGCGAGTTGGAAATTACGGACGTAAATAACGCATACATCGATCGAGACGAGATGACATGGGAAGAGCTGGAAGGCTGGTGGACTGATGCCGGAACCTTCGAAAGTCTTCTCCGTGCTTCGAACCTCGTGGCCGAGAGTGGCGCAAACAATCTGCAGTTGAAGCGTGCGAGCGAGATCAGCGCAAATGTGTAGTCCATGAAGGTCGTTCGCGTAATTGCCCGCCTTAATGTCGGCGGGCCGGCGAAACATGTCGTCTGGCTAACTAAGGGGCTGCAAACCGCGGAGTGTGAGTCGCTACTGGTGGCCGGAACAGTTCCTTCGGGTGAAGATGACATGGGTTATTTCGCGACTGAGATGGGCGTGGCACCCGTCTTTGTTTCCGAAATGAGCCGGGAAATTTCGGTGAAGGACGCACTGACGATCTGGAAGCTTTACAAACTTTTCCTGCGCGAGCGACCAGACATTGTTCATACCCACACAGCAAAAGCGGGCACTGTCGGTAGAGTAGCGGGTTTGCTCTATCGCTGGTTGACTCCGGGTGCACTCCTTGGGCGTCCGCGAGCGTGTCGTTTCGTGCACACTTACCACGGACATATTTTCCACAGCTATTATGGACCAGTGAAGACGCGACTATTCCTGCTGATAGAAAAACTGCTGGCGCGGTTGGTAACGGATCGAATCGTTGTTGTAAGTAAACAACAGCGACGAGAGATCAATGAAGAGTTTGGGGTTGGTCGCGCCGATCGATTTTCGGTTATCCCGCTTGGTCTCGACACGAGTGTGTTTGCCGAATGGGAGGAACGTGGTAAGTCGTTTCGCGATGAGCTTGGCCTAAGCCCGGACGATATTCTCGTCGGAATTGTCGGCAGGCTAACGGAAATTAAAAATCATGAGTTGTTTCTCCACGCAGCCGCTGTATACAAAGATAAGTTTTCGAAACAGCAACCGGGCGCGCGCGTGCGTTTTGTGGTCATTGGCGACGGATCGCTCAGAAAGCAGCTTGGGCAACAAACCCATTCGTTGGGTTTGGCCGAAGACATAACATTCGTGGGGGGCCGTCGCGACTTAGAAGATATTTATCCCGCACTCGATATCGTTGCGTTAACTTCGCGCAACGAAGGAACTCCTTTGACGCTGATCGAGGCAATGGCAAATGCTCGCCCCGTTATTTCCACGGCTGTGGGCGGAGTAATTGACCTGTTGGGGGACCCGATTTCTCAAGATTCCGATTCGTCATTCGTCATATGCGAGCGAGGCATCAGCGTTCCTGCTAATGATCAGTCGGCTTTTGCTGCGGGTCTGGCGCGATTAGTCGCGGATAAACAGCTGCGTCGCGAAATTGGTGCCCGTGGTTTAGAATTTGTCACCGGCCACTATTCCACGGAGCGACTTCTACAAGACATGAGGACGCTTTACGCCGAGTTGTTGAGGCAGAAAATCACTCGGGTCAAAACGTCCGCCCCGGAAAATCGTCTTGAATCCGAAGTGTGAAAATATCCGACACACTTTAAGTTTGTTGTGGCTGCGAGAAACCAGAAAGTAGTAACTGTTACAAGAGCGACAGACTAAAGGCTTGTCGGACAGAGGAGTCAAACTTTGCGTGTACTCATAACGGGCGGGGCTGGCTTTATTGGTTCTCACCTTGCCGATGCATATTTGCATCGCGGTGACGAGGTGTTGGTCATAGACGATCTGTCGACTGGAACCATTGAAAACATTCGACACCTCAAGGATCATTCGCGATTTCATTACACGATAGATTCTGTTCACAACCAGCCGGTAACTGCCGAGCTTGTCGACCAGTGTGATGTCGTCTTTCATCTGGCGGCGGCGGTAGGCGTTAAGCTAATCGTCGAAAGCCCCGTCAGAACAATTGAAACTAACGTCCGCGGTACAGAAGTGGTGCTCGCTCTGGCAAACAAGAAACAGAAAAGAGTGATGATTGCTTCTACCTCGGAGGTGTATGGACTTAGCACCGACGTCCCATTCCGCGAAGACGGCAATCTTGTTATGGGCGCAACGACCAAGGGCCGCTGGAGTTACGCGTGTTCGAAAGCTATTGATGAGTTTCTTGCTTTGGCTTATTGGCGCGAGAAAAAACTACCTACGACTATCGTGCGTCTTTTTAATACTGTAGGGCCGCGACAAACCGGGCGCTACGGAATGGTCATTCCCACTTTCGTAAAGCAAGCTCTCGCTGGCCGTCCCATCACCGTATATGGCAACGGCAAACAGACGCGTTGTTTTGGGTATGTCGGTGACGTGGTGGGCGCATTGATCAAGCTGATGGACCACTCTGACTCCGTAGGCCAGGTCTACAACATCGGCTCGACGGAAGAGATCTCCATTCTAAAATTGGCAGAAAAGGTCAAGGAATTGACGAACTCAGACTCGGAAATTATCTTCGTTCCCTACGATGAGGCCTACGAGGAAGGCTTTGAAGATATGCCGCGTCGCGTTCCGGACATCTCAAAAATCAAACAACTCGTGGGTTTTCGCCCGGAGATGTCCCTTGAGGGCATACTGCAAAGCGTAATCAGTTTTCACAGCGGGCGGCCCACTTCTCTGGATGATTAAATTCCCTTACTCGGCCTGCTGACTTGATTTGATTTCCGCTATCTATTAGCTTTCCTCTTACACTGCCCAGTCTAAGAGTTCCAATCTCGCTTTCTGTGATGCCGTTTAACTCGTTCAATCTGCTGGCCGTCGCCGCGTCGACAATCTTGGCGCTTGCGCTTACGCCCATCGTTCGGAACCTCGCGCGGCGTATTGGCATGGTGGCGAAGCCGAAAACCGACCGCTGGCACAAGAAACCAACGGCAATGCTGGGCGGCGTTGCCATATGGTTGTCGGTAGTAATTAGCTATCTTGCGTTTGTTCCGCACACTCCCTACGGCTGGGTAGTAATTGGCGCCAGTACGTTTCTCTTCTTAGTTGGCTTTGCGGACGATATTTTTCACACCAAGCCGTACCAAAAATTGATCGGACAAGTTATGGGGTCGGCCTTTGTGATCTATTACGGCTTGAGTCTGCCCTGGACGAGTTCGTCATCGGTGAACATGGCGCTGACGATCTTCTGGCTGATTGGAATTACCAACGCGATAAACCTTCTGGATAATATGGACGGACTGGCGACTGGAATCGCGGTGATTGGATCCGCATTCCTGGCCCTCAGCTTTATCAACACCGGTCAGCCAGCCGAGGCGCTGATGCTCATTACCTTCGCCGGTGCGCTTTTCGGATTTCTCATCTATAACTCGAATCCGGCGTCGATATTCATGGGCGATTCTGGTTCTATGTTTATTGGCTTCTTCATGGCGAGTGCTGCGTTAGTTAACGTTTCGGGGGGACGATCCAGAAGTCTTTTGCCCGTTCTTGCCGTTCCAATCCTGGTTCTTTTCATTCCCATTTTCGATACGACCTTCGTGACAATCTTAAGAAAGTTTTCTGGCCGCGCTGCTTCTCGGGGCGGGCGTGATCACACATCGCACCGTCTGGTTGCTCTTGGCATGTCGGAACGTCACGCAGTTTGGATGCTTTACGCTTTTGCGGGTCTCTCGGGTTTGCTGGCACTTTTGGTTCAGAGGGTAAAGCTCGACGTGAGTCTGGCTGCAATTGCGGGTTTTACCGTCCTGCTGACGCTGCTCGGCGTGTATTTGGCAGGCGTTAAGGTCTACGACGAGACCGAAGAAGCTTTAGCCCTTCGAGACAAATCGCTTTACGGGTTCCTCATCGATCTCTCTTACAAGCGGCGTATTTTCGAGGTGTTGCTGGATGTAATTCTCATTCTTTTATCCTATTGGTGCGCTTACGCAGTGAAGTTTGGGGCGCTTTCCGGAAGCACTGCATGGAAACTTTTCCTGCGCACTTTGCCTGTGCTTGTTTTCGTAAAAATGGCGACATTTCTCTTAATGGGTGTTTATCGAGGCATCTGGCGCTACACGAGTCTTGATGACTTGATCGTTTTTGCCAAGGCTGTGTTTCTTAGCTCCGTCCTGAGCGTGCTAGCCGTGCTTTTTGCTTTTCGCTTTGAAGGATTTTCGCGAACGATCTTCATCATCGACGGAGTGTTGATGTTCATGTTTCTTGCCGGAAGTCGCATGGCCTTTCGCTTGTTTCGCCAGGTAATTCCGGTCTCAAAAGGCGGTGACGGGCGGCGAGTTCTAATTTACGGGGCAGGCGACGGGGGCGAATTGTTACTTAGAGAACTGCTGAATAATCGCTCACTAAAATATTCGCCAGTGGGTTTCCTTGATGACGATCCAGCCAAGAACGGTAAAGTGATTCATGGACTCAAAGTCTACGGTGGCAATGGCGATTTAAGCTTGGTTTGTCGGCAACAAGACGTGGACGAAGTTTTGATTTCCAGTTCCACGATGGCAGCAGAACGTCTTCAGGAGATTCTAAGTTTTTGCCGGGCTCAGGAGATCTCGGTCAAACGCATGCGATTAACCATTGAAGATTTGACGGAACATTGAGGACCGAACACCGTAAAAGCACCCTGGAATTTCAGGAGACCTTACTTCAGTACTGATGCCAGACCAGTTAATACAATTAAAGGCCCGCACGCCGGCGAAACTGATAATGACCCTTACCGTTTTGCTCGCATTGTTTGCTTCGTGGTTTGTGGGGCGTTGGTATCTGGGTAATACAATCGCAGAATACTTCAGTCCCGACGAGCGTCGACTGGAAACGGCTCAGCTTGCGGTGTCATTAGCGCCCGAAGATCCGTTTACTCGCTGGAGATTGGGCAATCTCATACAAACGGAGCTTCCTCCCGATCAGATTTCCGCCGCCGTATCTTCATATGAAAAAGCAGTTAGCTTGTCGCCGAACGATTACAGATTATGGATGGATCTGGGTCACGCGTTAGAGCAGGCAGGGGAGTTTGATATAGCAGAAAAAGCATTGCGACAGGCAGTGAAGCTTGCGCCCTCTTATGCGTATCCGCGTTGGTTGTTGGGAAACTTACTTCTTCGTACCGATCGTTACTCAGAAGGTTTTGCGGAGCTGCGGAAAGCGAGCGAAGCAGACGAGGAATTTCAATCCCAGTTGTTCAATCTTGCGTGGCAGGTAAACAAGAACGACTTCGAGTCGCTCAAATCCGCGGTCGGAAACACGCCCGCCTTACGCGCTCAGTTTTCGAGTTACTTACTCCAGCGTGGAAGGTTTGAAGACGGTCTGCGACTTTGGAATAGTTTGACTGAAACTGAAAAAAAAGAGAGCCGCTTTGCCGCGGATTCCATGATAAGCAGTCTTATTGCTGCCCAACATTACCATCAGGCGGTTGAGATTTGGAATGATGTCGCACCCGGCGAAGCTTACCGCGCAAACTTTGGACATATTATTGACCGAGGATTTGAAGACAATGTAGCCCACGGGCCGGGGGTAGTTTTTGGCTGGCAGGTACAGTCGAATTCGCAAGTGCAAATAGGCATCGATGCTGGCCACGGTCACACCGGCAGCCGAAGCTTGCGAGTATTCTTCCAAGTCCGTTCACATATAGATGCAATCAATGTTTCACAACTGGTCCCTGTGCTTCCTAATACGCAGTACGATTTTGAATGCTACTTGAAGACGGACCGACTCGAGAGTGCCGGCACGCCAGTGGTTGTAATAGCCAATACGGGCGACGAATCGACATTGATAGCTTCGGAAGCCGCGCCTAGCGGCAGTAATGACTGGCAGCGTATTTCCCTATCTTTTAAGACAGGCTCGAAAAGCGAAGCCGTTAAGGTAAAGATCGTGCGAAATTCCTGCCCTGACAGCCCGGTTTGTCCGATCTTCGGTACGGTTTGGTATGACGACTTCGATCTCAAGCCCCGAAAATAGCACGCTGGTTTCTCAGGAAATTGAAGCGCGCATGGTTAAGCCGGTCGGCTTCATTACCTACCGCATAAGGCACACGCTTGCGAGCAGATTTGCATTCCTGATCCTTTGTCTCGCAATCATACTTTCAGCTCTGGCCTACGGTACGGTTCATTCCTGGACGCTCGCCGTGTTTTTTCTCGGTGGTATAGCGATGTTAGTTTTATGGGTGATTGATAGTTGGGTGCTGGGCTCGGTTCGTATCAGCCGAAATATTTTGCAATTGTCGCTTCTGGGCATGTTTGTGCTCGGCGTGGTCCAACTTCTTCCCCTTCGGGACCCCGGAAATATCGGGACCCCATCGATTCCTTTGGTCAAAAGTCTGTCATTCGATCCTTATTCAACGAGGCTCATTCTCGTGGAGGTGGCGGCCCTGTTTATTTATTTTGCCGCCACGTTGATTTTTATTGACACACCAAAGCGTCTCAGATTGCTAGTGAGGACCATCACTATCTTTGGCTTTTTCCTCGCAATCTTCGGTCTGACCCAGTCTTTTATTAGCCCCAACAAGGTGTACGGAATCAGGGAACAGGTTCAAAGCGAGGCCTTCGGTCCTTTTATAAATCGCCACCACTTTGCGGGCTACATGGAGTTAGCGCTCGCTGTGCCGCTCGGACTGATCTTCTCTGGATCCATTGAGAAGGAAAAAAGGTTTATTTACCTCTTTGCGGCCGGCCTGATGGGCGTTGCATTAATAATGACTAACTCTCGCGGCGGCATCATCAGCCTTATGGCGGAAATTCTTTTTCTCGTCGCAACAATGGGACTGCGACGCCGTCACAAGAAGAGAGAGTCTGCGGAAAAAACACCACGAATCAAAAGTGCAGCGATGAAAGCTGGATTGGCGCTCGCGTTAGTTGTTGCGCTGTTTAGCGGTGTCGTCTTGCTGGGTGGCGAAGAAGTACTAAGTCGCCTGGTGGGTTCGGTTAATACCGAAGACCCGACCACTGGACGAGCTCACTTCTGGAGCGTCACTGTGGACATAATAAAGACTCATCATTTGATCGGTACAGGTTTAGGGGCATTTGCTGTGGTCTATACAGGTTACGATTCGCGTAACGGTCTTTATAGACTAGAACAGGCTCACAACGATTATTTGCAAGTCTTGTCTGATGGTGGAATTGTAGGAGCAGCGATTGCGCTGTTTTTTGTTATCAACCTCTTTCGTATGGGATTTACCCGACGAGAATCCAGTGACGATTTCAGGCGAGGCGTGGCAACCGGCGCTCTGGCTGGATGTTTCGCTGTGCTGGTCCATAGTTTTTTTGACTTCACCCTGCATACCACTGCGAACGCTCTCCTTTTTCTTGTTCTCTCTGCAATGGCAACGATGAACGGACGAGTTGAAGATGTGCAATCCCGTCGGAAAAACCGGCATCGTCGGGAATTCAGCCTGAGTGCGACTGAGTAAGCGCGTCCGGTCAGACTCAATGAGCTGCAAGCTCTGTAGTATTATCGATTTATTTTTCACTGACAATTGACCCAGGAGGTACACCAGGCACTTGGCTTCAGCTGCTCCCGCCGAAATCGGGAAGAACAAGGACCGAGAGGCCACAATGGTTTCATCGATACCAGGACTTTGCCTTGCGGCCGCTTTGAAACATGGGAAGCAGGACGCCCTAAACCATAAGATCGGTAAGGAGTGGGTCAATATTTCGGCGGAAACGTTTGTCGAGCGTGTACGAAATGTAGCGCTGGGCTTGGCTGAGTTAGGAGTAAAGCCCGGTGATCGGATAGCCCTACTATCTGAGAACCGGCCCGAATGGTCCATTGCCGATCTTGCAATTCTTAGCCTCGGGGCCATCAACGTTCCTATTTACACCACCCAGGCCATCGATCAAATCCGCTATATCCTCACTGATTCGGGCGCTCGCGCAATCTTCGTTTCAAATGGGAAGCTGTTTAAGCACGCCAAAAACGCGCTGGAAGGTCTGTACTTTCTGGAGCGAATTATTTTCTTCGAAGACCAAACAAGTGACCACATTGATAGATCAAGCACGCTCGAGTCGTTGGAAAAGAGCGGTCTGGAGCGAGCGCAAAATAAGCCAGCAGCCTTTGAAGCTTATCTGAAAGCAATTAGGCCAGACGATCTCGCCACGATAATTTATACGTCTGGGACCACCGGCGAACCCAAGGGCGTAATGCTAACGCATGCGAATTTCATGTCGAACGTTTTGGCCATAACCGACGGGCTGCCGATATCGGCAAGTGATGTAGCTTTGTCAGTGCTTCCTTTGTCGCACATTTTTGAGAGGACAGGGTTTTACATTTTCTGTTACAACGGTGTTTCGGTATATTACGCTGCATCGTTCGACCAGGTCGGCGAAAATCTGCGCGAAGTTAGACCCACTATAATGACAGCCGTGCCCCGATTATTCGAAAAAGTTTATCACCGCATTGTAAAGAAAGGGTTCTCACAAAAAGGTTGGAAGCGCCGAGTTTTTATGCGATCACTGAAGGTCGGTCGGCGCTACGCCGAAGCGAAGGACGAGGGAGCACATGTGTGGCCTATTTTGTCGCTTCAACAGAAGATTGCGAGCCGTCTGGTGTTTTCGAAGTGGCGTGAAGGAGTAGGCGGCCGTTTACGGTATTTCGTATCGGGCGGAGCGCCTCTTTCGCCGGCACTCTCTTATGCTTTTATCGCTGCCGGGATTCCGATTCTTCAAGGTTACGGAGCAACGGAGACGTGCATTGTTTCGGCAAATCGTCCCGAGAATAATCAAGTGGGCTCGGTGGGTTTACCTTTTGATGGAATCGAAGTTGCCATCTCGGAAGACGGGGAAATTCTATTGCGCGGACCAAATGTCATGCGTGGCTATTACGGGCATCCCGAAGAGACCGCCTCGGTTCTGCATGACCAATGGTTTGCCACCGGCGACGTAGGCCATCTGGACGAAGAGGGTCGGCTCTACATCACGGATCGAAAGAAAGATCTATTCAAACTTTCAAATGGAAAGTATGTGGCACCGCAGCAGATTGAAAGCCTGCTGAAGCAGAGCGAGTTTGTGAGTCAGATTGTGGTCGTAGGCGCAGGTCGTAAGCAGCCCGCAGCGCTGATTGTGCCGGAGTGGGAAGCTGTTAGGCAGGCGCTGTCCGCCGCTGGTGAAGAGTTTCCTCCCGATCGAGTTGACCTCGCCACTTTTGCTCCAGCCATCAAGCTAATACAAAGCGACGTTACACTCCTCACCGGACAGCTTGCTGATTACGAGCGCATCCGTCGAATCGCATTATTGCCTGCTGAGTTCACGATTGATGGAGGAGAGCTGACACCGACGCTCAAGGTTAAAAGGCGAATTATCGATCAGAGATTTGGCAAGCTGATTGACGAGCTTTATTCCTAAGCGTGGCTCAACCCGCGTTTAGCGAGAATCTGAAGAGATGAAATAACGACACCCGCGTATTACATGGCGGGACGCTAATTTGATCCATCGATAAAAGTTGGCCCTTTCTGGCCAGGCGAACGTTCAGCGACAACTCTGTCTGAGTTGTCTGCTCCCAAAATAGACTCGGCTAAAACTCTTAGATTTATGGGTAACTCCGGACTGCGACATTCGCCCTTGAAGGGCGGCATGTAGAAGGCCAGAAGTGGAATCTCAGAATAGCAAAAGTCACAACCAGCCAAGTGATGTCTCACTAAGAAGCTGATCTCAGGGGCGAGTGCTTGACGGCGAAATGACAGAAGTAGGTTTGAAGAAGGGCAAGCGAGTTTCTTGCTAAACGACTTTACGCTGCAGGCTTTCATCTATTTGCCCCTTAGTTATTTGCACAGGTGACCAGGTTTGTCGATCAGTTGAAAAAATATATTTCCGCAGAGGAATGAGGAAGAGCAAGGGGGCAAGATTTTCTTGTCAGCCTCAACCAGTAGGAGCTCGCACAGTATCCACTTGTTCAACAATTCAAAAGGCTTAATTGTGTGACACTTCCACAACTTTCTCACCAACGTTGGCCCTTTTTGTAGTCTAGAATCAATAACTTGCCCGCAGTGCAAAAACATGTTGCTCATTTTTGGGAATGTTGCTAAGATGCATGGCGTCAAGTCAGAGAGTTCCTGCTCTTTGACGCTCGTTCCAGGGCAGCCCACCTGTTTTCGCAGGATACTCGGGCAAATCCACATTGACTAGCTAGCAGTGGCCCGAGGGGCTAATCCAAGATTTCTTCTTCGTAAAAGACCTCTACTAATCGCCTTACCAAAGCTTCCCTGTTTCGCCATGCGTAGTCTGAGATTCGCGTAAGAGACTTGTTCACACAAGGGTGTCGCAATATCACCCTTAAAAGTTTCCCGCCAAAATTGATTTCCAAACCACGCCCTTCCAAACAACAACCCTGTGAAATCTCTAAGTAACCAAGTCGAAAAAGAAGTTGAGCTGAATACCATTAGGGAAGAGCCACAAACAGCCCGCACAAAACGCTCAGCAGAGCGGATTGCTAAAAGCGGCAAGTGGGTCGAGAGCCTTAGATGTTCGGACGTCAACCGCCTATGGTCGGAATTGCACCGTATCGTCTCCCACCATCCCTTGGTAAGAGCCTCCCGGACCGCAGGACTCTTAGTGGAGGAAGGGGCAAGCAGCGCATACACCGACTTGACGCAGGAACTTTTCGTCCAGCTCTTGAGCAAGAATCGTTTTGAGCACTACCTCGACACGGCGATGACCGATTACGAAATAGAGTGTGAGATTGGTCAAATAGAATTGACTAACCTCCTCACTGCCGAGTTGAGAAAACGCCATCCTGAAAGTTATCGCCTGGCCCGCCGTATTTCCACTCTCATCCAATCAAGCTCCAACTTCCGCCGATTCGATTCGAGTGGCACGGGAGACGAACCGCATCGCCGTCTGGCTGACCGAATTTACGGTCTTAGTGAATGGGCGGACGGAAAACGTCGTCGCGACTCGCATGACGTGGAACAGCGGGTTCACATGATTCCGGTTCGTGCGCGCGATACTCGAATGGTCGGATGCACTGGCGACTCCCAGGTCGTAATTAGTAATTCAGACCTGGAGGACCTCATTGTCTCCGTGTTGGATGCGGTGGATTCCCCCGTTGATGTAAGGGCACTTCGCAGCCTTGTTATGTCACGCCTGCCGGTAATGGACATTTATCTGGTACCGCTGGACGGTGACGATAATGATGGTGAGGGAAATCATTTTCAGCCGGTGGATAAGGGAGAAGATCCGGAGCAAAGGCTACTGCGGCGTGAGTCGGAAGATGAAGCGGCGGGGTTTGTTGATCACTTTCTTAGCCACCTCCACGAAACTGTTCGGGGGAAGGTCAAACAATACAACCGGATTCTCGGAGTGTTGTGGCATTGCTATTTGAGCCCCCAGCATTCTACCCAACTCGAAGTTGCGGCTGTTTTGGGAGTCTCCGATTCGCTCGTGTCGGATTACCGGCGGCGGATCGAACAGGAATTACGTGCGCTTTCGTTCTCAGAAGTAGAGGAGGCCAGGAGATTCGAAGGCGCACTACGTGAGCGCGTTCAAACACTGGTTCTAAAGAGCGTTGAGAAAGAGGCCGGCGTTTTGGTTGAATAATTCTAAAATGCGGCTCGTGCGAACCTCGCGCGTGAGCTAAGTGGTAAGCCTGGCCTTTGGAAGCTGCCGCGCCTGTAGCGTAGCAGCTTCTTTTGCTTTTTGGAGCAGCCCTAACACTAAAGTTTGGCGCCAAAGAGCGGTCGCCAGTCCAGGATTGAAGGAAATGCGCTTGAAACCCCAGTTGTCGGATTACGAGTCGTTGGCCAAGCCACGATCGCGCGGAGCCGCATGTACTGCCAAGTCAGACATTGAAGACTGTGCCGACTTGGGACCGGGGAAATCCGTCCGGGCCTCGGAAGAAGAGAGTACTAGCCAGGTGCAAGCGCGAAGCGCGACGCGCCTGGTGAGTGAGGGTGAAGATAAACGGCGCTCCGAAGTGCGCGAAGACCGCGTGGTTTCTTTCGCCTCTTCAGGGCTCCTGCATTTGTCGCATACTTTCCCAGGGGGCTGCGCGACTGCGTCGCTTGCCCCTGGCTACCATCTTTCGCGCCCTTGGCGCTCATGAATAACCTGAAACTACCCTTCTTGGCGTTCGCCCGGACTCGTCTCACCAGGTTTTCGTTCCGGCCGGAGGTGCGGGAATAGAATTACGTCGCGAATCGATTGTTGGTTGGTTAGTAGCATCACGAACCTATCAATACCGATACCGATTCCTGCCGCCGGCGGCATGCCATACGAAAGCGCGCGTATGTAGTCTTCGTCCATCACCATCGCCTCTTCATCACCACGCTCGCGCTGCGCCATCTGTTCCTGGAAACGTTGATACTGCTCCGCCGGATCGTTTAATTCCGAAAAGCCATTGGCGCACTCCATACCGTCGATAAAGAGCTCAAACCGCTCGGCGATTGTTGGATCGCTCGGAGAAGCTTTCGACAAAGGCGAGATCGGCTTCGGAAAAGCGGAGATAAAGGTTGGCTGAATAAGGTTTTTCTCTACCTGCTCTTCGAACAATTCCAATAAGTTCTCGTTGGTAATAGTTTCTTGAGAAACAAACCGGGCAACACTTTCTTTCATGGTCATTCGCTGAAACGGTTGTGAAAAATCGATGTCGTGCCCTCCATAACGAACGTGTGTGTGACCTAACACCGTAAACACTGTGGCGCGGATCAGGTCCTCGCAGAAATCCATCATCCCGTTCACATCCATATATGCAGAGTAGAACTCCAACATCGTGAATTCGGGGTTATGCGTTCGATCTATGCCTTCATTGCGGAAGTTTCGGTTCAGCTCATAGACTTTTTCAAACCCGCCCACGAGCAATCGCTTCAAGCAAAGCTCTGGCGCGATGCGCGCATACAAGTCAATATCGAGTGCGTTGTGATGGGTCTTGAACGGTTTTGCCAGCGCGCCAGTGGCCTTCGGTGTCAGCATCGGCGTCTCGACTTCGATGTAGCCGTGGTCGTCCAGAAAACGGCGCAACTCGCGTACAACTTTGGAGCGCACTTCGAAAACTTCGCGCGGAGTTAGCTCGCCTTCTTCGCGTTCAAGCTTCAGGCTGCCGGCGATCAAATCTGCATAACGCTGACGCTGCCTAATCTCGGGATCGTGAAGCCCATGCATTTTGTCGGGAAGTGGCAACAGCGCCTTTGCCAAAAACTTCAGCTTCTGCACGTGGATCGAAAGCTCGCCGGTCTTTGTTATGAACAAATAACCTTCAACGCCAATGAAGTCGCCGTGGTCCAGCAGGCCGAATAATGCCCAACCATCGACTTCTCTGCCGTCGGCGTCGTTGCTTACACCTTTCACATCGGCGCGGCGTATATAAATCTGTAACCGCTGCACGCCATCAGACAAATGCACAAACGCAGCTTTGCCCATTACGCGCGGCGGAGAAGCAATGCGGCCGGCCGCGCGAACGATGACCCTATTCAACTGCTTGTTTGCAAGTTCGATTTCTTCCGGAGCGACGCGGCTACCCTCGAGGACTTTTGGCTCAAAGGCCCGGAATTTTTCGACCACTGCCACGATCGTATCTTCTCGTCCCGGTTCTACCGCCTGGCTGCGTTCGAACTTGTTTGGATAGGCATTGCCGACGAGTTTGCGTAGAGCTTCCAAATGGTCCTGTCGCGCTCGCGTTTGATCGTTCTCTTCGATGAAAGGAATGGACATAAGGAGCATCGTAAATGGTAAATGGTAAATGGTAAATCGTAAATAGACAGGACGCTTTGATTTGCGAGCGCCGGTAAGATTGCAATGCGTCGTTACAGCACCGCGAGCGGTGACCTGGAGAGAAGCCATGGAGGAACAGAGACAACGCCGATCAGAATGATCATTCAATCCATAATCCGTGTGATCCGCGTTGATTTGTGGCGTAGTAAGCCGCTCGCAAGGGCTCACGATACTGCATCGAGATGCGACCCATGCTAGATTGTTAGCCATTGATGATCCGAAAGATTCTGAGCGAGGACGAACTGCTTGGCGCGCGCGAAGGTCTGCGTGTTGAGGGTAAACGTCTCGTGTTTACTAATGGCGTTTTTGACCTTCTGCACGTTGGCCACGTGCGCTACCTTGCCCAGGCGCGCGCTCTCGGCGACGCGCTGGCAGTCGGTATCAACAGCGATAGAAGCGTGCGTGAGTTGAAAGGTGAAGGGCGGCCTCTAACAAACGAAAACGAGCGAGCAGAAATCCTGGCCGCTTTGAGTAACGTTACCTATGTAGTCATTTTTGATGATCTTTCTCCGCGCTCATTGATTGCACGGCTATTGCCAGATGTGCTTGTCAAAGGCGGCGATTACGGGCTCGACGAGATTCATGGACGCGAAGAAGTGGAAGCGGCAGGCGGTAAGGTTATTCCGTTGCCGTTCGTTAGTGGGGCGTCAACGAGTGCACTCATTGAGCGAATGAAAAGGACTAAACCATAGTGATGAATTGGTAAAAGACGAAGCGCCGAAGGCGCAGAAGGTGATAACCAGGAGCAAGCGCGCAGTCGCGCCGCCCGTGGAAATTGAAAACTCATCAACGGAGCGCTGTAGGCGCGCAATAAGCATTCTGACTCCATCTAGGTCGCCCTTTCAGGGCTGATCCTTTTTGCTCAAGTTACCCGGGGGAGGCGCGCTGCGCGCTT
>CAAGKR010142266.1_pt1 | contig 50582 bp, 51 predicted proteins | sample 2556971 | NCBI WGS metagenome assembly CAAGKR01 (sample SAMEA5207829, study PRJEB30636) | soil metagenome | biome: forest; feature: boreal; material: soil | place: USA | collected 2011-09 | depth 1 m | reverse complement strand
GCCGAGATCGAGATCGGTTTCCGCGCCGTCTTCGGTGACGAAGACTTCCCCGTGTTGATACGGGTTCATGGTGCCGGCGTCGACGTTAATGTACGGATCGAGTTTCTGAACCGAAACGCTGATCCCGCGCGCCTTCAGCAGCCGCCCGAGCGAGGCTGCCGTGATCCCCTTACCAAGCGAGCTCACGACGCCGCCGGTAAAGAAAATATACTTTGCCACTCGGGACTAGGTTATTCCGTTGGGCCGGAGTTTTTACCTAGCGGCGATCCACACGTAGCGGTCCAGACCGGCGTAGTCCCGGCGCACGGTTACAGCCGCCCCGGGGAACGTTTTCTCCGCCAAGGCGCGCAGGGCGGCCATCGTGGGAGGGGCCGCTTCCAGCAACAGGAGTGCGCCCGGGCGGACCAGCCGCGGCGCGGCCGCCAGCAGCTTGCGGTACTGCTCCAAACCATCCGGACCGCCGTCGATCGCCACCCGCGGTTCGAAGCCGACGGGATCCGGCTTGACCGGAACGTCGGCGCTCGGGATGTACGGCAAATTTGCAACGATCAGATCGAACCGTTTGGAGTAACCGGGCACGATGTCCGCAAGCACGAACGTGCAGCGGCCCGCGACGCCGAGCCGCACTGCGTTTTCTTGCGCGACGGTAAGGGCGTCCGTGCTCACGTCGGTAGCATCAACGACCGCGGCGGGCACTTCTGCCGCGATCGTGCAGGCAATGGCGCCGCTGCCCGTACCGACATCCAGCACCGCGCCGCGCCCCGAATCGCGCAGAAAGGCGAGCGCTTCCTCTATTAAATGCTCGGTCTCCGGACGCGGGATCAGAACGTGTTCGTTTACAACGAATTCACGGCGATAAAAACCGGCCATACCCGTGATGTAGGCCAGCGGCTCACCTTCGTCGGAACGCAAAGCCTTCACGTCACCGGCGCCTCTCCCGCGAGCAGCCGCGCGCGTTCGTCCTTGAGTAGCTCGTCAACGATGTGTCCCATGGCGCCGTCCATCACGCCGCGCAGGTTGCCGAAATTCTGGTTGATGCGATGATCGGTGACGCGGTCCTGTGCATAGTTGTACGTGCGAATTTTTTCGGAGCGATCGCCCGTGCCGACTTGACTGCGCCGCATCGAGCCGACCGTTTCTTCGGCTTCGCGCCGTTTGCGATCATAGAGCATCGCGCGTAGCATCTGCATCGCCTTCTCGCGATTTTGAATCTGCGAGCGTTGCTGCTGCGAAGCGACGACGATTCCGCTTGGAACGTGCGTGATGCGAATCGCCGACTCCGTCTTGTTGACGTATTGGCCGCCTGCGCCGCTCGATTTGTAGGTATCGATCTGCAGATCGTTGGGCTTGATCTCGACGTGAAAGTCGTCGTCCACCTGCGGCAGCACCGCTACCGTCGCCGTACTCGTGTGCACGCGACCCTGCGACTCCGTCACCGGCACGCGCTGCACGCGATGAACGCCGGATTCGTGCTTGAAGTGCCGGTACGGCGAGCTGCCTTTTACGGCGAAGACGATCTCCTTGAATCCGCCGGCGTCGCTTTCGCTCTGCGACACGAGCTCGATTTTCATGCCCTGCGACTCCGCATAACGCATGTACATGCGCGCGAGATCGCCCGCAAAGATCGCCGCTTCGTCACCGCCGGCGCCGCCGCGAATCTCGATAAAGACGTCTTTCTCATCGTCGGGATCCTTGGGAATGAGCAGCAACTGCAGGCGATCTTCGAGCTCTTTACGCCGCTCCCGTAAGCCTTTGGACTCTTCTTCGGCAAGCTGCACGAGCTCGGGCTCACTGCGATCCTTGAGCAGTGCGTCGTTGGCGGCGATCTCTTCAAGAATCTTGCGATACGCGCGATAAGCCTCGATGGTCTCCTCGAGTGCCGCGCGCTCTTTTACCAGCGCCGTGTAACGGGTTTGATCGAACGTCTCTGAAGGATGTGCGAGCTCGCCTTCGATTTCGTCGAAGCGTTTGGCGATCGCATCCAGGCGGTCTGTGAGGTTCAGTTAAGCTTCGGCTGCGGCTTTTTCGGCTTCGCGCTTGGCTTTGCGCGCAGCGGCCTCTTCCTGCTTGCGCTTGGCAATCTGCTCGCGCTGACGGAACTTGTCAACGCGGCCTGCGGTGTCGACGAATTTTTGCTGGCCCGTAAAGAGCGGGTGGCACGCCGAACAGATCTCGACCGCAATCTCCGGAATCGTCGAACCGGTCGTGAACGTGCTGCCGCACGCGCAATGCACGCGGGCCTCAGGATACCATTTGGGGTGAATCTTCTCTTTCACAGCCAGAACATTATATCAGCCGCGGCAAGCGCTCTAGGGGACATCGGTGCGCTTGAGGGCATGGCAGGCGGCATACCTCCGGCGGGGGTCCTCGGAGACGCGCGTTAGAAGGCCCCGGGGCCCCAGCGACTCCAGGAGGGCGCCGCTCGCCAAGGTGAGGCCCCCCTGAATGGTCGAGCCGAGGGCCCGTCGGCCTATCGTACCCTGGACCCGCCGTGCAGAAGTACGCCGGCGTGCACGTGCCGTTGTTGCCAGTGATGACGTCGTTGACCGCGTTCGCGTGGGCGTACGGATAGGAGCCATATATAAGATTGGCGGTCTTGCCGGCCAGCGCATACGCGGCTCCGACGATCGACGTGGACACGCTCCTACAACCGAAAACGAGCCAGCCGGGATTGTTGTAAGTATCGTAAACCGCGACACCGGTTGCCGGATCGGCAACTGCCGAGACATCCGCCACCATGCGCTTCGCAGCCCGTATCGCTCTGCCAAGTCGGCTTGACCTCGAAGGTGCTACAGCCGCTGCCGGCGCCCTCGGTCGCCTTTGTATTCCAGACGCTTTCGGTCCAGCCGCGCGCATTAGCCGCCGTCGACAATCGCGTATGCCTACGGCAGTAACGAAGGGTGAAGCGGCCGGCCATTGCATCGCCGAACAGCTCGTCGTGCAGTTGACCACGATCGGCGTACCGCCGTTGACCGTGATGCTCGCGGATTTCGTCGAGCTCGATATGTACTTCGGCGTGATCCCGGCGGGAATAACGATATTGAATTCGACCGAGGCCATCGCGATCGCCGCCGGGAGCGATTGTTGACCGTTTCTCCCGTCGCAGCCGCTCAGCAATAACGTCGCAGATGCCAGCGCGCAGCCGCAAAGCGCGCTTCGAAACGCGGCCATCCTAGCTGCCCCCGACAGTCGTCGTGGTCACGAAAACCGCCAGGCTCTTACTTTTGGCCTAGCGTATCGGCTATGGAAAAACTGCACGAACCTGCAATAATTGGCGTAACGACGAACGTGGTTCCCGATTGGAGCGCTATGGAAGCGATGCCGGCGCACGTTGTGGTCGTGGCTGAAAAGGCGCCGCTGTAGCCGGCTTCGGATGCCGTCACGGTCTGGGGCGCCGAGGCCAGGCTCAAGAAAGACATACTTTGCGTCGAAAGCCCGATCGGCATCAGCTGCACGCCGGCGCCACCGCCGCCGCCTCCGCACGCGGGCAAGACCGCCGCCAAGAGAAACGCCCCAAAGCCAAAAAATCGGCTCTTCAAAAGAAACTCCGTCCCACCCGGCAGCCATCGGCTATTCGGGAAGCGACTTGAAGTTCACCCGGAACATTCGGATTAGAGGGTGCGTTGAAGGTGAAAGGAGTACCATCGTTCCGTGAAGCGTCTCTTCTTTGTTTTCAGTCTCTTTACGTTCGGAATCGCCGCGCACACGTTTGCGGCAGCTCAAAGCTACCCGACGCCGCCGCCCGCCGCCACGCTTCCGTCGCCCCAGCCGAGAGCATCCGCGAGCATCAAGCTCGGCACGCCCAAAGCGACGCCGGCTCCGCCGAAAGAGGTAACGGTACAACGCATCGGCATATCGGGGGTTTGGGAGATCCAGATCCAGCGCACGACCGGCGTGACGTACACGCATTTCAAGATCACGCAAAAAGACAACGTTCTTACGGGCGAATATCTCGACACAGACGGCAAAAAGTTTCCGCTTTTCGGATCGATCGATGGAAAGAACGTGCGCGTCGTCGTCTCGCTGCCAAACGGTGGAACCCTCGTCTTTGTGGGAACGCACGACGCGTTCACGGACATGATCGGCATGCTCGCCATGAGCAGCGACAGCATCCCGTTTACCGCTGCCTACCGTCCGAAATACAACTGGCTGGACAACCTCTCGCCGGGAGCCGGCGGAATGGGCGTCCCCTAAGAGCGCTCCGCCAAACGTTTCTCGACGTAGGGTTGCAAGCCGCCGGCATCGATCAGCGATTGCATGAACGGCGGGAAAGCGGCGGCGGTATAAGTCTGCTTTTTCGTTAGATTACGGATCACGCCGCCGGCGGGTTCGATCTCCAGCTCGTCGCCGCTTTCGACTGCATCCACCGCTTCGGCCGATTCGAAGATCGGCAAGCCGATGTTCAGCGCGTTGCGATAAAAGATTCGTGCGAAGCTTTTTGCGATCACCGCGCCGGTGCCCGAGGCTCGGATGGCGAGCGGCGCGACTTCGCGGCTCGAACCGCAACCAAAATTCGTCTCCGCGACGATGATGTCACCCGGCTTCATTTTCGACGTGTACTCCGGATCCAAGCCCTCCAAAGCGTGCTTTCCGAGCTCCGCTGGATCGATGATGTTGCAGTATTTGCCCGGGATGATGACGTCCGTATCGATGTTCTTGCCGTATTTATGAACGCGCCCACGTAACGATGCTTGCATTACACGCCCACCGGTACTGCGATACGCGGATCGGTGATCCGGCCGGTTAGCGCGGACACCGCGCAGGTTGCGGGCGATGCCAGATAGACCTCGGCTTTGGGTGAGCCCATCCGGCCGACGTAGTTACGGTTCGTCGTCGAGATGCAGCGCTCGCCGTCGCCCAGCGTTCCCATGTGTCCGCCGAAACAGGCACCGCATCCGGGAGTATTCACTGCGCACCCGGCGGCCGCGAGTTTTCCGAGCACGCCTTCTTCCGCGGCTTGCATCCAAACTTTTTGCGATCCTGGATTCACGATAACCCGAAGCCTGGGATCGATCTTTTTTCCATCGAGAATCTTCGCGACGATGCGTAAGTCTTCAATGTAGCCGTTGGTGCACGATCCGATAAAGACCTGATCGACCAGAATCTCTTCGCGCGTCACCTCGGAGATTGGATGCACGTTGTCGGGAGTGTGCGGGCAGGCCACCTGCGGCTCGAGCGTGCCGATGTTGATCTCTATCACTTGCTCGTAACGCGCATCCGCGTCGGCTTTCTCGACGACGAACTCACGGTTGGTGCGCTCCGTGACGTACGCGATCGTCTTGGCATCGGCGTGGAAAATGCCGTTTTTTGCGCCGGCTTCGATCGACATGTTGGCCATCGTGATTCGTCCGGTGATCGAGAGCTCGTCAACCGTCGAACCGTGATACTCGATCGCTCGATAGGTTGCGCCGTCGATCCCCAACATGCCCACTGTCTTGAGCATGATGTCTTTAGCGAAGACCATTTCGCCCGGCTTGCCGTTGTAGATCAGTTTGATCGTAGGCGGTACCTTCAACCACACTTCACCGAGAACGAATGCCGCGGCGATGTCCGTCGATCCCATGCCGGTTGCGAATGCGCCGAACGCGCCGTACGTGCACGTGTGCGAGTCGCCGCCGACGATCAGCTCGCCCGGCGCGACTAAACCCTCCTCAGGCAACACGACATGTTCGATGCCGCCGCGGCCGACGTCGAAAAAGTGTTTGATGTTTTGCTCGACCGCGAAGTCTTTCATTATTTTCGCGATCTTGGCGGATTGCGCGTCCTTGGCGGGCACGAAGTGATCTTCTACCAGCGCGATCTTTTCGGTGTCGAAAACGCGATCCGCGCCCTTCATCTGGCGCATCACACCGATCGCAACGGCGGCGGAGAGCTCGTTGGCCAGCACCAGATCGACTTTCGCGTTGATGATCTGTCCAGGTTCGACCGCATCGAGCGCAGCGTGCCGCGCGAGGATCTTCTCCGTCAAGGTCATGGCCATGGGCTTCGCTCTCCTATTGAACTTGCTGGGGTACCCTGGAGTTCGAGTCGAAGAACGAGCGACCATGCAAGATCGCCAGTTCGGCTTTGCTACCCGCGCCATTCACGCGGGAACGCCTCCCGACCCCGTCACGGGATCACGTGTCATGCCTCTTTACCAAACCGCAGCCTACGTCTTCGGTTCCACGGAGCAGGCCGCCGAGCTCTTCCAGCTGCGCAGCTACGGCCACATCTACAGCCGCATCAGCAACCCAACGGTCGCGGCCTTTGAAGAGCGAATGGCGAGTCTGGAGGGCGGACTCGGCGCGGTTGCGTTTTCCAGCGGTCTTGCGGCGCAGTTGTGCATTGTGCTCTCCCTCGCGCAAAACGGCGATCATCTGCTCTGTTCGCAAAACATTTACGGCGGCACGATCACGCAGTTCACCGTGCTGCTGAAACGCCTGGGGATCGAGACGACATTTGTCCGGGTCGACGATCACGATACGATCCGAACGTCAATAACGTCCAAAACGAAACTGCTCTTTGCCGAAACGATCGGCAATCCGGCCGGCGCGATCGCGGATTTGGACACCTTGGCGGACATCGCGCATCAGGCCGGCGTGCCGCTCGTCGTCGACAATACGTTTGCGTCGCCATATCTCTGCCGTCCGATGGAACACGGCGCAGATCTGGTCGTGCATTCCGCGACAAAATTCATCTCCGGACACGGCACCGTCATAGGCGGCGTGCTCGTCGAATCCGGCCGGTTCCCTTGGGGGAGCGGCCGGATTCCGCTCTTGTCCGAACCCAGCCCCGGTTATCACGACAAAGTCTTCACCGAAACGTTCGGCGAGTACGCCTTCTTGATGCGCGCGCGCGCAGAGATTCTGCGTGACGTCGGTGCGCAGATGGCGCCCATGGATGCGTGGCTGCTGCTGCTCGGCTTGGAGACGCTGCCCATTCGCATGGAAGCTCACGTTCGCAACGCGCGCGCCATCGCGGAGTTCTTGTCCAAACGGCCGGAAGTCGAATGGGTTAGTTACCCGGGTTCCGCATCTCACCCGCAACACGCGTTGACGAAAAAATATCTCCCGCGCGGCGCAGGTTCGATCTTTACGTTCGGCATTCGCGGCGGCCGCGACGCCGGACGGCGATTCATAGACGCGCTCGAGTTGTGGAGCCACCTTGCCAATGTGGGTGACATGAAAAGCTTGGTTATTCACCCCGCCTCAACGACGCATTCGCAACTCGACGACGAAGAGATGCGCAAGGCGGGCGTCGCACCGGAAAGCATCCGGCTGTCGGTCGGTCTGGAGGACCTCGACGATCTCACGTGGGATTTGGACAATGCTCTGAAAGCCGCGGTTCAACCGACAAAAGAAAAAACTCGCGCATGATTCTCGGTACGGTCGCCGGGCGCCACGAGCTGCTCGCGCGCAGCAAGACGATCGCGATGGTCGGCGCGTCGGCAAATCCCTTGCGGCCGAGTTATACCGTTTTCAGTTATCTGCGCACGCAAGGACGCTTTGAGGTAACGCCAATCAATCCGACGATCGCTGCGATCGACGGTGTCAAAGCGTATCCATCGCTCGCAGCGTACGCAGCCGAACGCGGCGCCCCCGATATCGTGGACGTCTTTCGAAAGCCGGGCGAAGTCGTCGACCTGGCCCGCGAAGCCATCGAGGTAGGCGCGAAGGCGATCTGGTTTCAGTACGGCGTCATCAACCCCCAGGCGATCGAACTCGCCGACGCTGCGGGACTCGACGTCGTCGTCGACCGCTGTCTTAAGGTTGAGTCCGCGCGCTTCAACGGCGGGCTGGCAACCAACGGCCTGAACAGCGGATTGATAACGAGCCGCAGGCGTTCGTGACCGGCGCGTACCGCGCGGAAGCCGACGCGCTCGATGCGGAGATTCTTTCCGTAATCGAACGCCGTCATGTGGACAGCTTTAACGATCTCGCCTTGCGGATCTTTGCGCACCAATTGCGATTCAACGAGCCTTACACGCGCTATTGCGCGAGCCTCGACATCACGCTCGATGCGATGCCCGATTCCTGGGAGCGCATTCCTCCGGTACCAGCAGTTGCCTTCAAAGAGGCTGTACTGTGCACGTTCGATCCCGCCCGCGCAGAGTTGGCTTTTCGCACGAGCGGAACGACAGCCGGTGCCGGCGGCGTGCACTATATGGAAAACACCGGCCTTTACGATGCGGCGCTGCTGGCGAGTTTTTACGATCGCTTTTTGAGGCACGCAAGGCGGCCGCTGCGCTATCTGCTGGCGGTGCCAAACCCGGCCGAAAATCCACACTCGTCACTCGGCCATATGATGAAGCGCGTCGCCGAAACGTATGGCGACGGCCAGCCTAAATGGTACACGGAACGCGACGCGATTACCATAGATCGTTTCGTTCACGACGTCCACGGTTTGCAAGCCACACAAACTCCAGTTTTCCTGGCCGCCACTGCGTTCGCGCTCGTGCAGTTGTTGGACGCGCTACGCGCGCGCGACACGCAACGCTTCGAATTGCCCGCAGGTTCGTTCATCATGGAAACGGGCGGCTTTAAAGGCCGCACGCGCAGCCTCGATCGTTCGGAGCTCTACGACGCGCTCGAGCGAATGTTCGGCGTTGTGCAGGAGCTGATCGTCTCCGAATACGGGATGACGGAGTTGAGCAGCCAGTATTATGATGGACCCCTCGTCACGCGCGCCAACGGCGCGCTGCTCGGGGTCGTTCGACAGTCTCACGATGACATTCGACAGACTCACGATGACAACTGGGACCTTCGTGATGACGTGCGCGTCAAAGTCGCGCCACCGTGGTTGCGGTCGTATGCGGTAGATGAGGATGGAATGAAACTGCCGTCCCGTGTGGTCGGTGCGCTCGTACACGTGGATTTGGCGAATCGTTCATCGTGCGTCGCAATCCAAACCGAAGATCTGGGAGCCGTGGTCGAGGGCGGCATCGTATTGATCGGCCGCGAGCACGCAGCGGAGTTGCGGGGCTGCTCGCTCGACGCCGAATCGCTGCGCGTCGCTGTACCGTGACCGCATTAGCCGCGCTTGGGGCCAAGACGATCGTCCGCGCGATCGCCGATGCCGGCGAGCGCTGGCGCGATGCGGATTTTCCCGCGCGCGTGCGCGCGACGCAACGAGTCGCTGAACGAACCGGCTACTCGGTTCCCGTGGTGGAGTATGCGCTCGACCGGCTCTTCTTCTCGATCACCGCAGACGCGCTCACTGCAACGATCTCCGGCGAACTCGGCGGGCTCGACATCCTGGACGGATTCAAGCCGCGCGACGGCCGCACCGCCGCTTGGGCGCAACCCATTGGGAGCGTCTGCGTCATATCCAGCCGCACGACAATCGGCGTTGCGTTGCCGGCGGCGATCTTTGCGCTCTGCGCCAAGTGCGACGTACTCGTCAAGGATCGCGAAGATTGCCTGATCGCTGAATTCTTTGAAACGCTGCATGAAGAATGCGAGCAATTTCGTATCAGCGCGCGCGCCGAAACCTGGGGCTCCCAAGATGAAGCTGCTCCTGATCTACGATCATTCGATGCGGTCGTCGTCTTTGGAGGCGATGAAACGCTCGCACCCGTACGCGACTCGCTGAAGCCGGAGACGCGCTTCGTAGGATTCGGGCCGCGCGCGAGCGCCGGCTACGTCACGCGCGAAGCGCTCTCCGATCCGGCGGTAGCCAAAACAATTGCGCGCGGAGCTGCGCGCGATCTGGTGCTGTATGAAACCGAAGGCTGCCTTTCTCTACACGTGCTGTTCACCGAGCGGGGCGGGCGCGTCTCGGTCGCCGAGTTTTCAGCGCTGCTTCAAGCCGAGATCGAAACCGCAAACGTCGAATTTCCGCGCGGCACGGCCGGCGACACATCCACGGCGCGCGTGGCGCAAGCCCGAGCGCTCGCAGGTTTTCGCAGCGCGATGATCGGCGCGGCCCCGCTTGAAGAGCCCCCGCATTTCTTGCCCCGCGTTTTGGGCGCAATTGCTGTGAATGGACCTGCGGAGGCGCTCGCGTACCTGCAGCGTCACGGCGTACCGCTCGAAGGCTTCGCTCTAGCCGGTAATCGTGACGACGTCGTCGCGCTTGCGATCGCGGCAGGTGCAGTTCGTTTGAGCCGTTTCGGCGAACTGCAGGATCCGCCGTTGCACGGCAACCACGGCGGGCGGCCACGCATCAGCGACTTCATACAATGGATCGACAAGACGTTTTGACGCGGATACCCGGCGAACACACGCACCAGCTCGCGCAGCTGCTGCGCAAGTACGAGTCGCGCAACGTTACGTATCTTGGCGAAGACTTCCCCGTCTTCTGGGAATCGGCGACCGGCGCAACCGCCACCGACGTAGACGGCAACGAGTATGTCGATTTGACTGCCGCATTCGGCGTTGCGAATGCCGGGCACAGCAACCGGAACGTTGCGGCCGCTATTTATCGGCAAGCCGCGCGGCTGATGCACGCAATGGGCGATGTTTATCCAACCGAGCTCAAGGCGCGCCTGCTCGAAAAGCTGGCGACAATTGCGCCCGGCAGTTTAACCAAAACCATCCTGGCGTCAACCGGCGCCGACGCGGTCGAAGCGGCGATGAAGACCGCCATGCTGGCCACCGGAAAACCCGCCTTCGCCGCATTTCGCGGCTCGTACCATGGCTTAACGGTCGGAACGCTCGAGATCTCGGGCATCAAAAAATTTCGCGACCCGTTTCTGCCTTGGCTGCCGGAACGAACCCTGCTTCTCGATTATCCGAAGACGGCACAACGCGGGGACGAAGCGCTCGAATACGCCCGGCGCGCCTTTTCCATACGTCATGACCTTGCAGCCGTTATCGTCGAGCCGATACAAGGACGTGGCGGCTGCATCGTTCCGCCGAAGAATTACCTTGCCGGACTGCGCGAGATCTGCCGCGAGCGCGGGCTTCTGTTCATCTGCGACGAGATTTACACCGGATTCGGACGTACGGGAACGATGTTTGCGTGCGATTACGAAGGCATCGTGCCGGATATTCTCTGTCTCGGAAAAGCGATGGCCAATGGTTTTCCGATCTCCGCAACGATTGCGCCGCCGGAGATCATGGATGCGTGGCCGCTTTCATCCGGCGAAGCGCTGCACACTTCGACGCATTTGGGTAACCCGATGGGTTGTGCTGCCGCGCTGGCGAACATCGCAGAGATCGAGACGCGCGATTTACCCAAACGCGCCGCCGGGCTTGGCGAAACCCTCGCGTGCAGACTGAGTGCGTTGCGCGCGTCGGGCATGGCGATCGACGTGCGCGGGCGTGGCCTGATGTGGGGCATCGAGCTGCGCGATGCCGCGCAAGCACAATCCGTTGTCGAGCGAGCGCTTAAAGCCGGCGTCATCGTTCTGCAAGCGGGCACGCAAGGCAACGTCCTATCGCTGACGCCGCCGCTGGTCATTTCGGAGAACGAACTCATGCACGCCGTCGACGTCATCGAATCATGCCTGTAAAGTACCGCGTGGGGATCGTCGGCGGCGGTTTCGGCGTGCGCGGCCATCTGCCGGCCTTTAGCGCACACTCACGTTTCGACGTCGTCGCGCTCGCATCGCCGCACAGCGCGAAAATGGTTGCGCAGGAGCGAGGCATTCCGCACGCGTTCGAAAGCTGCGAGGCCATGCTGCGCGGCTGCAAGCTCGACGCCGTTTCGATCGCAAGCCCGCCCTTCACGCACCACCACGACGTTCTCGCCGCTCTAAGCGCCGGCAAGCACGTCATCTGCGAGAAGCCGTTCGCGCTCTCGGTGCGCGAAGCCGAAGAGATGCTCGCGGCTGCGCAGCGCGCGACCATGGCCACCGCCGTCATGCATGAATTCCGCTGGGTTCCGCAACGCTTCGCGCTCAAGGAGCTGGTCGCGAACGGTCACATCACGCCGTTACGCGAGCTTGAATTGACGCAACTTACAGGGATGCTGCGCCTCGAATCGCAGCGCAAGAAGAGCTGGTGGTTCGATCGTAGCAAAGGCGGCGGGATCACCGGAGCGTTGCTCTCCCATCTCGTCGACAGTGCGAGTTGGCTCGCGGCCAGACCGCCGCTGCGCAGCACCGGTTTTCTGCGCACGGCAAATCCGCAACGGCAGGGCGCGGACGGCCCATTCACCAGTACGGTGGACGACGGTGCTTTCGCGTTGATCGACTACGGCGACGGGCTCGTTGCGCGCGTCAGCGTTGACGGAACCACGGCAGTTGATGCGGTGACTGTCGCGGTCCACGGCGAAAATCGCACCGCGGTCGCCAGTGGCGACAGTCTTCATTCGATGCGCCTTTTCAGCGTGGACGAAGACGAAACGTCGGAGCTCGAATGCAAGCCTTCGCCCAATGCGCGCTTTGCCTCGATCGACGCGCACGTTCCGCCCCTCATGGATTTGCTGGACGAAATTGTGAAAGAGATCGAAACCAAAGAAAGCATCGTGCCGACCTTTGCCGAGGCAGTGGCCACGCAGCGCGTGCTCGCCTCAATCGGTTTCGGCAGCTAACGCGCTTACGGGCTTAGGTCATTTACCGTTCGCGCCATGGCGCGATAAACGTCGAGGCGGCCGCAGCCCGATTTCGCGTTATTGATCGCTCTCGCCGTCGCGCACAGCGTCGTCTTCACGGTCGCCGGCGTCAGCGCGCTGACGCTCAAGAGCAGAGCAACCGCGCCGGTGACGTGAGGGGCCGACATGGACGTACCGGCAATCAACACCCGGCAATCGCCGGCGCTCCCTGCGAAATCCATGCCGCAGAAATTGCCGGCGCCCGCGGATGTGCTCGTAAAGATGTTCTCGATCCAGTGCAGGTCATCCGCATCGGTGCTACCGGTCGGGTCGCCGCCGGGCGCGACGAGCCCCCACGTTGCCACATTGGCCGCGCTGTAATTCGAATAGCCCGCCACCGATTCTACAGGTGCACTCGGAATCGAATCGGCTATCGATGATGCGCCGACTGCGATCACGCCCGGATCCGCTGCCGGAAAGTCCAGCGTCGCGGTGCCCTCGTTACCCGAGGAGGCAACCACGACAACGCCGCTTGCTATGGCATTCATGACGGCAGTCTCCTCGGCCGTGTCAGGTCCGCTTGCGCCTAAGCTCAGATTGATCACCCTCGCGCCATTGGCCACGGCGTCGGTGATAGCTTTGCCGACGTCGGCTCCACTCGCCGTGCACTGATTGCTGGTCGACGTTGGGGAACATCCGCCTGACGGCGGATCAGGAAAGACTTTGAAAATCATCAGCGGCGCATTGTATGCCACACCCGCAAAACCGAAGGCATTATTCCCGGTGGCAGCCGCAATGCCGGACACGTCGGTGCCATGTCCGTCATTGTCGTGCATGATACTAGTACCGCCGGGCGTTACCGTGGTGTCACCGCTGTCGATTGTCTCGGCAAAGATCACTCGGTTCAACAGATCCGGATGCGTGAGATCGGCGCCCGTATCCACAATTGCGATCTTGACGTTGCCGCCCAGCGCGCCTGCAAATGTGCTGGCCGTCGAATTCGTGTTTCCGTAGCCACAAGCGTTGGCGGCGCAAATGACGTGCATGTCCCACTGTCCGGGAATGTTCGACGCTTCATAAAGCGGAGGCGTGTCTGCCCCGGTAAAGCCGCTAAAGTACGGATCGTTGGTTAAGGATGCCGTCGTAGACTGGAGACGGCGAACGGCTGAACGCGTCGCGGTTGACACGATTCCGCTGGATTGCAACTGACGAATCGCATCGTCTTCGCTGCCCGGATTGACCGAAACGATTTGAATCTGCTCGCCGACCGCGCTTGCATCCAACTCGCCTCGGAGATCTCCCCCGACGCGTTGGATCAACTGCGAGGCTTCGCCGCGATGTGCGGCCAGAACCGGCGCATTGTAAGCGATTTCGACGATCCCCGGCGCGTACTCGTTTTCAGCTCCGCCGATGGTGTTGGGCATGCGGCGCGTGACGAAGTCGGGAGCTGCCGCTTGCGCGAGCGACTGCGGCGTGCCCGAACTGCGGCATACAAAAGAAGAAAGTGAACTCGGCGTGTTCGTCGGGCTAGGCGAGGGTGAAGGGGTAATAATCGGCGTCGGCGTGGCGCCACCGCCGCCCCCCGGAATCGTTCCGCCGCCGCCACCGCCTCCACAGGCAGCCAAAACAGACATCCCCAGGATGGTTAAGGCGGCTGCGAAGCGGGTCCTGAACTTCACGTATTCCTCCTACCCCTTACGACTCTGGACCCCTAATCGGTTCCCTCGCAGCGAGGGCCCTCCAGAGCAGGCCGAGTGCGGAGGTCGTTGCCCGGTCTTGAATCGCGTGGCGACCGCCAGTCAGGTTCAGACGAACCGCTCGCGTGCCGCTCGTCTCCGAGATCGCCACCCACACTAATCCTATCGGCTTTTCGGGCGTGCCGCCTTCAGGTCCGGCGATGCCGGTCACCGCCAAGCCGATCGACGCGTCAAGCCGTTTACGCACTCCCTCGGCCATTTGCGTTGCGATCTCTTCGCTGACGGCACCCACGCTCGCGAGCACTTTTTCGTGTACGTCCAGGAGTTGCGTCTTGACTGAGTTGTCGTATGCGACGATGCCGCCGACGAAACTCTTGGATGATCCCGGAACGCTGGTGAGCGCGGCGGCTACCGCACCGCCCGTGCATGACTCGGCTACCGTAAGCGTGCGACGCGTTTGCTGCAGCAGCACGTGAATCGCGCCGGGCAGCGTTTGTTCATCCACGCCGTAAATGTGGCCATCCAAACGCCGCAGCAGTTCGTGTTCGACCGGCGCAATCAACGCGATCGCTTCTTCTTCCGAGGCCGCCTTCGCCATGATCTTCACGTCGCAGCGGTACTGATGCGCGAGGACGGCGATTTTTGGATTCTCGAGCGAGGCGAAGAGATCGGCGATGCGGTGATCGATCTCGGATTCTGCGACGTTGATCGTATGCAGCGTGCGGGTGCGAATGTGCTCCGAAACCTCGAAGCGCTTGCGCAGCCAGGGGACAACGCCTTCGGCCAGCATTGGTTTCATCTCGCGCGGCACGCCCGGCATGCTCGCAACGAATCTCTGATTTTTTCCGACGGCGATGAAGCCGGGCGCGGTGCCTTGCGTATTCGCGAGAACGATCGCTCCATGCGGAAGCAGCGCTTGTTTTCGATTGTTCTCGCGCATCGCACGGCCGCTTTGCGCGAAGACCCGCTCCATCGCGCGCATTGAGGGCTCATGCAGCTCAGCTTCCAGTCCGAGCGCATCACAGACAGCTTCTTTCGTCAGATCGTCTATGGTTGGGCCGAGCCCGCCGGTTGTAATGACGCCGTCCGCGCGCTGGAGCGACGCGCGGATCGCCGCCGTGATGCGTTCGCGATTGTCGCCGACGGTATGCGTTCCGAAGACGTCTATTCCGGCCTCGGCGAGCTTGCCGGCGATGTACGGCGTGTTCGTGTCAACGAGCTGACCGAGCAGCAACTCGGTGCCGATTGCGATTATTTCGACCGAGGGCACTATTCTTTTTCGAACCAGTCGGGGTAACGGAAAGACACGTCCGCCTCGAAGCCGCGGGCCGCTTCGATCATCGCACTGCGCCGCGCCGGCGATTGGTTCGGCGCAGGGTGCAGCTCTTTGGTCTTCTCGCGTTCGCCGGCGAGATGCTCGACGAACCGCGCGAAGCGTCCGTCCATAGCGCGCTGCAGCCCTTCCTTTAGAAGCTTACCGACGCGCGGAGCTAAGCCCGCCGTCGAGATGGCTACGCGCACAGGGCCGGCCTTCGCGATTGCAAGCATCGCGACGAACCCGTGCTTAGGTTGATCGATGCAGCAGAGCAGAAAGCGCTCCCGATCGGCCAGCACTCGCAAGCGGGCGGAGAACGCTTTGTCCTGCGGCGTCGAGATCACGAGAAACGCATTTGCGAGATCGTCGTCGCGCAGCCTCGCGGGGTCCTCGATTCGCCGAACGTCCGCGCCGGACTCGCGCAAGGCTTCGCTCTTCTCGTTTGCTTCGCGATCGTTGCCGATCACGACGCAGCGTCGTCCCTCGAGATTTAATCCGACCGGGAAATAGGGTCTACGCATTAGTGCGTCCCCTCGTCACGGCCGCACACGGCGGCCTGTTCGGGGTCGTTCGACAGCCCTTCGACTACGCTCAGGACTCCGGCTCTACGCGCCTCCGGCTTACTCACGATGACAGTCACAGGCTCGCGATGACAATCTAGAAGTCGACCGGGCGGAGGTAAAATTCGTTGATCGCCGTGTTCGATAACATCGCGGTGGTCGGCAGATGGCGTTTCCAGTGCGTACTGTCGAGCCGTCCGCGCACGATCTCGACCTCCTTACGATCGAAGCCGCGGGCGACGAGCTCATCGTTCGAATAGCCTTCGAGAATGCGCGCGAGCACCGCATCGGCCTTCGCGTACGTTATGCCGAGGTCGCCTTCGTCGGTCTGATCGGCTTCGAGATCGGCGGTCGGCGCTTTATCGATGAGCGGCTTAGGCACGCCGAGGTATTCGGCCAGCTTCCAAACTTGTGACTTGTAGAGATCGCCGATCGGATTGACCGGCGGTGAGTCGTCGGCATGCCACGTGAAATAACCCAGCAAACGTTCGGTCTTGTTTCCCGTGCCGATCGGTAAAGCGCTCAGCTTGGCGGATTGATCGAAGAGTACGAGCATGCGGACGCGCGCCATCACGTTGCCGCGGCGGCGACCACCGGCATCGGATTCGAGCTGTAAGTATCCGTCCACGGCCGCGCTGATGTCGATCGTGGATTCGTTGATGCCCAACGCCTCGACGACGCGCCGGGCGTCGGTCAAGCTCGCGGGACTTGAATGTTTGTAAGGCATGCGGATCCCGTAGACGTTTTTCGGCCCTAAAGCACGCGCGCACAGGTATGCGGTTACTGCCGAATCCACGCCGCCGGAGAGCCCCACCACTGCGTGCTCGATGCCGCGGCCCGTTATCAGTTCATCCTTTAAGAACGCTTCGAGCCATTGCGTGACAAGCGCCGGATTTATGGCAGGCGGCGCAGTGAAGTCGCCGGGCTTGGGTTCAAGGACCGGTAATGTCATGGCAACTCAGCGTCGTGCAGCAGATCCGGCAAGACCGCGTTGAGATCGCCCAGCAGCGGCAGCGTCGCGCGCGCCAGATCGATCTCATGCAGATCGAGCGACGCGCGAATGATGTGTGCGCCCAGTGCGGGCGCTTCCACGATCGTATGCCCGCGTGGATCGACGATGCGCGACGAGCCGGTCATGCCTTTGCCGCCTTCGAAGCCGGCCAGGCCCGCATACAGCAAAAAAACGCCGTGTTCGGCGGCCGTCGACTCTAGGATTGCGCGCCAGCGCGTGATGCTGGCAAGTTCGTCACCGCCTTCGATTCCGCGGCCCGGCGCGGCGCTCGGTACGATCACAATGCGCGCCCCTTTTATTGCCGCCAGCGTCGGCATGATCGCATGCCAGCTGTCCTCGCAGATCAGCATGGCCATACGCCCGAAGCGCGTCTCGAACGTTTGCAGACGGCTGCCGCGCGAAAGAAAGCGCTCCTCGTCGAAGACGCCGTAGGTCGGCAAGAACATCTTGCGGTGAACGTGCTTGATGTGGGCTTCGCGGCCGACGATCGACAGGTAGATCGCCGAGTTGTAGTACGTGCCCTCGCTGTTTTCGTAAAATCCGCAAACCAGGTCGACGTCTTTCTTGGCGTTGGCTTCCAGCCACGCCGCGGCCAGATCGTCGGCAAAGGCGCGAGCGTCCATCGCCAGTTCGTAGACCGCGCCTTCGAGAAAATAACCGGTGAGCGCAGCTTCGGGCAACACGACGAGATCGGTGGGTGCGCCGCCTATTTGCGTAAAGACTTCGCGCAGGTCGTGAAGATTCTCGCGATACTTTCCTTTGCGCGGCTTGGTCTGAACAATCGCAACGTTCATTAAAGCGCCACCTCGGGCGTAATCTGGCCGGGGCCTGCCATTTTCAGTTTCGCCGCGCACTCCTCGGCGGGATACGTCCAAATCTCGGCGAGCGTGGGGTGCAGGTGCGGAATGCACATGAATTGTTTGACTGTCGCGTCATAACGCATCGCGACGATCATCTCATGGATCAAATCCGATCCGTGTGGGCCCAGAATCGCGGCGCCCACGATCTTGCCGTCGCCGGCTGCGGCCATAATCTTGACGAAGCCCTTTGTCTTGCCGATGCACTGCGCCTTGCCGTGTTCCGCGAAGTCGTACGTGCCTTTGACGTATGTGATGCCCTTGCTTTGCAGTTCACGCTCCATCTGCCCAACGACTGCCACCTGCGGATCGCTGAAGACCGTATGTGCGCCGGTCAGCGAGTAGTCGGCTTTTTCGTTTGCGGCACTCAAGGCGTTACGTGCCGCGACCTCTCCTTCGTAAATCGCGACGTGCACGAGCATCTGTTTACCGGTCACGTCGCCGATCGCGTAAAAATCGGGATTGCACGTACGCATCGTTTCGTCGGTTTCGATCCCGGTGATTTTGTGGCACGGCACGCCGGCCACTTCGAGATCGAGCCCCTCGACGTTCGGCACGCGCCCTAAACAGTACAGAAACTCTGCGGCTTCGATCTCGCCGGTGACACCCTCGTGCACGACGTGCGCGATCTTCTTACCGTCTCGCGTGCTTGCGCGGATGATCTGCGTATTGGTATGAACCTCGATCCCCTCGTCGCGGAAGTATTCCGTCAGCGCCTCGCCGATGTCGTGGTCCTCTCCGGTCAACAGATGCGGACTGCGCAGGACGATGGTCGTCTTCACTCCCATGCGCGCAAAGAATTGCCCCAATTCACAGGCGACATATCCGCCGCCGAGTACGATCAGCGACTCCGGCAGACGTTCCAACTCCAGCGCCGCATCGCTATCGATGAACCCGGTTTGGGTCAATCCCGTCACGGCGGCCGGCGCGACCACGCTGCCGGTTGCGATGATGAATTTTTTGGCTTCCAGCACAACGCCGCTGCCGGCTTCGACTTCGTGCGGCGAGAGGAACCGCGCCGGCCCCTCGTAGAGCGGAAACTGCCGCAAGCCTTCGATACGGTAATCGGCAAAGCTGCGAATCAACTCATGCTTTCGCCGCATGATGTGCGCGAAATCGATTGTGATGTCGCCCGCGTGGATGCCGAGCTCCACCGCTTCACGCATATCCGTAATCGCATCGCTCGAGGCCAGCAGCGTCTTGCTCGGCATGCAACCCCGCAGAATGCACAGCCCGCCGAGCGGTCCGTGGTCGATCAGGGCGACGTCAGCGTGAAGATCGCGCGCGGTGCGCGCGGCGGCAAATCCCCCCGAGCCGGCGCCGACGACAACCAGGTCGTATTTTTTCCGAGTTTTCAAAGGCTATGCTGTGGGCGCGCTCCCAACCGGTGAACGGATTCGATGAAGCGCAGCGTCCCATCCGAATGCATCACGATCGAGTGCGTGCGCGCGTTGTTGCCGAAGAATCGCACGCCCCGCGTCAAGTCGCCGTCGGTGATGCCGGTCGCACAGAAAACCAAATGCTCGCCTTTGACGAGATCGTTCATAGTCAAGACTTGCGAAAAGTCCCGGACTCCCATCTCGTGCGCGCGGCGCGCCTCTTCATCGTTGCGCGGCTCCAGTTTGCCCATGAACATTCCGCCCAAACATTTAAGGGCCGCGGCCGCCAGCACGCCCTCCGGCGCACCACCCGTACCGAGGGCGACATGAATTCCGGTTCCGGGAACCGCCGTCGCAATGCACGCGTCGACATCGCCGTCGGAGATCAGTTTAATGCGCGCGCCCGCTTCGCGCACTTGCCGCACGAGCTCGGCATGGCGCGGCCGATCCAGAATAACGACCGTTACGTCGCTCACCGGTTTTTCGAGCGCGTTGGCAACCGCTTCGATGTTCTCGCGCACCGGCGCATCGATATGTACGAAGGGAGCAGCTTTCGGACCGACCGCGAGCTTCTTCATGTACGTATCGGGCGCATTGAGTAAACAGCCGCGTTCGCCGATCGCCATGACCGCGATCGAATTCGGTAAACCGTTGGCCACCAGGTTCGTGCCTTCGACCGGATCGACCGCGATGTCGACCTCAAAACCGCCGCGCCCAACTTCTTCGCCGATGTATAACATGGGCGCCTTATCGCGCTCGCCCTCACCGATGACGATCCGGCCCGAGATCTCCATCTCGCCGAGAGCTTCGCGCATGCGCTCGACCGCGGCGCCGTCCGCTTTATCGCATTCTCCGCGACCCATCCAACGCGATGCCGCGAGCGCGGCGCTTTCGGTGACTTTCACGAAATCCAGCGTGTTCACGGGGCTGGTAGACGTGCGCGCAATCATGGTCGCCATACTTCTTTGTGGCTACAAGGGAAGCGGGGCGATTCCTTTAGAAGTTGCGATGTATCCGTGCAACTCGACGAATCGCAACGCACTTTTCGCATCCACTCGAACGCGCTGCAAGGCTTGCTTGCAGCCGGCTGGGGACCGTTGGCCGCCGTTGCGGCCGCGGGACTCACGCTCGGATTTTTTGCATGGTATGCGTTGGTCATTCCCGCGCGCCACCCAACGGTAACGGCCGCCGGTTTACCGCTCTTGCTGCTGGTCGGCGCCGCCGCCGCGATCTGGGCGTGGCAGGCGTATAGCGATTATTTTGCGTCGCGCACCGGAATCAAATTCCAACGCTCGCTGCAGTACGACGCGATTTCGTGGTCGGCGTTCGTGCTGCTATGGCTTTCGTTCTTGCTGCCGCTGTGGCTGACTCACGGCGGGATGCAACTGTTCGTTTATTGCCTGGCCTTGTTCTGTATCACAAAACTTGCCGTTGCTACGCGCTTCAACGAAACATTCCGCGACGTCACCATCGATTTTGTCGTCTCACGCTTCGCGATCATCGTGATCGCCGAACTGGCGGCCGTCATCATCGGCCAGCGAGCGGGGACGCACGTGCAAGAGTCGCGTACGCTGCTCCTGGCGGTTTGGGGCCGATGGGACGCCGTTCATTACCTCGATATTGCGACCAGCGGCTATCACGGAACGGACCTGGCGTTCTTTCCGTTGCTGCCGATGCTCATCGCGTTCTTGGGAAGACTCATCGGCAACCATCTCATCGCGGGGCTCGTGATTTCGAACGTCGCGTTGTTCTTCGCGCTGCTCTTCCTTTATAAGCTGGTCGAGCACGAGTTCGACCGCACCGTGGCCCGCCGCGCCATCTTTTACATCTCGATCTTTCCGACCGCGGTCTTCTTCTCGGCAGTGTACACCGAGTCGCTTTTCTTAATGCTGACGGTCGCGTCGTTCTATTACATGCGCGAGCGCCGCTGGTGGCTGGCCGGCGCGATCGGACTGCTGGCCTCGCTGACGCGTATCGAGGGGATGCTGCTGGCAGTACCCTTTGCAATCGAGTGGTGGAGCGCGCACCGGGAAAATCTCCGCGCGGGGCTGCGAAATCTCGTGCCGATCTTTCTGATCCCGCTGGGCCTGCTGCTCTTCATGGGTTACCTCTGGGTCCTCAACGGCGATCCCTTATACTTTACGCACATCCAATCGCATTGGAACCGGCAGCTCGCTGCGCCCTGGACCTCGATCGGCAATTCGTTCCACAAAATCGCGACGGCGTTGGGTCCGCAAACCGTCGCGCAGCAAATACTCGAGTTGGTCTTCACCGCGCTGATGATCGGCGTACTCATCGGCGGTTGGCGCAAGCTGAAGCCCTCTTACGTCGCATACATGGGGCTTTCCATTCTGATGCCCTTGTGCACGTCGAGCTTGATGAGCATGCCTCGATTCGCGCTCGTGCTCTTCCCGATGTTCGCCATCTTGGCGCTGTGGGGAGGACGTCCAAGGGTCAATAACGCCATCGTAGCGCTCTCGCTTCCGCTTCTTGGACTCTTCACTGTTCTTTTCGCCGACTGGTACTGGGTTGCATAGCGTCACGCAGCGTCGCGGCGTGCGCCAGTTCGTGAAATTCGGGATCGTCGGCGCCTCCGGGTTTATCGTCAATCTCATCGTTTTCACGGGCTTGCAACGTCTCGTGCCGCATCACGAGCAGCCCGCGCAATACTACGTCATCTACTCGCTGGCTTTTCTTTCCGGCGGCGTTTCAAACTACTACTTCAATCGCATCTGGACATTCCGCTCGATCGAACATGCGTTCCGTGAAGGAACACAGTTTCTGACGGTTTCCGCGATAGCGCTCGGCGTCGGCCTCATCGTTTCCGCACTCGTCTCACCTTTTTTGGGTCATGGACACAAAACGTGGTTTGTTGCCACGGTCGCCGGCATGTTCGTGAACTTCTTTCTGAATAAATATTGGACTTTCAAACACGTAAGGTAAGCCAAGACCAGGCTCGGCGCGCCCTTTGGACTTTGGGTTTGGGAATCGTGCTGGCTCTCGGTTTGATCTTGCGGCTCAAGGGCATTCACAACCCCCTGCTCGACCATCCGGGCTGGCGGCAAGGCGACGAAGCGGCGATCGCGCGCAACTTCGCTACCCTCCAATACAATATTTTCTATCCGCAAACCAACTACAACGGCGCGCCGCCAAACTACGTCGAGCTCGAGCTGCAGATCGTCCCGTTTCTAGCCGCGACGGCTTACAAAATCGTCGGCGTGCATGAGATCGTCGGCAGACTCATCACGATTGCGTTCAGTCTGGGCACGATTGCGATTCTGGCGCTCTTCGGGCGCTGGCTCTTTGCGAGCGCGGCGGCCGGCATTTTGGCAGCGCTGTTCTACGCGATCATGCCCGGCAGCATCTACTACGGCCGGACCTTTACGCCGGACGCAACGATGGTGTTCTTCATGACGGCCGCGCTCTATGCGATGGCCCGACTGCTCCTCGACGAGGAGCGCTGGCGGCCGCGCCCCCTGCTTTGCTGCACCGCGTTGTTGGCGCTGGCGCTGCTCGCGAAACCCGTTGCGATCGTTGCCGTCGTACCCGTACTCGTGCTGATGCTCGAGCACGCGTATTCGGGCAGGACGTTCCGGCTTCTGCCGGCGGCAACGATCGTCGTTGTTCCGCTCCTCATACTTTATGTGTATGACAAGGCCGTCGCAGCGCATGCGGAGTGGCATTGGACGAGCGGCATCCTCGCACTGCACGTCTTGCCGGCGCTGCGCGCTTCGCTGCAAAGCGGTGCTGCGTTCTTTGCGAAGCTCGCGCAATTCCGCGCCATACTGGGCGTGCTGGCGCACACGATGACCGGTCCGACAGTCGCGGCGCTTGCAATCCTCGGGTTCATGTTGCCGCCGGGAGTTGCGCGTTCGCGTTCCCTGCTGTGGGCGTGGCTGGCCGGCGGCCTGGCGTACGTCTACGTCGTGGTAACGGTGGAGCGCGTGGATTACTATATGTTCTTGCTGTTGCCGTTGGCTGCGCTAACCGCCGCCGGGTTTGCAGCGCGCCTTACAGCTGCCATTTCACAGAGCGCCCTTGGACCGCCGCTCAAGTACGCGGCAGCCGCCCTTGGACTTCTCGCGGTCGCTGCGACGGTTCTTCAAAACCGAGAGATCGTTAAGCCGTACTATGCGTATTCAAAACTCGTCTATCGCAACGCGGTCGCCCTCAATAAAACGCTGGCCCCGAACGCGCTGGTCGTCATGGGGCACTACGACCCCTCGATTCTGTATTACATCGGACGCTATGGCTGGGAAGAGGACCCTTACCTGTGGACTCCGTTCGACGAGCAAAGCGCGATCCGTAAGGGCGCGCACTACTTCATCGCGATCGAAAAGAACCGGTTCTATCGCAACGTGGAGCTCTGTGCCTGGATGCAGCGTTTCCCCGTGCTGAACGCGCACGCTCAGTGGCCTGTGTACGTCACCGATCCCGAACGAATCAAGCCGGACGCAGACAGGGAGTGGCGCGCGTTTCGCAACGCCGAAAAAGCCGGCCGCGGCCGCGAGTGGCTGTCAGCCCACGGTATGTGCACGGCACTTAGGGCGACGACGTAACGTCGTCAAAATTAGCAATTGCACCATTCGTCCCCGCCGACGTGGCGTGCAGTCGCAATTGGATTTGGTCGTCGCGAGTAAACCCTGGGAACGTGTACGATTTCCTGGTGGGGCGCCGTCCCGAACACGTCGTCGCGCTCGACTGAATCGCCGGCGGAACGAATCGGTCGAGTATCCGTTCCGTTCCGGCGCCGGTAGCGACCGGAAAGACGATGCCGACCGTAACGGTAACCTGGTCTATCGTTCCCCACGTCCGAAACGTCACCGTCGTTGGAGTGCCGCGATATATGAAGGCCTGCGCGATGTAGGCTTCAGCGTTGCCCGGAACATCGATCGAAGCCAATGAGTTTCCCGCTTGTAACGGCGGCAGACACATGCCCGCTGTGTCGATCCTGAACTTCGGAAAGCCGGCCGGCGCTCCGGGAAATACTGCCACTCGCGCCCAGCAGCGAAAGCCGAAAGTAAAATCGCCATTGCTTATGTTGGACGTGTTGCAAGGTTGCGGCGTCCTCGCTACCGCGTTCGCGGGCGATCGGTGAAGCGACCACGAAAACGTTTTCGCGCCATAGCGTAACGCGAAGCCGGCGCGAGCGTCGTCCGGCGGCTCGAGATCGATCCGCCGGTGACCGAACATGTAGAACAACCCGCGCGTCGATATTCCGTCGGGCCCTTGGTCGTCGTAGGCGATCCAATAGAATGCCTTCGGAACAGAAACGACGCCGCCTTCGGGAACCGGATTCATCAAGCCCATGGAAATTTGACGCTGCAATGCAACCCTCGCCGTTCGCGAGGGCTGATCTGCGCTGACCAGTTGGACGTTGGCAGCATACGTTACCGTTCCAAGCGTTGCAATCAGAAACGCGATCGCAACGGTCCACGCCCTCCGAAAGCGGCTGCGCACGGCAAGCGTTCCAACTCCCGCCATCAGAAGCGCGACGCCGAACGCCTGGAAGAACAACGGCAGATAACCCAGACCCAGCCGGAGCTCTTGCTGGTATTTTACGACCAGCGCGATCGGCAGGGCGGGCAAAATCATCAGTAATGCGCCGATCAAGAATGGCGTGCGCTCGTTTCGATCTTTGCTAACCTCGCGTAACGCGATCCAGCAGGTCATCGCGAATCCCGCAAAGACGATCGGAACGGCGGGCGAAAGCGTCAAGACTCGGAGCGGTTCGGCGAGCCAATACGCAAGCGGCAGCGCGGCGGTCAGCTGATAGAGCGCCGTCCTGGAGAGACTCGGCGGATTAAGACTCGCGGCATAGAGCGCGTCCGGCGGTATCCGCGCCCAAGCCCGCATCGCCAATCCGAAAATCGTGAGGCAAAGTGCGAGCGCCGGCTGCGACCAGCCGGTTCGCACGGCCGCGCGCCAGTTGCCGGAAACGAATCGGGCCAGTAGCGGATAGAGCACGCACAATATGTAGACGTCTTCGTAGGTGAGAGCCGCGGCCGCATACAGAGCGAGGGAAAGCGCCGCCATCGGCCGGCTGCGCTCCAGCAACGCTTTCCGGAACGCCATCAGCGAGCCGATCACCGCAATGGCGACGAACTGCGGCATCGCATTGTAAGCCAGCAGCGCATCCTGGTACCCATGTGCTAAAAACAACGCGACGACCATGAGAGCGGAAAGGACTCCCAACGCAGTGGTCGTGTATGCTTGCACGCACCGCCGGAACATGTCAACCGCGATCAGCGTCGTGACGATCAGCAGGAGCTTGTACGCGACGAGATTCGTGAACAGATGGAAGACGAGATATTTTTCTACAATCAGTCCGGGATAGAATCGTCCGATTCCAAAGAACCAGACATCGAACGCGTGCCGCATGGCTTGCCAGAGCGTGGTGCGATCGGCTCCAAGCACTCCATTTAGCGCCGAATAAAAAGCGTCATCAGCGGTCCACCCGCTCCACAGCGAGGGAGAGACGACCGCGAACCCGAGTGCGAGCACTGCGAATGGAAGCCATCCCGCGGATTCGGAAGCGCGTCTCACGTTTTTAGGGTAACGGAAGGAGCGAGCCGGAGACTGCGGTGGCGGCGGCTTTCTCCGTCGCGGGCACGCCTGACGCGACAAGTTGCCGATAGGCGATCAGCCGATTCGTGTTTTTGGCTATCTCCCGCTGCAGTTCGTACGAATCTTCGATCGCGCGCGTCAGGTCTTGCGTATCGTACGTATACGCAAAGCGGTGAAGGCTGTGCACGATGAGTGTATTCTGCGCCCGCAGCCCATTGTAGGCGGCTTGAATCTGCACACCCGACACGCGATAGGTGGGATAATTTGAGACGACGATTTCCCGCTTGAGCCGCGCGTCGCCGATTTGTGAGCGCAGCGCCTGGAGGCGAACGCTGGCCGGATCGTATTTCTGCGCCGCGTTGATCGTCGCAAGGGCGTCATCGTAATTTCCGGAGCGAAAATCTGCATCGGCGATGTCGGCCGCGGCATTCGAGAATCCGGCGCGGGCGCGCGGATCCTTCGGGCTGATGTTCAGCGCAAGCCGGTAGGCCGTTGCAGCCTCATGCAGACTTCCACGCGCGAGCGCCGTGTCACCTTGATGCACACGTGTGTTCACGATCCAGCGCTCGACCGTTCCCGCGCAGCCGGTCGCGCCGACCGCCAGTGTCGCCGCACAGACGAGAAGCCGAATCAGATTCATGGCTTACTGCCCAAGATTCACCAAGTGCGCGACCGCTGAGATGAGCCAGGCTGCCGGCCAGAGCAATGCCTGCGAAACCAGCCAGCCCATGATCGCCGTAAGCGAAAGATAGAAGACCATCGCCTTGACGTCCTCGTGCGGGCGCTCCCCTTTTACGGCTTCGTCAACGATGATTGACGAATTCGGATCGACGAAAAACGTAAAGGCGATCGTACCGATTCCGTTGATGATTCCCGAAATGCCGACGGCGGTCCGGGCGACGTTTATGTCGAGAACGCTCGCATAGTACGCCGCGACGACGCCGATGGCATACACGGCGGTGACCACGACGTTAAAGACTAGCAAGCGCATCGGAATGTTGCGCGTCGGAAAGGCGAAAATCTCGCGATAGTGCGGGATTCGGATATGTTTTATCACGTCGAACATCACCCGCGGATCGAAGAGTTTTGCGAGCGAATGCGGCACCGACTTCGTGCGTTCGAACGAGCGCACGCCCCGAATGTACAGGTACGTGAACATCGGCAGGATGAGGCTTCCTAGAATCGTTCCGACCGTGCCGGCGATAATAATGAGCCGCAGCTGCAATTCGAACATATGTTGAACGTGCCCGATAAGCGCGAACGGCTGCGGATGGTGCAGCATCAGCGCTTTGACGGCGTTGCCGGCTTTGTCCGAGATCGGCGCCAGCATCAAGGTATAGACGAGGGTAGCGAGCCGGCTCGCGGTTACGAACAAATTGAAGAGTGAGATCGACGTCGCGATTCGTCCCGTGCGAACGCCGGCCAGGCGCGCGGCATAGGCGCCGATCTGAATCGCCTGTATGACGACGTTGACCGCGAGCGCGACGAAGAGTTGCCACGACCAAAACGGTGCCAGCGCCGGAGCGCCGTGATTAAGCAGCGCTACGATTCCACGCGACGGAAGACTCGTCGACGGGTCCGAGGACACACAAACCCAGATTTTCTTCGCGTAAGAGCTCTTGTGCGAGCTCCTGGATCTCTTGCGCGGTCACCGCCTCGACTTTGGCTTCGATCTCTTCTATCGGAAGGTCGCGCCCGAGCGAAAACTCGCTGCGGCCCAACCGAATCATACGGCCGGACGTGCTCTCGAGTGAAAGCGACAAGCTTCCTTTGATATGTTCCTTGGCCAGCCTCAGCTCGGCGTCGCCGACAAGCTGGCGGCGCATTTGCACGAACTGGTCGCCAATCAGCCCAACACACTCACCGACCGTTTGCGGCGACGTGCCCGCATACACCGCAAAGAGTCCGGCGCCGCGGTACGCCGCTTGAAAGGAATAGACCGTGTACACGAGCCCGCGCTTCTCGCGAATCTCCTGAAACAAACGGCTCGACATCCCGCCGCCTAAAATCGTATCGAGCACGGAGAGCACGTAGCGCCGCTCGTCGCGCACCGAAAGCCCTGCCGTTCCAAGAACCACATAAGCCTGTTCGCTATCTTTTTGGCGGAAAAGCGAAGCCGGGGTTGACGGGGGATTTTCGGGGACCGGCAGGACGCACGTGCCCGTGAACGGCGCGAGCGCTTGCTCGAGCATCTCGACGAGCGCATCGTGATCGACATTGCCGGCCGCCGCCACGACCACTGAGTTAGGTGCATAGTGACGCGCCATGTGCGCGCGCAGATCGTTTTGCGTTAGCTTCGTAACCGTATCGGCGAATCCGATCGTGGGAGAACCCAAATTGCTGTCGCGCCACATCGTCTGAATGAAGAGATCGTGGATCAACTCGTCGGGCGAGTCGTCGTACATCTTGATCTCCTCAAGCACGACCTTCTGCTCTTTGGCGAGTTCGGGCGGCTCGAAACGCGAACTCAAAAACATGTCCGACAGCACATCCACGGCCAGCGGCAGATGCACGTCCATGACCTTGGCGTAGTAACAGGTCGCCTCTTTGTCGGTAAAGGCGTTCATATTTCCGCCCACGCCGTCCATCTCTTCGGCAATCTCGCGCGCGGTGCGCCGCTGTGTCCCTTTGAAGAGCATGTGCTCGACCATATGCGAAACACCGCGCAGCTGCGGCTGCTCCACGGCGGATCCAACGTCGGCCCAAATGCCGATCGACGCCGAACGAAAACCGGGCATCGATTCGCTGATGACCCGGACGCCATTACCAAGAACGCTCTTGCGATACATTCAGGCCTTCACTTTAAAGCCGCGCGGGCCCACTCCTGGTCCCAAAAGACTCCGTCGCCCGCCCGCATCCGGCGAATCAACGAAGCGCTGCTCTCACCGCGGCGAACGCTCACCGTGAATACCGGGCGGGAACTGGGCTTCGCAAGGTCGCCCGCCACAACGACGCCCTTACCCACTCGCAACGGGAGACTAACCCAAACGTCCACTTCGTCGACCGGCGAGGCTGCAAAAGTTTCTCGCACGAGCGACGCAATTTCTTCGATGAATTCGTTCCGCGTCAAAACATGATGAAAGTGCTTCCCGGAAATGCGAATACCCGCAATGTCGTGCCCTGCGAAACCATCCGCATAAATGTTGAGCACTTGCGCCGGCCAGCGCGTCTCGAAGAGCGCACGCCCGATGTTGACGGCCATCGTCTTGCGATTGCCGGCTGCGCGCGCGTTCGCATCCAGCCGATCAACGCCGGGCGAAGCGATCGGAAAGAGCTGCGCGATCAGGATCGCAGCGCTAATAACTTTGAGCAAAGTATGCGTTGACTTGGGCGGGCTGTCCGCACGCGACGCACGTCGCACCCGGGCGCTGCAATTCACGCATCACGCGAGTAGTTGCCGACATCGCGTTTTTAATCTCAGCTTCGCATTCGGGCCGGTTGCACCACGGGATATCGACCATGCCGGCGCGACTCTTACACTTTTCAAGAAACTCGCCGCACTCGCTCACCGAGAACGTATGTTCTGCGAGAAAATTCTTGGCTTGCGCGTAGAGCGACGCCTGGACCGCAACGAGTCGCTCGCGCAAGGCCGAACCAAGCGCGTCGAAGGCAACGGAGACTTTTGCGCCTTCTTCACCCTTCTGCTTGTCACGGCGAACGACCATCGCGGTGCCGGTTTGCAGGTCGCGTGGACCAATCTCGATCCGTAAAGGCACGCCGCGCATCTCCCAATCGCTATACTTCCAACCCGGGGAATGGTCGCGATCGTCCACCCGCACGCGCAAGCCTTCGCCGCGCAATCCTTTAGCGAGTTCCTGTGCTTTGTCCAAGGCCGCACGATCTTCGCCTTTGACGATTGGTACGATCACGGCTTCGATCGGCGCGAGTTTGGGCGGAATCCGCAGGCCGCGATCGTCACCGTGCACCATGATCACACCGCCGAGCATCCGCCACGACATTCCCCATGACGTTGTATATGCGTGCTTCACCTGCTGGTCGGCATCGGAAAACGTAATGTCGTAAGCGCGGCTGAAGTTTTGGCCGAGATCGTGCGACGTAGCCGACTGCAGCGCCTTGCCGTCGGGCATCAACGCTTCGATCGAGTAGGTTTCAACGGCGCCCGGAAAACGCTCACCGGCGCTCTTGCGCCCGGCGTAAACTGGGACGGCGGCGACGTTTTCGGCGAACTCGCGATAGACTTCCAGCATCCGTTCGGTCTCTTCGCGGCCTTCCTTGGCGGTCGCGTGCGCCGTGTGTCCTTCTTGCCAGAGGAACTCCAGCGTGCGCAAGAACGGCCGCGTCGCCTTTTCCCAGCGCACGACGTTGGCCCACTGATTGATAAGCACCGGCAGATCGCGATGCGATTGTATCCATTTGGCATACATCACGCCGATGATTGCTTCGGAGGTCGGACGAATTGCCAGGCGCTCTTCGAGTTTATCTTGTCCGCCTTCGGTCACCCAAGCGACCTCCGGCGCGAAGCCCTCAACGTGTTCCACTTCGCGCGTCAGCAAACTCTCCGGAATAAGCAGCGGAAAGTATGCGTTTTCATGTCCGGTCGCTTTGAAGCGCGTATCGAGTTCGCGCTGCAGATTCTCCCATAAACCAAAACCGTAGGGACGCAACACGACGCAGCCGCGCACCGGCGCATACGAAACGAGCTCGGCCTTCAGACAAACGGCCGTATACCATGCAGAGAGATCCGCGCTCTTGGGCGGAATCTCTTTGACCAGCGGTTCCTGCGCCGGAAGTTCTGGCATCAGAGGGAGATAAGCGCGGCCGAGGCCGGCGGAAGTTCAAACGCTGACGGATCGGCCGGCTGCCAATCGACGACGTTCATCTGCGTCGTATCCATGCTCAGACCGGTCAGCCGCCGCACGCGGGGATTGCGCGGCGCGCGTCCGGCGTTCAGATTGACGGTGGCGCCGACATTCGAATCGCGATTGAGCAGCGTGACCAGGCGCGTGCGGTCTTCGCGTTCTACCGCGTACGCCGCGAAGTTGTTGTGCGCCGTTTGCACTTTTGCGGTAACGAGAAGCGTATTCACCGACTCTTTGAAGAGTTGCAACGCTTGATAAAGCGCGCCCTGCTCAGCAGCGGCATCGCCATCGTCGTGAAAGTTTGCGCCGTCGGCGCCGCTGCCGGCGAGTTCAAAAGCGAAGTCGATCGCCCACAACGCATTGGCCACGCTGTTACGCTCCGAGACGATCTGCTCGATGCGGTACGGCAAGTCAACGGTGGTCGCGGTCTTGCCAAGATCGCGTACGCCTAGCCTCAAACTCGCCTCGCCGCCGGTGTGATTGTACTGTTGCGTAAGCAGCACGAGCTGTGGACGCTCGTCTTGCGCGAAGCGCGTGGCCCAATCCGGGTGCGCAGCTGTCCCCGGCCCGGCATAGCTCGCCGCGGGATCGTTCGCGCTCACCGACGCGACACGCGAGCGAAATGCCGCCAGAAATGTCCCGTAATCCTTAAAACTCTGGTCGGCTGCGTTTCCAAGCTCGAAGGCCAAGAGTTGTTCGCCCAGCGCCTGGCTCGCCTTGGCGGCCTGATCGGCCACGCCGAAAACTGGTGCACTCATGCTTAAGCCCAGCACCACACGCCAATTGACTGCAGCTGCAAATTGCGCCAGCTTCGTCAGATCGTCGGAGGTGTATGCTGTCGAGTCGAGATTCGCGCCGCCGAATTGGAGTATGCCGCGGCTGCCAAGTCCGCGGACGTAGGCGATTAACGCGCGATTGCCGCCGTTGAAAAACGCTCCGCCCGGTATCAGCGACGCTTCAAAGCTCAGTCCCATGAACTCCGCCAAGACTCGGCGGCTGGAGGCCGCCGAGTCGAGTTGAACGTTCGCGGAGACAAAGCCGGCCTGCTGTCCGTAAGCAATGCCGTTGCCCAGAGCGGCGCTCGCAGAAACAGCCGCGCAGGCCGCAAGAAACGCGCGACGTTCGATCCTTTTGGTCATACCCCGGCATACGTTCGCCATCGGGCCTGGGTTCCGTTTCAAAAAGGCCTGGGAGCCGCGAGCGTTGCACTCCAGCAGCATGGCGAAGCGAACGCGCATCTACACGCGAGCCGGCGATACGGGGAGCACCGGACTCGTCGGCGGCGAGCGCGTCTCCAAGAACAGCCCACGCATCGAAACGTACGGTACGGTGGACGAGCTGTCCAGCGCGATCGGGGTGGCACGCGCGCACCTGCGGGAGGCTTCGCGATGCGACGATGCCGTGCGCCGGATCGATGCTTGGCTGGCGTGGACGCAAGACATGCTCTTCAACCTGGGCGCCGAGCTTGCGACGCCCGCGCAGCACCGCTGGGCCGACATGCCGCTGATCGGCGCGCCCGAGGTTGCAACACTGGAACGCGCGATCGACGAAACCGAGGATCAGCTCGAGCCGCTGCATGCGTTTATTCTGCCGGGCGGCGACATCGCGGGCGCGCATTTGCATCTTGCGCGCACGATCTGCCGGCGCGCGGAGCGGCTGCTCATCTCGTTGCGGGAGCAGGAGCCGGAAATCTCCGGCGAGACCGTTCGCTACTTGAACCGTCTGTCCGATGCGCTCTTCGTTTGGGCGCGCGGAATCAATCTGCGCGCGGGCGCAACCGAAGCGCATTGGAACGCCAAATCGCAGCCTCCGGAGAATCGCGGATGAGCTCTTTCGTTTCACGCTTATTCCAAACCACGAATGCGGAACGGCTGAAAGAGCTCGGCACGCGCAAGATCTTGCGGCGTGCGTTGACGGCGAGAGATCTCATCGCCATCGGCCTCGGGACGATGATCGGCGGCGGTATCTTCACCACGATTGGAACCGCCGTTCGTGGGGCCGGCCCGGCGGTCATCATCTCATACTTACTCGCCGGCGCAACCTCATTCTTTGCGGCGTTATGTTATGCAGAACTCGGCGCGATGGTACCGGTAGCCGGGAGTGCGTACACGTACGCATATGCGACGATGGGAAAGCTGTTCGCCTGGATCATCGGTTTCGCGCTGATCTTCGAATACGGCATCAGTGCGGCCCCGGTCGCCCAGCAGTTCTCGGCCGCGATTCAAGACATCCTGAAGAGCGTCGGCGTGATGCTGCCCGCCTGGGCGCAGCAATCGAACTTCATCATGCATGGCGGCTGGTGGCAGTTCTGGCAGTGGGATTTACTCCATTCGCAGTACGACATGGTCGGCGCGGTCTTCATTCTGCTGCTCAGCATTCTGCTGTCGATCGGGATCCGCGAAACGGCTACCACCAACAACGTCTTCGTCGTGCTCAAGATCGGCGCGTTGCTCGTTTTCATCGTCGCGGGAATTTTTCTCGTCCACGCGTTCAATTTTCACAATTTCAATCCAAAGGGCTGGGGCGCGCTGCAACCGTTCGGCGGCGCCGTCGAATCCTCGCAACCATACGGCATCATCGCGATCTCGGCGTGGGTTTTCTTCGCCTATATCGGATTCGATGCGGCCACAACCACTGCCGAGGAGTGCAAGAACCCGCAACGCGACGTTCCGATGGGCGTGATAGGCGCGCTCGCGATCGGTACGGTCCTGTATTGCGCGACCGCTTTAGTTTTGGTCGGAGCCGTGCCGTGGCAACACGTGCCGGTCAAGAATCCGCTCGTCTATGCGCTCGCGCCTTTGCACATCCCGCTGCTAAATTGGATCATCACGATCGGCGTGTTGGCGGGAACAACGAGCGTCGCGCTGGCATCGCTGCTCGGCCAATCCCGAATCTTCTACGTGATGGCGCGCGACAAAATGCTGCCGCCGGTGATCGCAAAAGTGCATCCGCGTTTCAAGACGCCGATCATCACGACCCTGGGCACCGGTATTGCGGTCGCTATCCTCGCGCTCATCGTGCCCTTGGTGAATCTGTTGAATCTGGTGAACATCGGTACGCTCATCGCCTTTTCCGTCGTCTGCGCGGGCGTGCTTTACTTACGCAAACGGAAGCCCGATATGCCGCGCAGTTTTCGCGTGCCGTTTGTGCCCTGGTTCCCGATCGCAGGCATCGTCAGTTCGCTGTTTCTGGCGGTATTCGGATTGTCGCGCACGACCTGGGTGTGGTTCGCGGGGGCGCTCGTCGTGGGCTTGATCTTCTTCTTCGCCTACGGTTTCCGCAAATCGGATCCGGACGACGTCGTACCGGTTATCGAACCCGAGGGCCTACAGGAACGGGTTTAATTGCGGCACGTTTCGCGTATGGTCCCAATCGTCATCTGCGTCATCGGGGCGCTAACGGTGCTGACCGTTCTTTACGTCATTCTTGCTCAAGGGAAAGTCTTTCCCGATCGCGTTCCCCGATATATGTGGGCGATCACAGGTCAAAGCTCCAGCGCGACACAGTCACAGGCGCTCGCGAATTTGCTCGAGCCCCGGCAACGCGCGAGCGGTTTCCTACAGCGGAACGGTTTCGCTGCATCGTCGATCGCTATCGGGCGTGCCAATCTCGACAAATTACAGGACTTTTCTGGAAATGTGACTTGGAACGCAACCCAGGATATCGCCGTGCCGGCGGATACATACGCTCGCTTCGCGCGCTTGTCGAACCGGCTCGAAATCTATCAAAAAGGCCGCGCCGATCTGCTTTGGTCGTTTCCCCAGATTCCGTTCCTCGTCTTTGTGAACGTGATCGGCTTCTCGACGATGGTTTCGCTCTGCCTCTCGGTTGTTTCGCTTGAAACTCGGTCGGCGGATGTGGCGCGAGCTCCCAGGGGAATGCACCCGGTGGTCGTCGCCCTTCAGACGATCGTTTTGGGTTTGCTCATCCTTGTGTCGCTCACCGAAGCTCATCTGCTTTGGTTGCTCGGCCCGCGAGTGCTTGCAATCATACTTGCCGTTGGCCTGGTCTCGCTTGCAGCCTGGCTCTACAAGACCCGCGACTGGTGGCGAGATAATCGCTTCCTGCGGATCGCCTACATGTGTTACATATTTGCGTTCCTGGCCGTGATCGGTTTCGGCGTCTACGCAGTTCTCGTGCCGGTAACCTAAGGCGTACCGCCTAGGGGGCAGTAACTGCGGTGCCGAGCGTGTTGACGTCCACCCGCGAAGCACTCTTGTCGAATTTTACGCGGACGCCAAAGGCTCCTTGTACTGCGCGCAAGCTGATCATCGCGCGGCCGCGCACGCGGAACGGCGCATGGTGCAGCGTCATCGGCATGCCGTTCAGGGTGGCGTGCAAGTCACCGATCCTTAAATGTAAGAGTTGATCGCCGCGCGTGAGGTAGATGTCACCGGATTTCTCATCGTAGCTCGTCTCTGCGCCCAACGCATCGCTGAGCGCACGCAGCGGCACATAAACCGTCTCGGCGTCGGTTCGCACGGGCGGCACATCGGTCAGCATCGGCTGGCCGTCGACGAGAACTTCTACGGGTTTCGCGAGCGAGAACGAAACCGACGCCGCGATCGCAAACGCGGCCGTAACGGCTAGGGTCGTCCAGCCGGGCGCTTTATACTGCATGCTCAGGATACTTCTCGCGGATCACTTTTTCGATCTCGGAGCGCAACGCTGCCAGAAGTTGATCTTCGGGGAATGTCCCAACCAACTCGCCCGCGCGGTAGATCGCGCCCTTGCCTTTACCGCCGGCTACGCCCACGTCGGCCATCTTCGATTCGCCCGGACCGTTGACGACGCAGCCCATCACCGCTACTTTTACGGGCGCGGTGTACTCTTTAGCAATCGCCTCGACGCTTTCGCCAAGTTCGAGCACGCTGATCTCGGCGCGGCCGCACGAGGGACAGGCTGTAATCTCAAAACCTTTTTCACGTAAGCCCAGAGCCTTGAGCAGGCTCCAGCAGGCCGGCACTTCTTCGATCGGGTCTGCAGCCAGCGAAATGCGGATCGTGTCGCCGATTCCTTCGAAGAGCAGAATGCCGAGTCCGACCGACGATTTAATCGTGCCGTCGCGCAGCAATCCCGCTTCCGTAATTCCCAAATGCAGCGCGTACGGCGTCTCGCGTTCACGCAGCCGGCTGTCCATCAAGCGATACGCCGCGACCGTCGTCATGACGTCGTGCGCCTTGAGCGAGACCACGATGTCGGTATGGCTGAGGCCTTCGAGAACCTCGACGTGGCGCATCGCGGACTCGACCATGGCTTCGGGCGTATGTCCGAGCGTCTTCTCGAGATCGGGCGCGAGCGATCCCATGTTGACGCCGATACGGATCGGAATTCCCCGCGCTTTGGCGGCTTCGACGACTTCCTTCGTCTTATTGTAATCGCGGATGTTGCCCGGATTGAGCCGCAACTTCGCAACGCCGGCCTCGATCGCAGCCAGCGCCATCCGATGATCGAAATGGATGTCCGCAACGATCGGCACGGGCGAGCGCTGAACTATCGCGGGCATGGCCGCCGCATCCGGAACATCCTTGACGGTAACGCGGACGACTTCCGCGCCTTCCATCGCCAGACCATAGATTTGCGCGAGCGTCGCATCCGTATCGCCGGTGTCCGTGGTCGTCATGGTCTGCACGACGATCGGATGATCGCCGCCAATCCAGACGGACTTCGCGTCGTCCTTGCCCGTTTTGTTCTGAAGAAAGACGGGCTTGCTATTGCGTCGCAGGCGAAGCACTAGAAGGGACCCTTTCCTTGATAGATCTGCACAACGTTATAAAAGTTGATGACCAGCATCAGCGCAATCAGCACGGCGAACCCCGTGATGTGCACCAAGGCTTCCTTCTCCGGATCGACGGGTTTTCCGCGCACCAGCTCGGCGATGATGAAGGCCCCCCGCCCACCGTCGAGCGCGGGCAGGGGCAAGAAATTGAAAAGGCCCAGCGCAAACGAGATCAGCGCTGCAAAAAACAGGTAGGGTCCCCAGCCGAAATCCTGGATCGACATCGCCGCCTGCCCCATTCCCACGACACCTGAAACCTGGCCGCCGTACTGCCGCGGATGGCTGACCAGCAGCGCGAGGCTGCCGAACGTCTGCCGTCCGATAAACACAAAGTTCACGAGCGCCGACTGCGCTGCTTCTTTCAACCCAACACGCGTGAACATCGCGATCGGTTGGAATCCGAGGCAGCCCCACGTCTTACTCTCCGGGAGCACCGCCAGAGGCGGACAGTGCGTCGGCGTGGCGGTTACCGTTCGCACGTCACCGTTGTGGTCGAAAGTGATCCGTAAAGGCCTGTTCAGCGAGCCATGAATGATCGCTACGAGCTGGTTTCCGTTGCGGATCGTTTGGTCGTTGATCTGCACGATGCGATCGCCGGCGTGCAAACCCGCCCCCTGCGCGGGCATGTTGGGGCTCAGCGGCCCGATGCGCGGCTGTAAGCGATCGCTTTGCACGCCGAATGCTATTGCGCCGACAAACAAAATTGTCAGACAGAGGATGAAATTTGCGATTGGGCCTGCCGCAATGATCGCCAAACGCGTCCACGGGTTCTTGCTTTGGAAATTGTCATCTTCGTAAGCCGGAGCTTCCTGACGGAACTCCCGCTGCAGCTCTGCTTCCGAAGTCTTGTTGTCCTCGCCGTACATCGCGCAATAACCGCCGAGCGGCAGCGCGCGCAGCGAGTACGCCGTGCCGCTGCGCCGGCTCGTCCAGCCCGCGAGTTTCGGACCGAAACCAACGGAGAATTCCAGCACGCGCACTTTGCTCAGGCGGGCAAGGACAAAGTGGCCGTATTCGTGCAGCACGACGAGCACCGAAAGCACGAGCAAAAAGAGCGCGATCTTCGCGATGCTTGCAAACGTTACTGCGGCTAGAATCATCATCTTTCTATCTCTCTATACCTTCACGCCGCGCAACGAGTTCACCGCTGCGCGCGCACGTTCGCGCGCCTGCCGGTCCGCTTCGTGAACGGCTTTCAAACTCAACTCGCCCGGCTGCGCCGAGGAGAGCACTTCCTCGATGACCGCCGGAATCTGGCCGAAGCGAATCTCCCCTTCTACAAACGCATGAACTGCGATTTCGTTTGCCGCTGAGAGCGCAGCCGGCATCGTGCCGCCTGCCGCCAGCGCTTCGTAAGCCAGCCGCACACAGGGAAAGCGCTCCAGGTCGGGCCGTTCGAAATCGTAACGCAGCGCAGCTGCTTCGGGATGCGCGCCGATTGCGGTGAGGGGATCGTCCACGCCGTCGCGATCGTCCAACCGGTCCGGATACGCAAGCGCGTAGCCTATGGGCAGGCGCATGTCCGGGGCGGCGGCTTGAATCTTTACGTTGCCGTCGGTGAAGATCACCATCCCGTGCGCGACCGATTGCGGATGCACCAGAATACCGATGCGATCGCCCGAGAGTCCGAAAAGCCGACTGGCTTCGATCACTTCGAGCCCCTTATTCATCATGCTGGCCGAGTCGACGGTGTTTTTCACGCCCATTCGCCATGTCGGATGCGCGAGCGCAGCATCGAGCGCGGCATTTTCTATCTCGCTTTTTGTTTTACGCCAAAACGGACCACCCGAAGCCGTCAAGACGATAGCTCGCACGCGGTCGCGCGACTCGCCCGCCAAGCATTGAAAGATCGCCGAATGCTCCGAATCGACCGGCACGAGCTGCGACCCGCTGCGTGCCGCCGACGCCGTGAGGAGCTCGCCTGCCGCGACGATCAGCTCTTTATTCGCGACGGCGATGTCGATGCCGCGCTCGACCGCCGCGAAGACCGCGTCGAACGACACGAAGCCGTCCGTTGCAGCCAAAACCATGTCCGGCTCAGACTCGACCGCAACGCGCAACAAGCCGGCCGAACCATCCGCAGCCGACGCACTGACCGGGACTTCAAGACGCTCCGCCTGCTCGCGCAGTTTGTCCACTTGTCTGCCCGCAGCTAATCCAACCACGGTGAAACGATCGGGATGACGCGCAATGACGTCGAGCGCTTGCGTCCCAATCGATCCGGTGCTTCCTAGAATTGCAACGCGTTTACGCAAAGGGAAGCAATCCTATGACGTGCAGCATTCCGTAGAATGCCATGCCGCCAAAGAGATACGAATCGAAACGGTCGAGCACGCCGCCGTGGCCTTGTATGACGGTCCCGCTATCTTTCACACCGGCGTCGCGTTTTAGTGCCGACTCGACCAAGTCGCCAGCTTGCGCCGCCAAACACGTTACCGCGCCAAGCGCGGCGCCTTGCCACCATTGCATGCCCAGATACGGTGTCGTTGCCAGCAACGCGCCGATCGCCGTCACGAGTACCAAAGCTCCGCCTGCGCCTTCGACGGTTTTTTTCGGTGAGATTTTCGTCAGACGCGTGCGCCCGATAAAAGAACCGACGGTCATCGCAAGGATGTCCGTGAGGGCGATCAGCACGATCACGAAGAGCGTCCAATCCAGTCCCATGCCCGGCACTTGTTGAATGAAAATGAAATACGTCAGCAGCTTGCCGATGTACAAAACGGCGAGCAACGTGTAAGCGGTGCGCGCGAAGTATCCTTTCTGTTCGCCGTACATGCCCAGCCAAAAAGCGACCAGCACGATCGACGCCAGCAGCACGCCCTCCCATTGCGAAAGCAGCTTGAAGATGCTGAGCAAGATGTAGGCCATCACGCCCGGAATCGCGACCTGATATTCGAGCGGCGTTCCTTTGATCTCGCAAAGCCGCGCTAACTCATAGAGACTGATCGCGCCAACCGCGAGGATGACGATGTAAAAAGCGATCGGCTCGAATACCGATCCCAGTCCGACGAGCGCAAGCGCGATTCCGACGAGGACGCGGCGCGTCGTCGTGTTCACGTTCCGCCAAAGCGCCGCTGCCGCTTTTGGAACTCAAACAGCGTGCGCACGAATTCGTCCCTTCCAAAATCGGGCCAATACACGTCGCTCATGACGAGTTCGGTGTAGGCCACTTGATAGAGCAGGAAGTTTGAGAGCCGGTGCTCGCCGCCCGGACGGATCAACATGTCCGGGTCGGGCTGGTCGGCCGTGTAGAGATACGAAGCGATCGTGGCATCGTCGATGAGATTGGCCTGCAGATCCCCGGCGGCCACGTGGGCGGCGATCGCCTTCACGGCGCGTTGCAACTCAGCGCGCGCGCTATAGTTTACGGCCAGATTCAGCAGCAGGCCCGTGTTGGCGGCGGTTCGTTCCATCAACCGGTCGAGCGCCTCGCGCGAAGCGGCCGGCAGCAGGTGGTATGCGCCGATGACGTTGACGCGGACGTTATTGCGGCTCAGTTCGATCAGCTCGTTCTGCGCAAAATAGACGCACAGGTCGAGCAGCAGTGAGATCTCCGTCGAATCGCGCCGCCAGTTTTCCGTCGAAAAGCCGTAGACCGTCAATATCGGAATACCGAGATCGCTGCACGCGCGCGTCACCTCGCGCAACGCGAGCATCCCGCGCCGATGACCTTCGATCGCCGGCCGGCCGCGGTTCTTCGCCCACCGCCGATTGCCATCCATGATAATCGCGACGTGCCGCGGGAGCTTGGCCAGATCTAACTCTTCCTGCGGAGCTCGAAGGACGCGCGCCATCAGTTTACCGACTCATAGGATTCATAGCCGCAGATGAGTTCAATGCATCCTTCAACAGGCTCAGGTTCGCGCACGCACAGCACGCGCAGTGTCCCCTTTCCGGCATACGAACCGACCGGCGCCAAAACGGAAAATGCGGCAATGCGGCCGGAGAGCGCGCGGCGCGCTTCGACTTCGGGCATCAGGACCAGCTCTTCAAGCAGCTCCTATACCTCCATGATCTCTTTTTCTTTGGCAGCGACCAGCTGATCGATCTCTTTGATGAAGCGATCGGTGAATTTCTGAAGCTGGTCCTGCATGCGTTTGTGGGCGTCTTCGGTGACGTCGTGATCTTTGAGCTGCGCGCGCAGACCGTCGTGGACCTTGTGGCGCACGTTGCGGACCGCGACCCTGCCGTCTTCCCCCTTCTTTTTCACGATTTTGACGAGGTCTTTGCGGCGCTCCTCATTCAGCGGCGGGATCGAAAGACGGATCGAATTGCCGTCCACGTTGGGCGTCAGGCCGAGATCGCTCTTCTCGATGGCCTTGCGAATGTCGCCGACCGTATTGCGATCGAAGGCCACAATCATGAGCGAGCGCGGATCGGGCGTGCTCACCGTGGCAACTTGTTTGAGCGGAACGGACGTGCCATACGCTTCGACGTGCAGCCGGTCGAGCAGCGCGGGCGTCGCGCGCCCGGTGCGGATCGCGGCGAACTCAGCGCGCGTTGCCTCAACGCACTTGCTCATTTTGCCTTCGGCTTCCTTAAAGCTATCAGCCATTACGAGCCTGCGGTTCCGGCCACTGTGGCGCTGGATTTGCCGACGATCGTACCGATCGATTCACCCCAAATGACGCGGCGAATGTTGCCGGGCACGGCCATATCGAACACGATGATAGGCAGATTATTATCCATGCATAAGGTGAGGGCCGTGTTGTCCATGACCTCCAGGCCGCGCTGCAGCACTTCAAGATACGGCAAGTGATCGAAGCGCGTGGCGCTCGGATCTTTCTTTGGGTCGGCCGTATAGATCCCGTCGACTCTGGTCGCTTTCAGCAGCGCCTGCGCGTTGACTTCGACCGCGCGCAGCGCTGCGGTCGTGTCCGTCGTGAAGTACGGATTGCCGGTACCCCCGGCAAAAATTACGACGCGTCCCTTTTCGAGATGGCGGATCGCGCGCCGGCGAATGTATGGCTCGGCGATCTGGTGCATCGCGATAGCGGTTTGGACGCGCGAGGGAATTCCCATTCGCTCGAGCGAGTCTTGCAGCGCGAGGGCGTTGATGACCGTTGCGAGCATGCCCATGTAGTCGGCGGTCGCGCGATCCATGCCGGCTTCTTCGTGCACCTTGCCGCGCCAGATGTTTCCGCCGCCAACGACGATCGCAACCGAAACGCCATCCCGGCTGACGTCGGCGATCTGTTTGGCCATCGCGTCGGTCGTGGTGACGTCGACGCCTGTATCCGTTCCGGCGAATGCCTCGCCCGAAATCTTCAACAGGACGCGGCGAAATCTCGGCTGGCTAGCGTTCATGAGCTCAGCGATCTCCAAGCGCGTACTTTGTGAAGCGCCGCACCTTGATGTTTTCGCCGAGAACGCCGACGAGGCGGTTGATCATGTCGCCGACGCTCATCGTGTCGTCCCTGACGAACGGCTGATCGAGCAGGCAGTGCTCTTCGAACCATTTGTTCAGTTTGCCCTCGAGAATCTTCTGCGCGATATCGGCCGGTTTGCCCGGAGGCACCGAGCCGGCAAGCTCCTCGCGCACTTTTTCGACGACCTCGGGCGGTACGCTTTCGCGGTCCACATAGAGCGGCGACATGGCGGCGACGTGCATGGCGATGTCACGTGTCAATTCATTGAATTTCGGATTGCGCGCAACGAAGTCGGTCTCAGTGTTTACCTCGACCAGCACACCAATTTTTCCACCCGCGTGAATGTAGCTGGCGATCAAACCTTCGTTAGCCGCGCGCTCGGCTTTCTTTTGAGCTTGCGCCGCCCCGCGCGCCAGCAGAAACTCCCGTGCCTTTTCAAAATCGCCGGCCGCTTCTGCCAGCGCCTTTTTGCAATCCATCATCGGCGCGTCGGTGAACTCGCGCAGCTTTTTGATCTCCTCGGCTTTTGGTTGGTAGCCCAAGTTCAAACGCTTGCCCCCGTCTCCGCGTCGGCCAGGGTCGCAACCGGCTCTTCGTACCCGGTGTAATCGACGCTGCCGTTGTATTCAGTCACTTCGAGCGAGCTCTCGGTCTCGGTCTTGCCTTCGATGATCGCATCGGCAATTTTCGACACCATTAATTTCACAGCCCGGATGGCGTCATCGTTTCCAGGAATCGGATAGTCGATCTCGTCCGGATCGCAGTTCGTATCGATCACGGCGATAATCGGAATCTTCAGCTTGCGGGCTTCCAGCACCGCGATGCGCTCTTTTTTTGGATCAACGATGAAGATCGCGTCGGGAAGGCGATGCATGTCCTTGATGCCGCCGAGGAACCGCTCGAGCTTGGACATCTCTTCTTGCAGCTTTGCGACTTCTTTCTTGGGAAGCCGCTCGAAGTCGCCTTGCTGCTTCATTCCTTCGAGTTCCCGCAGGCGCGAGATCCGCTTTTGAATCGTCGCAAAGTTCGTGAGCGTTCCGCCCAACCAGCGCTGGTTAACGAAGTACGTCCCGGCGCGCTCGGCCTCTTCTCGCACGACGTCTTGCGCTTGTTTTTTGGTACCGACGAAGAGCACGACTTTGCCGTCGCGCGACATTTGTTTGACGGCAGCGTATGTTTCGCGCAGTTTTCGAACGGTGATCGCAAGATCGATGATGTAGATGCCGTTACGCTCTTGAAAGATGTACGGCTTCATCTTCGGATTCCAGCGCCGCGTCTGGTGGCCGAAGTGCACGCCGGCTTCGAGCAGGGCGCGCATCGAAATAACGGACAAGACCAAGTCCCTTTCTGACCTCGGACCGGCGGCCATCCTGGCTCCGGCCACTCTTGAGGCCATCGCGCCCCGCATCCATGCCGGGCGAAGTGGGCCGCCCTCGTTTGTCATCCTGAGGTATCGAAGGACAGCCGCGCGATTATAGCACGGCTCCCCGTCAGGGGTCCACATTAGCCAGGCTACGAGCCAGCCGCCGAAGGTTTGTGCTTGATTCTTTCGCTGACTTCGGAGCGCTGCACGGTGACATCGCGGGGCGCCTCGATGCCGATCTTGACCTGGTCACGCTCGATCGCGATGACAACGATGCGGACATCATCGCCGATCACGATCGATTGGTTCACTTTGCGGCTGAGCACGAGCATGAGTTAACCTCCCTGTTAACGTTACAGACCGTTAAACCCATAGCTGTAGTTTCGCAACTTCGGCCACAGCGCGGCCAGCGGCCGCCGAATTCCGCGGCAAACATAAATTCGCAGATTGTTCTCATACGGCATCGCATACGGATTGCGGAAAATCGTGGCAAGCTCGACGGATTGAAAGCGCGCCCGATCGCCTTTCAGGCTGCCGTTCACGTCGATCAGGACATTTCCGCTGAAACCGCGCGGCCCCCAGATCCAATAATTGTTGTTGCCACTCAGCGCGGTCGGCAGGCCGTACGGTTTTCCGAATACATCGATCGCCGCGGCTTCACCGACATTGTGCGTGAAGATCGCCGCTTGCACTCGCTCGGCCGGCGAAAGATTACGATAGACGCTTGCGACCGTGCTCGCTAATTCGGGCCAGCCGGTCATATCGGCATAATTTTGAATCGGCACGTTGTTGCCCGTGTCTCGATCGACGTGAAAGCGAAGATGAAAAATACGCCCGAGCGACTCCTGATACGCGACGAACGTGCGCACCGGCAAGACCGGCAAAACGAAAGGCGTCGAAGGTATCGCAAACAGGAGGATCGCGGCCACCGTCGCGATGCGCCACGCTTTGTGAGAAACCGTCCAACGTTCGATCGGTACGGCGCCAGCTGCAATCAAGTACGGATAGATTGGTCCGGGATAATAATTCTTCGCGTCGAGAGCCCACATAATTGCGATCAGACCGAGATAGGCGATCCCCAAAAACCGCGTATCGCGAACGTAGAGCAGCCAGACCAAACCGGTTAGCCAGACGATCGAAAGCAGCGGGCTCATGATCATGATCTGCTGAAGCGGAAACGGGAGGGCTTTGAGCAAGAACATTCCGTAATCGTTATGCAGCAGCTGCAGCATCGGAAAACCGTTATGGAGCTGCCAAAGGACGTTCGGCAGAACGAAAACGAGCGCCAAAGACACTCCCGCCGCGAACCACCAGGATCGCAAGGCCCGGCGCTGCGGAGTCAAGAGCAGCCCCAAGATCAATGCCGCGACGAAAAAAACGACCGTGTACTTGCTCCAGGCCGCAACGGCTGCCAGCGCGCCTATGGCCAGCCACCAGCGTGGATCGGCGCCGCGTGCGATACGTAGCGTCCAGAGCGCGATCAGCGGCCACGTGCAAAGTTCGATCATGTCCGGAGAAAGCCGCAGACCGAGTGCCATCATTTCCGGCGCTGCGATCATGACCAAGCCCGCAATTGCCTGAGCAAAGGGACCGCCCTCAAACTCCTCCGCGAGGACGCAGGCAGCATAGGTTGCAATTGCGGCGCAGATCGCCGGAATCACGCGCAACGCAAAGAGCGAGACGCCGAAAAACTGCGAGAACGCGGCTAAGAGCGGCGTGAGCGACGGCTGATCAACGTATCCGGTCGCCGGGTGCCAACCGCAGACGATGAAGTACAACTCGTCGCGGAAAAAGCCGTAGTGCGCGTTTCCGGCCAAGTGAATAATGAGCGCCGCGAGCGCCCAGAAGAGCCCTATCCGCGAAAGCTTCAAGCGAATTGCGTTGCGTGCAGCCGCGCGTACGCGCCGCCCTGGGCCAAGAGCGACTCGTGCGATCCCATTTCGACAACACGGCCCGCTTCGATATACAGAATCGTGTTCGCGCGGCGGATCGTCGAGAGCCGGTGGGCGATGATCAGCGTGGTGCGTCCCGCCAGCAGCTGGTCCAGCGCCTGCTCGATCAGCGCTTCCGAATGGCTGTCGAGCGCGCTCGTTGCTTCATCTAATATAAGGATGCGCGGATCGCGCAGAATCGCGCGCGCGATTGAGACGCGCTGGCGCTGGCCGCCCGAGAGGCGGGCACCGCGCTCCCCAACTTCGGTCGCATAGCCGTCAGGAAATCCCGCGACGAATTCGTCCACGTTGGCTTCGCGCGCGGCCGCCAACACCTCGTCGTCGGTCGCATCCAGACGGCCGTAGCGGATGTTGTCGGCGATGCTGCCGCGGAAGAGCTGTGCCTCCTGCGGCACGATCGCGATCGAGTCGCGCAGATCGTGCAGCCGCACGTCGGCCAGGTCGATACCGTCGAGTGTAATGCGCCCCGCCTGGGGTTCGTAGAATCGCGGTACCAGGTTCACGATCGTCGTTTTGCCCGCTCCGGACGGCCCAACGAGCGCGATCACGTCACCCGCTTCGATGGTCGCGTTGAAGTTCTGCAGCACGGGCGAGCCGGGCTCGTACGAAAACTGCACGTGCTCGAAAGCGATTCGGCCGCGCACGCTGCTCAACGCAACGGCACCGGGCTTGTCGGCACGCTCGACCGGCAAGTCCAGCAGTTCGTAGATGCGCCCCGACCCGACGATCGCCTTGCTGAGCTCGCCGACAAAAGCCGCGAACCGGTTCATGGGGTTCACGAGATTTACGAGCAGCAGCCAGTACGTCAGCAAATCGCCCGCATTGAGCCGGCCGAGCACGACTTCGCGGATGGAAAGCCAAATGATCAACGCGGCGGCGCTCGACATCAACGTTGAGATGACAACGGGCTGCGTCTGAATGAACTGCGTCAGCTTCATGTAGGTCGCAAAATACTCGTCGTTGCGACCCGAGAATCGCCGCGTTTCGTACTGTTCCTGCCCGAAAGCTTTGATGATGCGCTGGCCGCTGAGCACTTCGGTTAAATTGGCCGAGAGATCAGCAATGCGTTGCTGCGCGCGGGTCGTCGCGCCGGAGATCAGCCGTTGAAAGCGCGAAACGGCGATGGAAACGAGCGGTGCGATGATGATCAGCGAGCAAGTCAGCAGCCAGTCGAGATACAACATCACCGCGAACGACGACAAAAATGTAACCGACGTCGTGATAAGCTGCGGCAACGAGATGGTCACGGCATCGGTCATCATCTGCATGTCCGTGCCGAACCGGGCAATCAATTCTCCGGGACGCCATTTGTCAAACTCACGCAGCGGCAGGTGCAAGAGCCGGGAAAAGACGCGTACGCGCAAACGCGCGATCAGCGCTTGCCCGCTCGATGCAAGCAGATAGCTCGAGCCGTAGTTCGTCAGCGCCGCCAGGATCATCGCGGCCCAAACGATTGGCAAGACGACATACAGCTCGTGCATGTTGGGCGGATGCGCGATGACGACGCGATTCAGCAGCCGGCCGAGGCCCCACGGCGGCACGAGCGCGAGCAAGCCGCCGATCGTGCCCAGCGTGACGGCGACGATAATGCTCGGCAGAGAGGGCCGTGCGTCGGAGGCTAGGCGCGCTAGCGTGCGAGGGCGCGTCATTCGCGAGTGGCTTGCCGCCCGGAAGGGGCGAAACCTCTAGCCTTCATGAGGAGTAGATAGAACGAAAAGACTCGCTCGGGGGAAAAATGGACTGTTATTTTCATGCCAACGTTCCATCGCTCGCGCGCTGTGCGGATTGCACAAAAGCGATTTGCGCGACCTGCCGCGACGAGGCGGGAACGTGTCCCAGTTGCCGGCTGGCGGCAAAGATCGATGCGGCGAATTCCCAGCACAAATCCGTGGCAGGCCAAGTTCCGCCGCGCTCCCAGCAATGGTGGCGCAGCGCGCAGCAGCAGCCGGCTCCCCAGGCTCGCGCGACCGTCGCGGAACCCGGTGATCCCGCGGAATCGCGCGCGCTCGTGGCGCTCGGTTATCCGCTCTGGCCGCTGGCGCTCATCTCATTGTTCGACCGCAAACAATCGCGACGGCTTCGCAAGCACGCGTATCAAGCGCTCGGCTTCAATTTTGGGATGTACGGACTCTACGCGATGCTGGCATTGATTTTGAAACTGCCCTTGATTAGCTGGACGCCTTTAGGATGGAGTGCGGACGTTCTGCTTGCCTTCATGCTGCCGATCTTCATGGTGCTGAGCGTTTACTACGGCATTCGGGCTTGGCACGGCGACGACGTGCGCGTGCCGATCATCAGCGATTGGCTTGATGACCGGCTACCGGCTTGACGAACTCCTGGTAGCGCTTTAAGAACTCGCGCGCTGCGCGCTCGTGGTCCACGACCGGCCGGGGATAGCTCTGAGCCGCGTGCAGCGGCAGCTCGATCTGTGGCGACCCCAAACGCAAAGAATCGAAGCCTCCGCCCGGCACGTGCGCGAGCTCCGCAATCCATTTGCGTGCGTAGACTCCGTTCGGATCGAAACGCCGCGCTTGTTTGCGCGGATTGTAGATGCGCGGGTAAGCGGCCAGGTCGGCGCCGACGCCCGCGATCCATTGCCAGTTCCCAATTGCGATTGCGGGATCGTCTTCGACGAGCTGCCGCTCCCACTCGGCCATGCCGAGGCGCCAATCAACGCCCAAATCGAAGCAGAGAAACGACGCGGCGATGGCACGAACGCGAGGATGCATCCAGCCTGTTGCGCGCAGCTGACGGATCCCCGCGTCGATCACCGGATAGCCAGTTCGCCCCTCACGCCAAGCATCGAGCTGCGGATGTGAGTCGGCAAATGGAAAATCGCGCATCTTCTCTTGCAGCGTTTCATCGGCAGATCGCGGATTGTACCAACCGAGTTGCAGGAAAAAGTCGCGCATTGCGATCGATCGCAAGAACAGGCGCAGCGAGGCGCGCTCTTCCGATAGGAGAAACGGATCGTCCAGCCGAGCGTGCGTTTCGCGCACGATGGTGCGGGCGGCGATCGTTCCAAACGTCAGATCCGCGCTCAAATGCGACGTACGATCGTCGGCCGGCACGTTGAGCGCAAAAGCATATTGAAGGCCGGCTCCGCGCAAAAATGCGTCGAGCTTTTCGCGTGCCGGCGCGGGACCGGCTCCGGCCTCAGCCTCCGGCGAACCGAAATCTTTGGGCTGCGGCAGCTTCTCGCTTTGCAGCTGCGTGCGCGCGAACGAGAGCAGCAGGGGCGCTTCGTACGACCCGGGTGCGAGCTCCCGCCACGTCTCGTAGTAAGGCGCAAAGGCTCTGTAGCCGTCACCGCCGGAACTGCGCGCCGCAGTGCTCTCCTCGGGCGGGATTGCGGGCGAATCGTGCACCACGATAGCGCGCGTGCCGCTCTCTTCCATCACATCTTGCACCTGCGTGTCGCTCTGCATTCCCGCGCCGTCATAGCTCGCGCTCCAAGCGACCGCGCCGGCCTGCGCGTCACGGATGAGTTGCTGCAAAACCTCTGCAACTGCACCGTGCCGGACGATCAATGCCGAGCCGCGTTCGCGTAAAGCGCCATCGAGCGCGGAAACTGCGCAGCAGAAAAATGCCGCGCGCCTCGGTGAGGAGCAAAGTCGAGCCTCGAGGTCGCGATCGACGATCAATACGGGCACGATGTCACCATGTGCGGCCGCAGCGCTCAGGCCGGCGTGATCGTCTAAACGAAGGTCGCGCGCGAAGCGATAGATCGCGGTGGACATCAGAGCGTTTCTACGTAAGCGGAAACGTCGCGCACGTCGGCTTGAGTCAGCCTAGCGGGATAGAGTTTCGGCATCGCCGGTTCGGGGTCAAGAACGATCGCGTGCACGGCTGCATAACTCCGCCGCACGCGTTCGTTGCGCAGCGTCGGCCCAACTTGGCCGCCGACTCCGTCGCGACCGTGACAGGCAGCGCATTGTGCGAGATAGATCAACCTTCCGCGCGCGACATTTGCGGGCACGTCGGTTCGCGCGGTGAGGGCGCGCATCGGACCACGGCTCTGGCGATTGCACGCGGAAAGCGCGCCGGCCACCAGCAAGACACTCAGCAAGACCAAAACACGAAGCGGCATTGCGCCGCGTTTTTGCTAAACGGGACCGTTCTCCCCGGTCGCGCTAAAGAATCGGTTTCGGAAGTCCGCTCCCGTCGGAGCTCATGCGGAATGTGAATGCGTCGCGATAGACGCCTGGGACGGCTCGGCCGTCAATGGTTTTGGGTGAATAGCGAGCCTGCATCGCGGCCTTGCAGACCGCATCGTCGAGAAAACGATACCCGGCGGGTTTGGTGATAACGCATTTGGTCGGCCAGCCGCGTTCGTCGATAAGCACTTCGAAGGCAGTCGTTCCTTCGGCGCCTTCGGCGTACGCAATCATCGGCGGTTGCGGACTGATGGCCGTTTCACCCCCGACCGGCGCAGCGTCTTTTGTCGTCGGTCGCCCCGAAAATCCGAGTTGAAGCGATTCCGCGCTACTCACTCTTTGCGGCGCCGTTTCGCTCAGCGACGTGATGGTCGTGCGCGAGACAGTGCGCCAGACCGGGTCGCGCCAAACCGGCGCCTTCGCATGATTCCGGCTTGCAGGCGCAGATTGCGGATAGACCGTGACGCTTGCAATCTCGGGTGTCTTGGCGCCGCTTTGCGAGTTGCCCGAATGCGAGGGATCGGAAAGCGCGAGGGGGGCGCGCGCGATTTGCACGACGTTATGGTAAACGACAAGCCTGCGCTGACCTTGCAAGGCTTGCGGCTGCGCAGGCGCCGTTCTTACGACCGAGTCGGAAGCCGCAAGCTGGATTCCGGCGGTCAACGGCGCGGCGCTAGGCACGGTGAAGAAATGTAATGCTGCGGCGGCGCCGGCGAACGTCACAACAAAAGCGGCGGCGAAGCGCACTATTTGGGACGGTCTGCGCGCGCGCCGCGCGAACACGCTGCCCAGTTCCGGTTTCCATATTTCGCTCTCCCGCGCGGTGCCGACGCTAGCGATCGTGCGTTCGATCTCGTGTTCGCCGCCGAGTTCGGTCAAGCAATCCGAACACGTCGCGATGTGTTCGCGATAGCTGCGTCGATCTGCGTCGGTTGCCTCGCCAAGCGCGATTGCGCCGGCGATGTTTTCAATCTCTTTGTGCAGTTTCTCCCTCACACGTTCTCCATCATGACGGCGCGCAGCGTGCGCAGCGCGCGGCAAACGCGCTGGCGGACGGCATCCGCGCTGGTCCCGAGTATTACCCCAGCTTCCTGCGACGAGTACCCGGCGTAGCTGGTCAACATGATCGCGGCGGCTTGTTCCGCCGGCAGGCGGTGCATCGCCGCTTGCAGATCGATCGACGCCGCGCTGCGTTCGTCGATGCGCAACGAGGGCACGTCGTGATCGCGATCGAGGGACATGAAGCGCAGGATCTTCTTCCGGCGCAGGTAGGAGATGGCCGTATTCGTCGCGGTCTTG